>ERZ1066124.313-NODE-313-length-37923-cov-12.174923_pt1 | contig 37923 bp, 38 predicted proteins | sample MGYA00382771_ERZ1066124 | MGnify/ENA primary metagenome ERZ1066124 (study PRJEB33369, sample SAMEA5778354) | biofilm metagenome | biome: Industrial cooling water; feature: Water cooling tower basin; material: Biofilm | place: United Arab Emirates | collected... | reverse complement strand
TGCCTCGGCCCCGACTCGGGCGCGCAGGCGCAGGCGGTGCGCGCCTTGGGCGGGACGGCGGTGGAGGCGGCGGGGCTGCCTGCCGATGCGCTGACCACGCTTTCGGGTTTCGCCGGCGCGCTGTTCTGGGGCGAGGTCGGAACTGCGCGCCTCTATGCGCAGGCGCTGGCCCGCCGCGATGGCCCGATCCTGCCGCTGATCGGCGGACTCCCCGATCAAGGCCACGTCACGCTGGAACGCCACGTTTGCATCGACACGACCGCCTCGGGCGGGAACGCGCAGCTTCTGGCGCAGGTGGGCGGGGCCTGACCCCGCCGCTGCCTTGCGCCCGCCGCCCGGCCCGTGCCAAGGAACCCCGGCGGGGCGGAGCGGGGCATTCGGATGGAATACGGCGAACTCGTCAGCGTGGTAGTGCCGGTCTACAACCGCGCGCATCTCGTGGCGCGCACCGTGGGCAGCGTCTGCGCGCAAAGCTACCGCAACCTCGACATCGTGGTGGTGGACGACGCCTCCTCGGACGACATCGAGGGGGCGGTTGCAGCGCTGGGAGACCCCCGCGTGCGGCTGGTGCGCCGGCCCCGGAACGGCGGCGTGGCGGCTGCGCGCAACACCGGCATCGCCGAGGCGCGGGCCGACCTGATCGCCTTCCACGACAGCGACGACTACTGCACCCCCGACCGGATCGACCTGTCGGTGCGGCGGCTCGCGGCGCTGCCGCCCGACTACATCGGGGTCTACGGCGTCCGGCTGATCTACGACGAGGTGGAGGAGGGCGGCTACGGCCGGATGCGCGTGCTCGTGCGCCCCTTCCCGCACGAATCGCCCCTGTCGGGCGACCTTGCCGCGCGCACCATGGTGGGGAACATCATCAACTTCCCGACGATGCTCGTGACGAGGATGGCGCTCCTCGCGGCCGGGCCCTCGGACGAGCTGCTGCGCAAGAACGTGGACTGGGACCTGGCGCTCCGCCTGACCCGGCAGGGCCGGTTCGGCTTCATCCCCGAACCCCTCCTGCTGACGCCGACCCCGCTCGATCTCGCGGTGAGCGGGCAGCGCGTCTCGCGGTCGATCCGGCAGGGCGCGCGCAGCTATGCGCGGATCACGGGCAAGCTGAAGCGCGCGGGGCTGGGGGGCGCGCCGCTCGCCGCGCATTACGCGACGACGGCGAGCTATCTCATGCGCATCAACCGCCCCCATGCGGCCCGGCGCTTCTACCGCGCCGCGCTCGCTATCACGCCCGGTCGGCCGAAGCTCTGGGCGCATCTGCTGCTGAGCCGCGCGCCCGCGCTTCACGCGCGCCTGCGCAAGCCCGACAAGATCTAGCGCGCCGCGCGCCTCGACGCCTCCGGCCCCAGCCGGTCGCGCACCGCCCTTGGCAGCGCCGCGTCGCGCGCCCCCGCGATCAGCGCGCGGGCCTGCGCCGGGTAGCCCCGGGCGAGAAGCTGCGCCGCCTTGGCCAGGCTGTAGGCCCAGGCGGTGGGCAGGGCCTCCGGGTGGAACCGGCGCATGAACCGCATCCGCGCGCGGTGCAGGAAGTAGATCGAGAACGGGGACGCGATCCGCGCCAGCGTGGGCGAGCCGATCGCGGTCCCCGCGCGGTGGTGGATCCGCGCCGTGGGGCAGAAGGCGAGCGGCAGCGCGCCGCGCCGCATCGACCAGTCGATCTCCTCGTAATACAGGAAGTAGTCCTCGGCCATCGGTCCCGCCGTTTCGTAGTGCGCGCGCGAGACCACCATGTTCGCGCCCGAGATGAAGTCGATGCGCGAGGGATCGGGCGGCGGGGTCGTCGCGAAGGAGGCGCCGAGGTTCAGGTTCCCCGTCACCCCCGTGCGCCGGTCCAGCGTGCCCCCGTCCATCTGGATCATGTCCGCGGGCTCGTAGTAGGTCACGCGCCCCCCCATCAGCGCGAAGGGTTTCCCCTCGTCGTGCGTGGCGAAGGCGCGCGGGGTCGCGGGCGGGACCACCGCGTCGGGATTGAGGATCCAGAAGCGGTCCAGCCCGTCGATCCCCGACAGGTACGACAGGCCGATGTTGACGCCCGCGCCGTAGCCGCCGTTCACCCCCGCCTCGATCAGGTGCAGCGGGGCCTCCGGCCCCTCCATCGCGACGGGGCGGGGCAGGGGCGGCGCGTCGAACGGCAGGTCGGGGGCCGGGCGATGCGGCACGCGGCCCGAGGCCCAGTCGCGGACCAGCGCGGGGGTGCCATCGGTCGAGGCGTTGTCCACGACGACGACGTGCAGCCGGACGCCCGGGGCCGCCAGCAGCGTCCCGAGGCAGTCGAGGATCACGTCCGACGAGTTGAAGCTGACGATGACGACGCCAAGCGCGGGAAGGGTCATGGGGGCCTCTCGGGTCGGGGCTGGCCCTTCCCATGCCGCAAAGCGCCGCCGCTGGCCAGACCCGGCGCGCGCCCCCTTGACCCCGCCGCGCGCCTGGGGCCCCGTGGCGCGCATCCAGCGGAGCCCGCCCGTGACCGAACCGACCCCCCGCGCCGCCGTCGTCATCCCGCACCACGACGACGCGGCGCGGCTCGCGCGCTGCCTCGACGCGCTGATGCCACAGGTGCCCGGCGACGTGGAGGTGGTGGTGGTCGACAATGCCTCGCCCCGTGCCCCGCGGGTCGCGCATTCGCGCGCGCGTCTGGTGGTGGAGCCCGCGAAGGGCGCCGCGGTCGCGCGCAACCGGGGCGTGGCGGAAACCACCGCACCCGTCCTCCTCTTCCTCGACTGCGACTGCGTGCCCGACGGCGACTGGCTCGCCACCGCGCTCGCGGCCGCGCGCCGTGCGGACGTCGTGGGGGGGGCGGTCACGCTCTTCGACGAGACCCCGCCCCCCCGCAGCGGGGCGCAGGCCTTCGAGACGGTCTTCGCCTTCGACAACCGCGCCTACATCGAGCGCAAGGGCTTTTCCGTCACCGCAAACCTCGTGACCCGGCGCGCGGTGTTCGACGCCACCGGTCCCTTCGTTCCCGGCCTGTCCGAGGATCTGGACTGGTGCCGCCGGGCCGTGGCGCGGGGCTTCGCGCTGGCCTATGCCCCCGACCTGCGGGTGGCGCACCCGACCCGCGCCGACTGGCCGGCGCTGGCGAGGAAATGGCGGCGGCTGACCGACGAGGGGTTCGCCGTGAACGGGCGCGGCGCGGGCGCGCGGCTGCGCTGGGCCGCAAAGGCCCTCGCGATGCCGCTGTCGGTCGCGGCCCACGCGCCGCGCGTCCTGCGCCATCCCGCGCTGTCGGGGGCGGAGCGGATGCGGGCGCTGGGGACGCTCGCGCGGCTGCGGCTCGCCCGGATGCGCTGGATGCTGGGGCAGGCGCTGCGCGGCTGACCACGGCCCTTGATTTCCCGGAAGGCTGCGGCATCTTCGGGCGATGTTCCCGATCCGCGACCACAACCCCTCGGGGCGAACGCCCTACGTGACCTATGGGCTGATCCTCGCGAACGTCGGGATCTTCCTCGCCTACTGGCTTCCCTACGATGCGGCGCTGGCGCCGCGCGTCTTCTTCGACTGGGGGGTGATCCCGCTGCGGCTGCTGCAGACGGGCGACTGGTTCACCGCCTTCACCTCGATGTTCCTGCACGGCGGCTGGATGCACCTGATCGGCAACATGCTGTTCCTGTGGATCTACGGCGACAACATGGAGGACGTGCTCGGCCCCGTCCGGTTCCTTCTGTTCTATCTCGCCTCGGGGCTGGCGGCGGTCGCCCTGCAGGTGGGGGCCGACCCGGGCTCGATCGTCCCGATGGTCGGGGCGTCGGGGGCCATCGCGGGCGTGATGGGGGGGTACCTGCTGCTGTTCCCCAAGGCCCGCATCGACATCTTCTTCTTCTTCATCGTGTTCTTCCGCATCATCCCCGTCCGCGCCTGGATCGTGCTGGGCATCTGGCTGGCGCTTCAGATCTTCGGCGGGTTCTCGGTGCCGACCGACCGGGGCGGGGTCGCCTACTTCGCGCATCTGGGCGGCTTCGCGGGCGGCCTGCTGATGACGGTGCCGGTCTGGCTCGCGCGCGGCGGCACGGCGTTCTGGAATGTCACGCAGGGGACGCCGCCGCACCCGGCCGCCGGCTACGGGCCGTCGCGCATCCCGAAGGTGCCGCGCCGCTAGGCGCGGACCACCTTCGCGAAGGGGTCGAACAGCGCCGCGTTCCCGCAGATGACCGATCCGGCCTCGACCGGGTGCCGGCCGTCCTCCACGGCGGCCGCGAAGCCCCCCGCCTCGCGCACGAGGATGAGGCCCGCCGCCATGTCCCAGGCGGACAGCGCCCGGTCCCAGTAGCCCTCGAACCGCCCGGCCGCGACATAGGCCAGATCGAGCGCGCTGGCCCCCCAGCTCCGCACCCCGGCGCAGACCGGCAGCAGCCGCGCCATGTCCTGCAGGGTCGCGGGCAGGTTGCCCCGCCCCGCGAAGGGCAAACCGGTCGCGAAGACCGCGTCGCCCATCGACCGGCGGCCCGAGACGCGGATCCGGCCGTCGTTGAGCCAGGCCCCCGCCCCCTTCTCGGCCACGAACATCTCGTCCTTCGCGGCGTCGTAGACCACGCCCGCGACCACCTCGCCCTTGTGCTCCAGCGCGATCGACACGGCCCAGTGCGGCTGGCCGTGGAGGAAGTTTGTGGTCCCGTCCAGCGGGTCGACGATCCAGCGCCGGGTCGGGTCCTCCCCCGCCGCGGCCCCCGTCTCCTCGCCGAGCCAGCCGTAGGTGGGGCGCGCGTCCATCAGCTCGGTGCGCACGATCCGTTCCGCCTCGCGGTCGGCGCGGGTCACGAAGTCGCCCGGGCCCTTCGCGGAAACCTGAAGGTTCTCGACCTCGCGGAAATCCTTGACGAGGGAGCGTCCCGCCTTGCGGGCGGTCTTGATCATCAGGTTGAGGTTGGCGCTGCCCTGCATGCTCGCTCCTTCGGTTCAGCGCGGGCGTATACGCGGCCGGGGCGCGGAGGGAAAGCCCTAGGCCCGCCGCATCCGCACCGCCTCGGTCCGCGCCAGACGCAGGACATGGGCCATGTAGGGGCGTGCGGCGTCGTCGCCGCGCGTCGCGGCGTAGAGGCGCTTCACGACCGGGGCCGGCCCCAGCGGACGCGTGACATAGTCGCCGTTGCCCTTCACCTGCGCCAGAACCCAGTCGGGAAGGACCGCAACGCCCCGGTCCGATCCCACCAGCATCAGGATGACCGCCGTCAGCTCCACCGGGCGCAGCGCGCGCGGCTCCACCTTCGCGGGCGTCAGAAGCTCGGTGAACACGTCCAGCCTGTCGCGCCCGACGGGGTAGGCGATGAGAACCTGGTCGCGGAAATCCTCGGCGACGATCACCGCGCGCGCGGCGAGGGGGTTCGAGGCCGCCGCGACGAACCGCGGCTCGTAGTCGAAGAGGGGGTGGAACGCCAACCCCTCCAGTCCGCCCGGGTCCGAGGTGATCACGAGATCCACGTCCTCGCGCAGCAGCGCGGGCATCGCCTCGAACGACAGCCCCGCGCGGATGTCCACGTCGACCTCGGGCCAGGCGCGGCGGAAGGCGGCCAGCACCGGGAACAGCCAGTCGAAGCAGGCATGGCACTCGATCGCGATGTGGAGCCGCCCGGTCCGCCCCGACCGCAGCGCCCGGAACTCCTCGGCCAGCGCCTCGACCTCGGGCAGGATGCGCTCGGCCGCGCGCAGCATCCGCAGGCCCGCCGCCGACAGGCGCAGCGGCTTCGAGCGGCGCACGAACAGCTCCACCCCCGCCTGGTCCTCCAGCCCCTTCACCTGGTGCGACAGCGCCGACTGCGTGGTGTTCAGCACCTCCGCCGCGCGTGCGAGGCCGCCGGCCTGATGGATCGCGCGGATCGTGCGCAGGTGGCGGAACTCGAGGTACATTATGCGACCCGACTCATGGTCATCTTGAAGGTTATGAGTTTGTCTCACGTGCCGGATTGCGCGACAAGGGGACGGACGTTCGGAGACCGCCATGACCCCTCGCCTCTCGTTCGAATTCTTCCCGCCGCAGACGCTCGACGCCTCGTTCCGGCTTTGGGAGACGGTGCGGACGCTGGCCCCGCTCGACCCGGCCTTCGTCTCGGTCACCTACGGCGCCGGGGGCGCGACGCGGGCGCTCACGCACGAGGCGGTGGGGCTCCTGCGCCGCCAGTACGGGCTGAACGTCGCCGCGCACCTCACCTGCGTCGATGCCTCGCGCGCGGAGACCCTGGCCATCGCGGAGGCCTACGCCGCGGCCGGGGTGACCGACATCGTGGCCCTGCGGGGCGACCCGCCGAAGGGGCGGGGCCGGTTCGCCCCGCACCCGGACGGGTTCGCCGACAGCGTGGAGCTGGTGGGCGCGCTGGCCGCGACGGGGCGCTTTTCGATCCGCGTCGGCGCCTATCCCGAGCCGCACCCCGAGGCGTCGGACGCGCAAGCCGACGTCCGCTGGCTGAAGCGCAAGATCGAGGCGGGCGCCTCCGGCGCGATCACGCAGTTCTTCTTCGAGGCCGAGACGTTCCTGCGCTTCCGCGACGCCTGCGCGGATGCGGGAATCGCCGCCCCCGTCGTCCCCGGCATCCTGCCCATCGCCGACTGGGCGGGCACGAAGCGCTTCGCCGCCCGCTGCGGCGCCCGGGTGCCGCAGTGGCTGGACGATGCCTACGCGCAGGCGATCCGCGACGGGCGCGAGGCGCTGCTGTCGACGGTGCTCTGCGCCGAACTCTGCGACGCGCTGCTGTCCGAGGGGGTGGAGGACCTGCACTTCTACACGCTGAACCGCCCCACGCTCACCCGCGAGGTCTGCCGCGCGCTCGGCATCCAGCCCGAAGCGGCGCTGGAAAAGGTGGCCTGAGGGGGCTGGCCCCCCGGCGCGGATCGGCTATCGTGCCGCGACCCTGCCGCAGGACGCCCCCGTGCCCAAGCCGATCCATGTGCTCAACGGCCCCAACCTGAACCTGCTCGGCCTCCGCCAGCCCGAGATCTACGGCCGCCAGACGCTCGATGACCTGGCCGAGGCGATGGCGGCGCTGGCCGACGACCTCGGCCTCACGGTGCGCTTCCACCAGTCGAACCACGAAGGCCAGCTGGTCGACTGGGTGCAGGCCGCGCGCGGCGTGGCGGCGGGCATCATCATCAACCCCGCGGCCTACACGCATACCTCGGTCGCGATCCTCGACGCGCTCCACGCCTTCGAGGGGCCGGTGCTGGAGGTCCACATCTCCAACGTCCACAAGCGCGAAAGCTTCCGCCACCAGTCCTACGTCAGCCAGCGCGCCGACGGGGTGATCGCGGGCTTCGGGACGGACGGCTACCTTCTGGCGCTGCGCCGCATGGCCACGCTGGTGGCCGCGTGACCCGCACCAACGCCTTCCGGCGCGCGCTGGCCGGGGGGCGGGCGCAGACGGGGATCTGGTGCACGATCCCCGGACCGGTGGTGATCGAGGCGCTGGCGGTCGCGGGCTTCGACTGGATCGTGATCGACACCGAGCATTCCCTGACCGACGTGCCCGACACGCTCGGGATGATGCAGGCGCTGGCCGCCCATCCGGTCAGCGCGGTGGTGCGCCCGGCGGCGAACGACACGGTGCTGATCAAGCGCCTTCTCGATCTCGGCGCGCAGACGCTGCTGGTGCCGATGGTGAACTCGGCCGAGGAGGCGCGGGCGGCGGTGTCGGCCATGCGCTACGCCCCGCGCGGCGTGCGCGGCGTCTCGGGCATGACCCGCGCCGCGGGCTACGGCACGGTGGACGGCTACATGGCGCGGGCCGAGGACGAGCTGTGCCTCGTCGTCCAGGTGGAGACGGCGGCGGCGCTGGGCGCGATCGAGGCCATCGCGGCGGTCGACGGCGTCCACGCGCTGTTCGTGGGCCCGGCCGATCTTGCCGCCTCGATGGGCCATCCCGGCGACCCGGCGCATCCCGAGGTTCAGGCCGCCATCGAGGACGCGGTGCGCCGCATCGTGGCGGCGGGCAGGCCCGCGGGCATCCTCGCCACCGATGACGCGGCGGCGCGGCGCTACATCGGCTGGGGCACGACCTTCACCGCCGTGGGGGTCGACCTCGCCCTTCTGGCCGGCGCGGCGCGCGACCTCGCCCGGCGCTTCCGTGACGGCTGAGGGCGAGGCCTTCCGCCGGCATCCCGCCGCGCGGCTCTTCGGCCCGGGGGGAGGGGCGGCCGGACCCGATGCCGCCCCGCGCCCGACCGGGCCGGACCGCCCCGCCGCGCCGGCGCTGGCGGGGGCCATGGCGGCGGCGGCGGCGGGCCTGCCGTTCCGCATCGGCGGGCGGGGGGGCGCGCCGCGGCCGGGCCGGGTGCCCGTCTTCGAGACGCTGACGGGCGGCACGACCGGCGCGCCGCGCCGCGTCCGCCGCAGCCATGCGTCGTGGATCGCAAGCTTCCGGGTGGACGCGCGGCGGTTCGGGATCGGCCCCGGGGTGGCGGTGGCGGTGCCGGGCCGGCTGGTGCACTCGCTGCCGCTCTACGGCGCGATCGGCGCGCTGCATCTCGGGGCGGACCTGCATCTCCTCGACGGGCTGCGGCCCGACCGGCAGCGCGCGGCGCTGGCGGCGCGGGGCACGGCCGTCCTCTGGGCCACGCCCGCGCATCTGGCCCTGATCCTCGCGGGCGGGGGGCCGGGGCTGCCCGGCCTGCGCCATGTCCTGCTGGGCGGCGGCGCGCCGGCCCGCGCCCTGCGCGACCGGCTGGCCGCGCTGGCCCCCGGGGCGCGGGTCACGGTCTTCTACGGCGCGGCCGAGACCAGCTTCATCGCCATGACCGAGGACGGCGCGCCCGAGGGTTCGGTGGGCCGCCCCTATCCGGGGGTGGCGCTTGCGCTGGACGCGGACGGCGGCATCCGTGTCCGCGGCCCCTACCTTGCCGACAGCGCCCCGCGCGACGCCGAGGGCTGGGTCCGCCCCGGCGACCGGGGGCGCCTGCGGGACGGGTGGCTCTTCCTCGACGGGCGGGCCGACCGCATGGTCCGCGTGGCCGACCAGCCGGTCTGGCCCGACGCGGTCGAGGCGGTGCTGCTCGCGCAGCCCGGGGTGACCGGGGCGGCGGTCGTGCCCCGCCCCGACCCGGCGCGCGGCCATGTGCTCGAGGCGGTGCTGACCGGCGACCCGGCGGCGGAGCAGGCGGTGATGGCCGCCCTGCGCGCCGCCTTCGGCCCGCTGGCCGCGCCGCGCCGGCTGCACTGGCGCGCGGCGCTTCCGCTGACCCCGGCGGGGAAGGTGGACCTCGCGGCGCTGGCGGACCCGTGACGCGGGCCTTCGTCCTCGCGGCCCGGCGGACGGCCGTGATGCCGCAGGGCGGTGCGCTGGCGGCCCTCGCGATCCACGAGCTTGCCGCCCCCGTGATCCTGGCCTGCCTGTCGGATGCCGGGATCGCGCCGGACCGGGTCGACGAGGTGATCCTCGCAAACGCGCTGGGCGCGGGGGGCAACCCCGCCCGGATGGCCGCGCTGGCGGCGGGCCTGCCCGGGCGCGTGGCGGGCCTGACCATCGACCGGCAGTGCGCGGGCGGCCTCGACGCGATCGGCCTCGCGGCGGCGCTGGTCGGGGCGGGGGCGGCGCGCGTCGTCGTCGCGGGGGGCGCGGAAAGCCACAGCCGCCGCCCGCTGCGCCTCGCGCAGGCCCCCGGCCGCGCCCCTGTGCCCTACGATCGACCGCCCTTCGCCCCCTGGCCCGACCGCGACCCCGACCCGACCGCGGCGGCGGCGGCGCTGGCGGACCGGCTGGGCCTCGGCCGCGCCGCGCAAGACGGATTCGCGGTCGGCAGCCACACGCGCGCGCTGGCCGCGCGGGACGCCCTCGCCGCCGAGATCGTGCCGCTGCCGGGCGCGGACGCCGACGGCTTCACCCGGGCGCTGACCCCCGCCACCGCCGCCCGCGCGAAGCCGCTTTCGGGCAGCGTCACCACGGCGACGACCGCCGTCGCCGCCGACGGCGCGGCCTTCGCGGTGGTCGTGGCGCCCGACATCGCCGCCCGCGCCCCGCGCGCGCTGCGGATCGCGGCCTGCGTCACGCTGGGGGCCGACCCGGCGGAGCCCGGCCTCGCCCCCGTCCCGGCCATCGCCCGGGCGCTGCGCGCGGCGGGGCTGGTGCCTAGCGACCTCGACCGCGCCGAGATCATGGAGGCCTACGCCGCGCAGGCCATGGCCTGCATCGCGGGGGCGGGGCTCGACCCCGCGCGCGTCAACGTCCGGGGCGGGGCGCTGGCGAGGGGGCATCCCATCGGCGCTTCGGGGGCGATCCTGGCGGTGCGGCTGGTCCACGACCTCGGCCGCGGCGCGGGCCTTGCCGCCATCGCGGCCGCGGGCGGGATCGGCACGGCGCTGGTGCTGCGCGCCTGACCGCTCAGCCGCGCGACATCACCGAGGCCGGACGGAGACGCTTCAGGCTGTGGGTGACCACCGCCGCGATGGAGGCCTTGAGCATGTCGCCCGCGAGGAAGACCGACATCGCCGCCAGCGCCGCGGACCAGGTCAGCCCGCCGAAGGCCACCATGCCGGGGATGCCCACCGCATAGAGCACGACGATCCCGCCGAGGATCGACCCCGCGAGCGCGGCGAGGCCGAGGGGCGCCCAGGTCCACCGCTCCACGATCCAGCCGGCGACGTAGGCGGCGGCCGGGAAGCCCACGAGGAACCCGCCCGACGGCCCGACGAACAGGCCGAGCCCGCCGCGCCCGCCCGCCAGAAGCGGCAGCCCCATCGCCACCAGCGCCACGAACAGCAGCGCCGCGTATCCGCCCCGCCGCGCGCCGAGCACCGTCCCCGCGAGCATCACGCCCAGCGACTGCGCCGTGACCGGCACGCCCGCGACGAGGTCGATCCTGGGGATCAGCCCCAAGACCGCGATCAGCGCGGCAAAAAGGGCGACATGCGTCAGGCTGCGTTCCACCACTCGTTCCTCGTCAAAGCCCGCCCCGCGCGCGAAGGGCATCGGCCACGCGGTCGGCGTCGTCCAGCGCCAGCACGCCCAGCGGGACGACGATCCGCCAGGTCGCGCGGCGCGGGCTGCGGGCCTGCCACGATTGACGCAAAGCCTGCGCCTTGTCCAGCAGCACCGGCGTGAAGCGGACGGCAAGCGCGACGGCAAGCGCGATCGCCCTCGGGTCGAGGCCGAGCCGCGCCAGCGGCCGCGTGGCGCGCTCCACGACGCCGAGCATGTCGGTCAGCCGCGTCGTCATCGTCACCAGGTTGGCGAGCGCCACCGCCGCCAGAAGCCGCAGGATCACCGCGGCCCCCCCCTCCGGGTCGCCCGTCGCCCCGTGCCAGACGGCGACCACGAGGACGAAGGGCCAGAGCGGCCGGAGCATCCGCGCGCCGTGCCGCGCCAGCCCGCGCCCGAGCCGCAGGTGAAGCGCGGCGAGGCCGAGCCCGGCCAGCGCGAGCCAGACCGGATCGCGCAGCGCGAACAGCCCTGCCGTCGCCAGCGCCAGAGCCACGAGCTTCGCGCCCGCCGGCACGCGGTGAAGCGGGGTCTCAACCGGCGAGGTGAGTGTCAGCATCGCGCGCGCGCTCCTCCATCGCCGCGGCATAGGCGTCGAGCACCGCCGCCGGCGGCCCGTCGCCCGCGACCCGGCCCTCCTCCAGCCAGATCGCCCGGTCGTAGCTCGCAAGCATCGCGGGATCGTGCGTCACCGTCACCAGCCGCTGAGGCGCGGCGTCGAGCGCGCGCCGCAGCCGCGCGGTCGTGGGCAGGTCGAGGCCCGCGAACGGCTCGTCCAGAAGGAGGGTCGCGGGCTCCATCATCAGGACCGACAGCAGGCACAGGAAGTGCCGCTGCCCCTGGCTCAGGCTGGTGGCGGGCATCGCCGCCCAGTGCGCCCGCCCCTCGGCCGCGAGCCGCGCGCGGGCGGCCGCCAGCGCCCCGTCGCGGCCGAGCCCGCGCTGGCGCAGGCCGAAGGCCAGTTCCTCCTCGACGAGGGGGAAGATGATCTGGTGGTCGGGGTTCTGGAACAGGATCCCCAGCCGCGCGATCAGACCGCGACGGTCGCCCGAGGGGTCGATCCCGTCGACCCGCACCGTTCCCGACGACGGCGCCACCAGCCCCCCGATCAGCCGCAGCAGCGTCGACTTCCCCGAGCCGTTGCGGCCGACGATGCCGATCCGCCGCTCGGTCAGCGACAGCGACAGCGGCGGGATGACGACCCGCCCCGCGAGCGTCGCCGTTGCGGCGGAGAGGTGGATGCCGTCGGCGGAGGGCATGGGGACTCGGGCGGCTGCGGTCAGCCCGCCTTCTAGGCCGGACGGCGCGTTTCGCAAAGGCCCGGTCAGGCGGCCCGGCGCGCCGCCGCGACCGATCCCTCGAGGATGTCCATGGCCTCGGCGAAATGCGCGTCCGGGATGGTGATCGGGGCGAGGAAGCGGATGACGTTGCCGTAGACGCCGCAGGTCAGCAGGATCAGCCCGCGCGTCTGCGCCTCGGCCCGGATGCGGGCGGTCAGGCCCGCGTCGGGTTCCTTCGACGCGGGGTTCGCGAACTCGACCGCCACCATGAAGCCCGGGCCGCGGATGTCGCTGATCTCGGGCGTGACGGACCGGATCGCCTCCAGCCGCTGCTTCAGGCGGGAGCCGAGCTCGTTCGCGCGGGCGCAGAGCCCCTCCTCCTCGATCACGTCGAGCACGGCGTGCGCGGCGGCGATCCCCAGCGGGTTGCCGCCGTAGGTGCCCCCGAGGCCGCCCGGGTGCGCGGCGTCCATCAGGTCCGCGCGGCCGGTCACCGCCGCGAGCGGCAGGCCGCCGGCCAGCCCCTTGGCCATCGTGGTCAGGTCCGCCGCCACGTCGTAGCCCTGCATCGCGAAGAGGGTGCCGGTGCGCGCGAAGCCGGTCTGCACCTCGTCCGCGATCATGACGATCCCGTGCTCGTCGCAGAGCCTGCGGACCGACCGGACGAGATCGGCGGGCGCGGGGTAGAACCCGCCCTCGCCCTGCACCGGCTCGAAGACGATGGCGGCGACGCGGCCGGGGTCGAGGTCGGCCTTGAACAGCTTCGCGAGGCCCGCCATCGCGTGCCCGGTGGTGATCCCGTGCACGTCCATCGGGAAGGGAACGTGCCAGACGTCGGGCATCATCGCGCCGAAGCCCTTCTTGTAGGGCTCCACCTTGCCGGTCAGCGACATGCCCATGAAGGTGCGCCCGTGGAAGGCCCCGCCGAAGGCGATCACGGCCGACCGGCCCGTGGCGATGCGCGCGATCTTGACCGCGTTCTCGCAGGCCTCCGCGCCCGTGGTCACGAAGACCGTCTTCTTCGCGAAGTCGCCCGGCACGGCCGCGTTCAGCCGCTCGGCCAGGCGGATGTAGGATTCGTAGGGGAGCACCTGGTGGCAGGTATGGGTGAAGCGGCCCATCTGCTCGGCCACGGCGGCCATGACGCGGGGGTGGCAGTGACCGGTGTTCACGACGGCGATCCCGGCGGCGAAGTCGATGTAGCGGTTGCCCTCGATGTCCCAGACCTCGGCGTTCAGGGCGCGGTCGGCGTAGATCTGGGTCATCATGCCGACCCCGCGCGAGATGGCGTCGGTGCGGCGGGCGGCGACTTCGGCGTTCAGCATGGGCGGGCTCCTTCCGGGATGCGTCATTTGATCAAACTTTCGCCCGCTCTTCAACGCCGATCCGCGGGCGGGTGCGATTCACCTTCCGTTAACCAGGCCGGTGCCAGGGTCGCCGCAGGCGGGGGGGCGGCGATGGACGGCGGCGCGGTGCGGCAGGGGGCGGAGGGCGCGCGGATCGACGCGCTGCGGCTGATCCGCTCGCGACGGGTGGGCCCGGTGACCTTCCACCGCCTCGTGGCGGAACACGGGTCGGCCGCCGCCGCGCTGGCCGCGCTGCCCGGCATCGCCGAGGCGGCGGGGATCGACGGCTACGCGCCCGCGTCGGTCGCGCAGGCGCGGGCCGAGATCGCGGCCGCGCGCGCGGCGGGCGCGCGGATGCTCTGCGGGGGCGATGCGGACTATCCCGGCGCGCTGGCCGAGCTGCCCGATGCGCCGCCGGTCCTGTGGCTGCGGGGCGACGCGGCGCATCTCGCCCGCCCGATGGTGGCGATGGTGGGGGCGCGCAACGCCTCCAGCCTGGGGTTGCGCATGGCGCGCCGGCTGGCCGAGGCGCTGGGCGAGGCAGGCTTCACGGTGGTCTCGGGCCTCGCGCGCGGGATCGACGCGGCCGCGCACGAGGCGGCGCTGGCGTGCGGAACCGTGGCGGTCGTGGCCGGCGGCGTCGACGTCGTCTACCCGCCCGAGAACGCGGGCCTTGCGGCGCGGATCGCGGCCGAGGGCTGCATCCTGTCGGAGCAGCCCCCGGGGACCGAGCCGCAGGCGCGCCACTTCCCCCTGCGGAACCGGATCGTGTCGGGCCTCTGCCGCGCGGTGATCGTGGTCGAGGCGGCGGCGCGGTCGGGAAGCCTCATCACCGCGCGCACCGCGCTCGACCAGGGGCGCGAGGTGATGGCGGTTCCCGGGCATCCCTTCGACGCGCGGGCGTCGGGCTGCAACCACCTGATCCGGGACGGTGCGGTTCTCGTCCGCGACGCGGCCGACGTGATCGAGGCGCTGGCCGGGCCTGCGCGGCCGCCGTTCGGCGCGCGGCCGGCCGACCCTCCGGCCATGCGGAGGCAGGCCGCGCCGGACCGCCCGGCCGCCGACGGCGCGGGGCTGCACGGCCGCATCCTCGACCGGCTCGGCCCCAGCCCGCTGGCCGAGGACCAGCTGATCCGCGACCTCGCCCTGCCCGCCGCACTGGTCGCGCCGGAGCTTCTGGCGCTCGAGCTCGAGGGGCGGGTGCTGCGCCAGCCGGGGGGCCTCCTGTCGCGCGCGGGCTAGGTCGGGGCCGCGCCGGGGCCGCATTGACAACCCCCGGCATCGCCCACATCTTCCCGGCCACCCGCGACGGATGCGGGACGGAAGGGTTCGCCGCATGGCCGTCGTCGTTGTCGAATCGCCTGCCAAGGCGAAGACGATCAACAAGTATCTCGGCCCCGACTACACGGTGCTCGCGTCCTATGGCCATGTCCGCGACCTGCCGCCCAAGGACGGATCGGTCGATCCCGACCACGGCTTCGCGATGCTCTGGGAAGTGGCGGCGGACAGCAGGAAGCATGTCCGCGCCATCGCCGAGGCGCTGAAGTCCGACGACACGCTGATCCTCGCGACCGACCCCGACCGCGAGGGCGAGGCGATCAGCTGGCACCTGCAGGAGGCGCTGGCCCCGAGCCTGAAGGCAGGCAAGACCGTCAGCCGCGTCACCTTCAACGCGATCACCCGCGCCGCCGTGACCGAGGCGATGAGGAACCCCCGCCAGGTCGACCGTCCGCTGGTGGAGGCCTACCTCGCGCGCCGCGCGCTGGACTACCTCGTGGGCTTCAACCTGTCGCCCGTGCTGTGGCGCAAGCTGCCCGGCGCGAAGTCGGCGGGGCGCGTGCAATCGGTCTGCCTCCGCCTGATCGTCGAGCGCGAGATGGAGATCGAGGGCTTCCGCCCGCGCGAGTTCTGGACCGTCCAGGCGATGCTGACGACCCCCCGCGGGCACGACTTCGCCGCGCGCCTCACGGTGCTCGGCGGCCGCAGGCTGGACAAGTTCGACATTCCTACCGCCGAGGCCGCCGAACTGGCGGTCCAGGCTGTCACTTCCCGGACATTGACCGTCACGTCGGTCGAAGCGAAGCCTGCCAGCCGCAATCCCTACCCGCCGTTCATGACCTCCACCCTCCAGCAGGAGGCCAGCCGCAAGTTCGGCATGGGTGCCAAGCAGTGCATGAACGCGGCGCAGCGCCTGTATGAAGCGGGGCACATCACCTACATGCGGACCGACGGGATCGACATGGCGCCCGAGGCGGTCATGGCCGCGCGCGACGCGATCCGGACGCGGTTCGGGGCGGCTTACGTCCCGGACAGCCCCCGGATGTACAAGAACAAGGCGAGGAACGCGCAGGAGGCGCACGAGTGCATCCGGCCCACCGACATGGACGCGGCCCCCGAGAGCCTGCGCCTCGCCGAGGCCGACCAGCGCCGCCTCTACGACCTCATCTGGAAGCGCAGCCTCGCGAGCCAGATGGCCGCCGCCCGGCTGGAGCGCACGACGGTGGACGTCGGATCGCCCGACGGGCAGGTGGCCCTGCGCGCGACGGGGCAGGTCGTGCTGTTCGACGGCTTCCTCAGGGTCTACGACGAGGGCCGCGACGAGGAGGGCGACGACGAGGGCCGCCTGCCGCAGATCCTGCAGGGCGAGGCGGTCAGGCCCGGCGCCAACGCCTTCCGCGAGGCCTTCGGGAAGGCCCGGTCGGAACCCGGCCAGCCCCGCACCGCGATCCTGTCCGGGGACGGCGCGGTCCTGTCCACCCAGAGCCACACCCAGCCGCCCCCCCGCTACACCGAGGCCACGCTCGTGAAGCGGATGGAGGAGCTGGGGATCGGCCGGCCGTCGACCTACGCCAGCATCCTGACCACCATCGTCGATCGCGAGTACGTCCGCCGCGACAGGAACCGCCTCGTCCCCGAGGACAAGGGGCGGCTGGTGACGGCGTTCCTGACCAACTACTTCCGCCGCTACGTCGAGTACGACTTCACCGCCGATCTGGAATCGCAGCTCGATGACGTGTCGGCCGGGGAACGCGACTACAAGGAGGTGCTCGCGCGGTTCTGGCGCGACTTCAGCGCCGCCATCGCCGAGACCGCCGACCTGCGCATCGGCGAGGTGCTGTCGACCATCGACGAGTTCCTGGCCCCGCACCTCTACCCGCTACGCGCCGACGGGTCGGACCCGCGCACCTGCCAGGTCTGCGGCACGGGGCGCCTGCACCTGAAGACCAGCCGGTCGGGCGGGGCCTTCATCGGCTGCGGCAACTACCCCGAATGCCGCTACACGCGCCCCATCTCCGCCATGGGCGGCGAGGATCAGGCGGGCGGCGACCGCGTGCTGGGGCAGGATGCCGGCGGGCTGGAGATCAGCCTACGCTCGGGCCGCTTCGGGCCCTACGTCCAGCGCGGCGAGGCGACGGCAGAGGCGCCGAAGCCCCCGCGCGCAAGCCTGCCCAAGGGCTGGAACGCCGCCGAGGTCACGCTGGAGCGGGCGATCGCCCTGCTGGACCTGCCGCGCCTGATCGGCCACCACCCCGAGGACGGCCAGCCGGTGGAGGCGGGGATCGGCCGCTTCGGCCCCTACGTCAAGCACGGATCGACCTACGCCAACATGCCTGACCCCGAGGAGGCCTTCACGATCGGCATGAACCGCGCGATGGAGGTGCTGGCGCAGAAGGCCGTCCGCGGCGGCCGTGCGCCGGCCGCCGGCCCCCTGCGCGAGCTGGGGCTGCACCCCGACGGCGGGCCCGTGCAGGTCATGCCCGGCCGCTACGGGCCTTACGTGAAATGGGGCAAGGTCAACGCCACGCTGCCGAAGGATCTGCTGCCCGAGGCGGTCACGCTGGAGCAGGCGCTGGCCCTGATCGGCGAGAAGGCGGGCAAGCCCGCGAAGGGCAAGCCGCGCAGGGCGTCCGCCGGGGCGAAGGCCGGGGCCGGGGCACCGGCGAAGAAGCCCGCCGCGAAGAAGCCCGCCGCGAAGAAGCCCGCCGCGAAGAAGCCCGCCGCGAAGAAGCCTGCGGCCAAGGCGACGGTCAAGAAGACAGTGGCGATGGCCACGAAGCCCAGGCTCGCCACGGGCAAGACGGCGGCCGGATAGGCGCTCAGCCGGTGGCGCGCCCGCGCGGGTCGACCAGCCGCGCCATCACCTCGGCGCCCCGGATCACGCCGCAGGGCGTGCCGGCATCCGTGACGGTCAGGTCCGCAGCGCCCTCTCCCAGCATCGCCATCACCTGCCGCACGGGGGTTCCGGCGTCGACGGCGGGGCCGGTGCCCGCGCCGGCCACCATCACGTCGCGCGCGGTCAGCACGGCCAGCGGGTTCATGTGCGCGACGAAGTCCGCCACGTAGGCGCTGACCGGGTTCGCGATGATCTCGCGCGCGGTCCCGCACTGGACGATCCGCCCGCCCTCCATCAGCGCGATCCGGTTGCCGATCTTGAACGCCTCGTCGAGGTCGTGGCTGACGAAGACGATCGTGCGGTTCAGCGTGGCCTGCAGGTCCAGCAGCTCGTCCTGCAGCCGGGCGCGGATCAGGGGGTCGAGCGCCGAGAACGGCTCGTCCATCAGCAGGATGGGCGCGTCGGTCGCGAAGGCGCGCGCGAGGCCCACCCGCTGCTGCATGCCCCCCGAGAGCTCGCCCACCCGCCGGTCGGCCCAGGCCCCGAGGTTCACGAGCGAGAGCTGCGCGTCGATCCGCGCGTTCCGCTCCGCCGGCGGCAGGCCCGCGATCTCGAGCCCGAGGCCCACGTTCTGCCGCACCGTGCGCCAGGGCAGGAGGCCGAACTGCTGGAAGACCATCGCGACGGTGCCGAGCCGCAGCCGCCGCAGCGTCGCGGGGTCCGCCCGCGTGACCGAGACCATCCGCCCGTCATGCGCGACCCGGACCTCGCCCCGCACCACCGGGTTCAGCGCGTTCACCCCGCGCAAGAGCGTGGACTTCCCCGACCCCGACAGGCCCATCAGCACGAGGATCTCGCCCGTGCCCACGGTCAGCGTGCAGTCGTGGACCCCGAGCACCTGGCCGGTGGCCTTCTGGACCTCGGCGCGGCTGCGTCCCTCGTCCATCAGCGGCAGGGCCCGGTCCGGCCGGTCGCCGAAGACGATCGAGACGCGGTCGAACTCCACCGCCGGGGTCATGCGCGGCGCACCCGCAGCATCCGGTCGAGCAGGATCGCCACGACGACGATGACCATGCCCGCCTCGAACCCCAGCGCGGTGTTGACGGTGTTGAGCGCGCGCACGACCGGCACCCCCAGCCCGTTGGCCCCCACCAGCGCCGCGATGACGACCATCGACAGCGACAGCATGATCGTCTGGTTCAGGCCCGCCATGATCTGCGGCCACGCGAAGGGAAGCTCCACCTTCCACAGGCGCTGGCGCGGGGTCGCGCCGAAGGCGGTCGCGGCCTCCAGCAGCGCCGTGGGCGTGGTCGAGATGCCGAGGTGCGTGAGGCGGATCGGCGCGGGCAGCACGAAGATCACTGTGGCGATCAGCCCCGGCACCATGCCGATCCCGAAGAAGACGATCGCGGGGATCAGGTAGACGAAGGTCGGCAGCGTCTGCATGAGGTCGAGCACGGGGACCGTCGCTGCATAAAGTCTCGGGCGGTGCGCCATGGCGATGCCGATCGGCACGCCCAGCCCCATGCAGACGAGGCAGGCCGACAGCACGAGCGTCAGGCTCTCGGTCGTCTCGTCCCAGTAGCCCTGGTTCAGGATGAAGAGGAACCCGGCCAGGACCAGCAGGCAGACCCTCCACGACCGCTGCAGCGCCCACGTCAGCGCGAGGAACGCCACGATGATCGCCAGCGGGGGCGGGGCCTGCAGCAGCCACAGGATGCCGCCGATCAGCCCCTCCATCCCGGCACCCATGGCGTCGAAGACGGGCGAGAGGTTCGCCTTCATCCAGTCGAAGGCCAGCTTGGCGTAGCGGCCGACCGGGATCTTGGTCTCGGTCAGCCAGTCAAGCATCGCGGGCATCCTTCCATCGCCCTCGCGACGGCCCCCCCCGCCCCAGGGGGGCGGGGGGACGCCGCGGCTGCCCGCTCGGTCACTGCAGCGCCGCCGTCACCGCTGCCATCGCGTCGCCGCCGTCCTTCGCGGTCACGCCCTCGAGCCAGGGCCCCAGCGCGTCGGGGTTGGCGGCGAGCCAGGCCCGCGCGGCGTCGCGCGGATCGGCGCCGTCGTTCAGGATCGAGCCCATGATCGCGTTCTCCATGTCCAGCGTGAAGCGCAGGTTCTGGACGAACCGGCCCGGGTTCGGGCAGTCGGCGACGAAGCCCTGCCTCGTGTTGGTGGCGACGGTGGCTCCGCCGAAGTCGGGCCCGAACACCTCGTCGCCCCCCGTCAGGTAGGTCATCTCGAAGGTCGCGTTCATCGGATGCGGCTCCCATCCGAGGAAGACGATCGGCTCGCCCGCCTCGGTGGCGCGCGCGACCTCGGCCAGCATCCCCTGCTCGCTGCTCTCGGCCACCTCGAAGCCCTCCAGCCCGAACTGGCTGCCCTCGATCATCGACAGGATCAGCCGGTTGCCGTCGTTCCCCGGCTCGATCCCGACGATGCGGCCGCCAAGCGCGTCCCTGTTGGGCGCGATGTCGGCGAAGTCGCGGATGCCAAGCGCCGCGCCGGCGGCGTTGGTCGCGAGCGTGTACTTCGCCCCCTCGAGGTTGGTGCCCAGCACCTCGACGGTGCCGGCGTCGCGGTAGGGGGCGAGGTCGGCCTCCATCGTCGGCATCCAGTTGCCGAGGAACACGTCGACGTCGCCCTCGGCCATCGCCGAGTAGGTCACGGGCACGGACAGCAGCTTCGTCTCGGTCCCGTAGCCCAGCGCCTCGAGGATCAGCGTCGCCGTCGCGGTCGTCGCGGTGATGTCGGTCCAGCCCACGTCGGCGAAGGTGATCGTCTCGCAGTCGGCCTGCGCGCGGGCGGCGCCGGTCAGCGCAAGCGTCGCGGCACCGGCCAGCAGTAGGGTGCGAAGGGTCATCGGTCTCTCCCCGTTATTGTTGATTGACGAGTCAATAAAGTTCACGCTACCCCGATCCGGCAAGCCTTTTCTTCAATGCGCCGTGAGGGATCGCCCGTGCCGAAGGTCGGAATGGAGCCTATCCGAAAGGCCGCGCTGGTCAACGCCACGATCACCGAGATCGGGCGGACCGGCAGCCTCGACGTGACCGTCGGCCAGATCGCGCGCCGCGCGGGCATGTCCCCGGCGCTCGCGCACCACTATTTCGGATCGAAGGAGGGCATGTTCCTCGCGGCGATGCGGCACATCCTGTCGCTTTACGGGGCCGAGGTGCGCGGGGCGCTGGCGGCGTCGCAGGGGCCTGCCGCGCGGCTCGACGCGATCGTCGCGGCCTCGTTCTCGGCGTCGAACTTCCGGCGCGACACGATCGGCGCCTGGCTCAACTTCTGGGTCCTGGCGCAGACGGTGCCCGAGGCGCGCCGGCTGCACCGCGTCTACCAGCGGCGGCTGCGGTCGAACCTGCTGGCCTGCCTGCGCCCGCTGGCGGGGAACCGCGCGGCGCAGGTCGCCGACGGGCTCGGGGCGCTGATCGACGGAGTCTACCTGCGCGAGGCGCTGGGCCAGGGCGCGCCCGACGCGGGCCGCGCGGTCGCCACGGTGCGCGACCACCTCGCGGCGGAACTGCGGGGATGACCGACGCCGACGTGGCGATCGTGGGCGCGGGGTCGGCGGGCTGCGCGCTGGCCTACCGCCTGGCCGAGGGGGGGATGCGCGTCGCCGTGATCGAGCACGGCGGGACCGACGCCGGCCCCTTCATCCAGATGCCGGGCGCGCTGTCCTACCCGATGAACATGGCGCTCTACGACTGGGGCTTCCGGACGGAACCCGAGCCGCATCTGGGGGGCCGCGTCCTCGCCACCCCGCGCGGCAAGGTGCTGGGCGGGTCGTCGTCGATCAACGGGATGGTCTACGTGCGCGGCCATGCGCGCGACTTCGACCACTGGGCGGAGCAGGGGGCCGCAGGCTGGGCCTACGCCGACGTCCTGCCCTACTTCCGGCGGATGGAGAGCTGGCACGGCGGCGAGCCGAGCGAATGGCGCGGCACCGACGGCCCCCTGCACGTCACGCGGGGTCCGCGCCGCAACCCCCTGTTCGACGCCTTCATCGCGGCCGGGGTGCAGGCCGGCTATCCCGCGACCGAGGACTACAACGGCGAGGCGCAGGAAGGCTTCGGCCCGATGGAGGCGACGATCTGGAAGGGCCGCCGCTGGTCCGCAGCGAACGCCTACCTGCGGCCTGCGCTGAAGACGGGCCGGGTGCGCGTGATCCGCGCGCTGGCGCGCCGCGTCGCGATCGAGGGGGGCCGCGCCACCGGGGTGGAGGTGTCGCGCGGCGGCCGCGTCTGGACGATCCGCGCCGCGCGCGAGGTGATCCTGTCCGCCTCCAGCATCAACTCGCCGAAGCTGCTGATGCTGTCCGGGGTCGGGCCGGCGGCGCATCTCGCGGCGCACGGCATCCCGGTCGTCGCCGACCGTCCCGGCGTCGGCGCGAACCTGCAGGACCATCTCGAGATCTACATGCAGTTCGCGGCGCGCCAGCCGATCACGCTCTACCGCCACTGGAACCTGCGGGGCAAGGCGACCGTGGGGGCGCGGTGGCTCCTCTCGCGGACGGGGCTCGGCGCGTCGAACCAGTTCGAGGCCTGCGCCTTCATCCGCTCCGCCGCGGGCGTCGACTACCCCGACATCCAGTATCATTTCCTGCCGCTCGCGGTGCGCTACGACGGCCGGGCCGCCGCGGGCGGACACGGCTTCCAGGCGCATGTGGGGCCGATGCGGTCGAAGTCGCGCGGGTCGGTCACGCTGCGGTCGGCGGACCCCGCCGCCCCGCCGCGCATCGTCTTCAACTACATGAGCCACCCGGACGACTGGGCCGACTTCCGCCGCTGCATCCGGCTCACGCGCGAGATCTTCGGCCAGCCCGCGATGGCGGCCCACGTGCGCCACGAGATCCAGCCGGGCGAGGCGGCGCAGTCCGACGAGGCGCTCGACGCCTTCGTGCACGACCACGTCGAGAGCGCCTACCACCCCTGCGGCACGGCGCGGATGGGGCGGCGCGACGACCCGCTCGCGGTGGTCGACCCCGAGGCCCGCGTGATCGGGGTGGAGGGGCTGCGCGTCGCCGACAGCGCGGTCTTCCCGCGCGTGACGAACGGCAACCTCAACGCGCCGTCGATCCTCGTGGGCGAGAAGGTCGCGGACCACGTGCTGGGCCGGCCGCCGCTCGCGCGGATGAACCTCGAGCCGCGGGTCAATCCCGCCTGGCGGACCGCGCAGCGCTAGGCGCGGCGCAGGCGGCGCTCGCGCGCCATCACCCACAGGATGCACAGCACCGAGACGCCCGAGGTCGCGAGCATCAGCAGGATCAGCGGCACCGTCCCCGAGCCGGGCGTCAGGATCGCGCCCGCCACCGCCGAGAGCGCCGCCCCCCCGCCGATCGCGAGCGCGCCGCCGAGGCCCGCGGCCGACCCCGCGAGATGCGGGCGCACGGACAGCAGGCCCGCGTTGGCCGAAGGGAGCAGCAGGCCGTTGCCCAGGCCCACGGTGGTGACCAGCCCGAAGAAGAGGTTGCGCCCCGCAAGGCCCCCCAGCGTCAGCGCCAGCAGCGCCGCCATCCCCGCGGTCGTCAGAACCGCCCCCGCCATCACCATGCGGTTGACGCCCACGCGCGCGGCAAAGCGCCCCGACAGGCCGTTCCCCACCAGATACCCCATCGCCGGCGCGCCGAAGTAGAAGCCGAGCGTGGCGGGATCCATCCCGAAGACCGCGCTGCCGACGTAGGGCGCGCCGCCGAGGAAGGCGAAGAACACGCCCGACGCGAAGGCCGCCGCGAGGCAGTAGCCCCAGAACCGTTGCGACCGCAGCAGCTGCGGATAGTCGCGAAGCTGCGCGCGGAACCCGCCGCCCCGGGCCGCCAGCGTCTCGCCCTGGTCGGCCCAGACCAGCGCCAGAAGCGCCGCGCCCCCGGCCGCGAGCAGCCCGAAGGTCGCCTGCCAGCCGAAGGCCTCGTCGAGCGCGCCGCCGACCACGGGGCCGACCATCGGCACGACCGACATCCCCATCGTGACGTAGCCGATCATCGACGCGGCCTGGTCCTGCGGGACCATGTCGCGCACCACCGCGCGGCTGAGCACGAACCCCGCCGCGATCGCCGCCTGCAGCATCCGGCAGGCCATGAAGACCGGAAAGGTCGTGGCCAGCAGCGCCCCCAGCGTGGCCACCACGAAGACGGCGACCGCGCCGAGCATCACCCGGCGCCGCCCGAACCGGTCGGACAGCGGCCCGATCACGATCTGCACCAGGGCCGTCACCGCGAGGTAGAGCGACACCGACAGCTGCATCGACGGGTAGAGCACCCCGAAGAACGCGGCCATCGAGGGCAGCGAGGGCAGGAAGATGTTCAGCGAAAGCGCCCCGAGACCCGCCATGAGGATCAGCGTCGCGATGTGCGGCGGCGTGCGGCGGTCGAGGAAGCGCACGGTCGGGGGCCGGGGGACCGCCGTGGCGGCGGCGGGCGCGGCGGGGAGGTGTTCCATGATGCCTTCCGCTACGCCCCGGAACCGCCCTTGTCCACAGGCCCGGACGCGGTCAGGTCCATTTGTGGAAGATGAAGAAGGCCCCCGCGGCGATGAACCCGAAGCCGACGAGGTGGTTCCAGGTCAGCGGCTCTTTCAGGTAGAGGGTCGAGAACGCCGCGAACACCGACAGGGTGATCACCTCCTGGATGGTCTTGAGCTCGGCGGCCGAGAAGGTGCCGTACCCGATCCGGTTCGCGGGCACCATCAGCAGGTATTCGAAGAAGGCGATCCCCCAGCTGACCAGGATCACCGTGGGAAGCGGCGCGTCCCGGAACCGCAGGTGCCCGTACCAGGCGAAGGTCATGAAGACGTTCGAGGCCAGCAGCAGGCCGATGGTGACGACGGGAACGGGCAGGTTGGTCATGGGGGCTCCGGCTGATGAAGGGCCGGCCCGCGCCTGCGGGGCCGGGGAGGGATGGCGCATGCGCCGTTTCCTCTAGGCGCACCCGGGGCGCGCGGCTAGTGTCGATCCGTCGGGAACGGGGACGGCGATGAAGGACATCCTGCGCGAGCTCGAGGAGCGGCGCGCCACGGCGCGGGCGGGCGGGGGCGAGGCCCGCGTGGCCGCCCAGCACGCGAAGGGCAAGCTGACCGCGCGCGAGCGGATCGAGCTTCTGCTCGACGAGGGCTCGTTCGAGGAATGGGGCATGTTCGTCCGGCACCGCTGCAGCGATTTCGGGATGGAGGCGCAGCGCCACCCCGGCGACGGCGTGGTCACGGGCTGGGGCACGGTCAACGGCCGGCTCGTCTACGTCTTCAGCCAGGATTTCACCGTGCTGGGCGGCTCGGTCGGCGAGACGCACGGGGCCAAGATCTGCCGCATCATGGACATGGCGCTCCAGAACGGCGCGCCGGTGATCGGGATCAACGATTCGGGCGGCGCGCGCATCCAGGAAGGCGTCGGCAGCCTCGCCGCCTACGGCGAGATCTTCCAGCGCAACGTGCTGGCCTCGGGCGTGATCCCGCAGATCTCGCTCATCATGGGACCCTGCGCGGGCGGGGCGGTCTATTCGCCGGCGATGACCGACTTCATCTTCATGGTGAAGGGGTCGTCCTACATGTTCGTCACCGGTCCCGACGTGGTGAAGACGGTCACGAACGAGGTCGTCACGGCCGACGACCTCGGCGGGGCCGAGACGCACACGCGGCGCTCCTCGGTCGCCGACGGGGCCTTCGAGAACGACGTGGAGGCGCTGGCCGAGACGCGCCGCCTGATCGACTTCCTGCCGCTCTCGAACCGCGAGGCGCCGCCGGTCCGGCCCTTCTTCGACGCGCCCGACCGGGTGGAACCCGCCCTCGACACGCTGGTCCCCGACAACCCGAACCAGCCCTACGACATGAAGGAGCTGATCCTGAAGGTCGCCGACGAGGGCGACTTCCTCGAGATCCAGGCCGCCTTCGCCGCCAACATCGTCACCGGCTTCATCCGGCTGGAGGGGCGGACGGTGGGCGTCGTCGCGAACCAGCCGATGGTGCTGGCGGGCTGCCTCGACATCGACGCCAGCCGCAAGGCCGCGCGCTTCGTGCGCTTCTGCGACGCCTTCGAGATCCCGATCCTCACGCTTGTCGACGTGCCGGGCTTCCTGCCGGGCACGGGCCAGGAATACGGCGGCGTCATCAAGCACGGGGCGAAGCTGCTCTTCGCCTATGCCGAGGCGACGGTGCCCAAGGTCACGGTCCTGATCCGCAAGACCTATGGCGGGGCCTACGTGGTGATGGCCTCGAAGCACCTGCGGGGCGACGTGATCTACGCCTGGCCCACGGCCGAGGTGGCCGTGATGGGGGCCAGGGGCGCGGTGGAGATCCTGCACCGGGGCGAGAACGGCGACGCCGAGGCCGTGGCCCGGCGCGTCGCCGACTACGAGGCGCGCTTCGCCAACCCCTTCGTCGCGGCCGAGCGCGGCTTCGTGGACGAGGTGATCATGCCGCATTCGACCCGGCGGCGGGTCGCGCGCGCCTTCGCGGCACTTCGCGGCAAGCGCCAGTCGAACCCCTGGAAGAAGCACGACAACATCCCCCTCTAGGAGCGGCGCCATGGACGAGGACGAGACGATCGCCGTGCCGTCGGGGCAGGCCGTCACCTTCCTCGACGCCATCCGCGACACGCAGGGGCCGCAGGGGCTGACGATGCGCTTCCGCTTCCTCGCCCCCGCCATCGCCGCGCCGGACGGGGGCGTCCCGCTCGAGGCGGCGCTGGCCGACATGGAGGCGCTGTGCCGGACCTACGCGCTTCCCCGCGCGCGCGGCACGGTGCCCCAGCCCCGCCAGGTCGTCATCGTCCTCGCGGACCGGGCCGTGCCCTACGGGCTGGCCGATCCCGAGGCGACGCAGTACTTCGAGGCCTTCGCGATCGAGGGCGACGACTGCATCCCCGAGATCTTCTGATGCGATCGGCCGATCGCGCGGTTCGGTGTCCATCCGCAGCCGAAACCGATGCCGCGCCGCCACAGCGCGCATTTCGCGCAGGCCCGCCGTGTCGCGGGCGCCCTCGGGCTGCTAGGGTCGGGCTCGGCGCGGATCCTGCGGGCGCGTCCGACCAACGGGCCGGCGGCGGATCCGCCCGATCCCGCAACAGGAACGGAGCAGACGATGTCGAAGACGATTGCACGCATGGCGGTCCTGGGGGTGGCAGCCCTCGTGTCGGCCTGCGCGCCGAAACCGGCGCAGACGGTCAGCGTCGAGCAGCCCGTCACCACCGAGCCGGTCCTGACCGGCAAGTAGGGCCCAGGCGGCACGGCGGGCCGGGGCGACGACGCTCCGGCCCGCCGGACCCCGGCCGGTGACGCCATGCTGAAGCACCGCGGCTTTCCGGGCCGGCTGCCCGGAACCGACCTGCAGTTCGTGATCCGCCGGGCCAACCATCGCGACGGCCCCGCCCGGATCGTCCGGCGCGAGCGCTTCCGCGACCGCAGGGCGCTCGACCGCGCGGCCGACGCGGCCTTCATGGCCGCGCTCTGGCGGCAGTTCGGCGACCGGCCGTTCGAGCGGGGGAACCTCGACGCGGGCCGGCTGTCCTGGCTCTTCGGGCGCGAGGTGGTGCCCGCCGAGGATCCCTTCGACCCCGAAAGCTACGAGGCGCTGCTGCGCATCGACGAGGCGCGCGCACGGGCGGCCTTTCCCGATGCCTTCGCCGCCGGCGCGGCCCCGCCGCCGGACGCGGACGGGGACGACGATTGACCCCGCCCGCGGCGGCACCGGCCCGCGTCGCAATGGCGCACCGCGGGTCTGGGCGGGTGATCGCCGACCGGAACCGGGCGGTGTTTCGGGGCTTTTCCACCGCGCGGATTTCACTAGGATCGGCCGCCGGATGCACACCACACAAAGGTTCAGAACCATGCGCACACCCTACACCGTCTCGGCGCTCACCCTTGCCGGCGTCCTGCTGTCCGCCTGCGCCCCGCAGCCGGGGCAGGGTGCCTTCCTCGACAACCAGTCGGGCCGCGCGATCGCCGGCGCCGTCGTGGGGGCGGGGCTCGCCGACGCGACCGACGAGAACATCGCGGCCGGCGCGGCGCTGGGCGCGCTGGCCGGTGCCGTCACCTGCGGCGTTCCGGGCCTGCCCCCCTGCACCGGGCTCTGACCGGGCGATCGACCGGGCGGGCCGCCGCGTCCGCCTTCCGGCCATCCGGGCGGCCCGCCCGGGTGGCCGTTCCATGTCCGGGGGCCCGCGATGTTCGACCGCCTGCTGATCGCCAACCGGGGCGAGATCGCGTGCCGCGTCATCCGCACCGCGCGGCGGATGGGGATCGGGACGGTTGCGGTCTTCTCGGATGCGGACCGGGGCGCGCTCCACGTGTCGCTCGCGGATGCGGCCGTGCCCATCGGCCCCGCGCCGGCGGCGCAGTCCTACCTGCGCATCGACCGCATCATGGATGCGGTGCGCGCGACCGGCGCGCAGGCGGTCCACCCGGGCTACGGCTTCCTCTCCGAGAACGCCGGCTTCGCCCGCGCGCTCGAGTCCGAGGGGATCACCTTCGTCGGCCCGCCGAGCGCCGCCATCGCCGCGATGGGCGACAAGATCACCGCGAAGGCGATCGCCGCGAAGGCCGGGGTCAGCACGGTCCCGGGCTACACCGGCCTGATCGAGGACGAGGACCACGCGGTCCGCATCGCGCGCGAGGTCGGCTATCCCGTCATGCTCAAGGCGAGCGCGGGCGGCGGCGGCAAGGGGATGCGCGTCGCCCGCACCGACGCCGAGGCGCGCGAGGGCTTCGGGGCCTCGCGCCGCGAGGCGCAGGCGAGCTTCGGCGACGACCGGATCTTCGTCGAGCGGTTCGTGGAGCGGCCCCGCCACATCGAGATCCAGGTGCTGGCCGACGGCCACGGCAACTGTGTCCACCTGCACGAGCGCGAATGCTCGATCCAGCGGCGGAACCAGAAGGTGATCGAGGAGGCGCCATCCCCCTTCCTCGATGCCGCGACGCGCGCGGCGATGGGGGCGCAGGCCTGCGCGCTGGCCCGCGCGGTGGGCTACGCCAGCGCCGGCACCGTCGAGTTCATCGTCGATGCCGACCGCACCTTCTATTTCCTCGAGATGAACACCCGCCTTCAGGTGGAGCATCCCGTGACCGAGCTGATCACCGGGATCGACCTCGTGGAGCAGATGATCCGCGTCGCGGCGGGCGAGCGCCTGCCCTTCGCCCAGGACGACATCCCCCTGGACGGCTGGGCGATGGAGGGCCGCCTTTACGCCGAAGATCCCTGGCGCGGCTTCCTGCCGTCCACCGGCCGCCTCACCCGCTACCGCCCGCCGAGGGAAGGGCGGGTCGGGCGGCCGGACGGCCCGACGCCGAACCCTCGGTTCCTTGGGGACCATGACGCGGAGCAGCGCCTTCCCGTTGTCCGCAACGACACCGGCGTGACCGAGGGGGGCGAGATCTCCACCTTCTACGACCCGATGATCGCCAAGCTCTGCACCTGGGCGCCGACGCGCGAGGGGGCCATCGACGCGATGCGGGACGCGCTCGACGCCTTCGAGGTGGAGGGGATCGGCCACAACCTGCCCTTCGTCGCCGCCGTGATGGGCCACCCGCGCTTCCGGTCGGGCGACATCTCCACCGCCTTCATCGCCGAGGAGTATCCCGACGGCTTCCGGGGCGCCCCGCTCGACGGCGCCACCCTGCGCCGGGTGGCCGCCGCCGCCGCCGCGATGCACCGCGTGGCCGAGATCCGGCGCACGCGCCTCTCGGGCACCATGGACAACCACAGGCGGCGGGTGGGCGACGACTGGGTGGTGAGCGTCGACGGCACCGATCATCCGGTGACCGTCGCCGCCGGCCCCGACGGGTCGGACGTGGCGTTCGCCGATGGCGCGGTCCTTCGCGTGACGGGCGGCTGGACGCCCGGCATGACGCTCGCGCGGCTTGCGGTCGATGACGGGCCGCTGACGATGAAGGTCGACAAGATCCCCATGGGCTTCCGCCTGCGCCTGCGCGGGGCCGACCTGCGCGTGCTGGTCCGCAGCCCGCGCGCGGCGGCGCTCGCCGCGCGGATGCCCGTGCGCGAGCCGCCCGACACGTCGCGCCTGCTGCTGTGCCCGATGCCGGGCCTCGTGGTCCGGATCGACGTGGCCGAGGGCGACGCCGTGCACGAGGGCCAGCCGCTCGCCACCGTCGAGGCGATGAAGATGGAGAACACGCTTCGCGCCGCGCGGTCGGGGCGCATCGCCCGCATCAACGCCGCCCCTGGCGACACCCTGCGCGTCGACGACGTGATCCTGGAGTTCGAGTGAGCCTGCTCGACCCGTGGATCGGCGTGCCCGTGCAGGCCGCCTTCGTCGGCGGCGCCTTCGTCGCGGCGGGGTGGATCGTCAGCGGCTGGCAGACCCGGCGCGCGGCGGCGACCCTGCGGGCGGAGCGGACGCGCGACGTCCACCGCGCGCTCTACGCCGAGATCGGGACGAACCTCGCGAACCTCTGGGACGAGGCGCAGCTCGATGCCTACGCCGCCCCGATCGTCGCGCGCATGCGGGCCGAGGGGGAGGGGTTCATCCCCTTCATCCCGGTGGAGCAGAACGACCACCTGTACGAGAAGATCGCGGCCGAGATCCACATCCTGCCGCGCCAGACGATCGACCCCGTCGTGGCCTACTACAGCCAGGTCCGCGCCATCGCGGCGCTGGCGACCGACATGCGCGCCGCGGCCTTCGCCGGCCTCGCGGCGGATCGCCGGATCGACATGTACCTCGACTACATCGCGATGAAGAAGCAGGCGCTGGCCTTCGGCCGGCACGCCAACACCATGATCACCGCCTACGCGCGGGGCGGCGCCAGGGCTGCCGACGCCGAGGCGCGGCGGGCCGCGGCCGTCAGTACCCGGGCTTCGGGCCCGTCCGGCCCGTGACGGGAATAGGCGTGTAGGTGCTCTTGTCCATCGCGTCCTCCGTCCCGGGGCGGCCTTCGGCCTTACGAAGGTAGGCGCGCACCGACCGCATGGCAAGGCCGGGCCGCGCGGCGGCTCAGGACCGGTCGACCGCGCCCTCCTGAATCTCCTGGCGGCGGATGGGCGAGCGGTCGATGGCGTTGACGATCTCGCGCACGGCCCAGGGCAGGGGCTTGCGCTGGATCGGCCGCCCGTCCTTGTCCATCACCACGAGCGAGAAGCCGCGCGGCCGCAGTTCCTGGCGCACCTCGCTGCGGGCCTCGGGGTCGGTGTCGGTGATGACCACCACGTCGCGCGCCTCGAGCGCGGCGGGGTCGCGGGCCAGCAGGTCGATCTGGCGGCGGAAGTTCGGATCGTTCGGGCTGTCCGCGAAGACGACGACCGGCCGCTTGACCCAGACCAGATCCGCCAGCGCGACCGACGGGCCGTCCAGCGTGACGAGCGCGTCCTGCGCCGGGGCCGACAGCGGGAAAAACGCCGCGACGGCAATCGCATAAAGTCTTTTCATGACACCTCTCTCGGCCAACGATATAGGAGGGGGCGGGCCGAAACCAATCCGGGCCGCCCCGGTTTCGCCGCGAGGCCGGCCCCGGCCGCGAGGAAGGGACGAGACCGCGATGACCGACCCGTCGCTGCGCTGGCGCAGGCTGGCCGAGGCCGAGATGAAGGACGCGGATCCCGATGGCCTGACCCGCGCCACGCCCGAGGGGATCGCGGTGAAGCCCCTCTACACCGCCGCCGACCTGGACGGGATCCCGCATCTGGGCAGCGTGCCGGGCGAGGCGCCGTTCCTGCGCGGCCCCCGCGCCACGATGTACGCGCACCGCCCCTGGACGATCCGCCAGTACGCGGGATTCTCGACCGCGGCCGAATCGAACGCCTTCTACCGGCAGGCGCTGGCCGCGGGCCAGCAGGGCGTCTCGGTCGCCTTCGACCTGGCCACCCATCGCGGCTACGACAGCGACCACCCCCGGGTCGAGGGGGACGTGGGCAAGGCCGGGGTCGCCATCGACTCGGTCGAGGACATGAAGGCGCTGTTCGACGGCATCCCGCTCGACCGGGTGTCGGTCTCGATGACGATGAACGGCGCGGTGATCCCGGTGCTGGCCGCCTTCATCGTCGCGGCCGAGGAGCAGGGGGTGGCGCGGGCGCAGCTTTCGGGAACCATCCAGAACGACATCCTGAAGGAGTTCATGGTCCGCAACACCTACATCTTCCCGCCCGGGCCCTCGATGCGGATCGTGGCGGACATCATCGCGTACGCCGCCGCCGAGATGCCGCGCTTCAACTCGGTCAGCATCTCGGGCTATCACATGCAGGAGGCGGGCGCGACGCTGGTGCAGGAACTGGGCTTCACGCTGGCCGACGGGCGCGAGTACGTCCGCGCCGCACTCGCGCGCGGGATGGACGTCGACGCCTTCGCGCCGCGCCTGTCGTTCTTCTTCGCGATCGGGATGGATCTCTTCATGGAGGTGGCGAAGCTCCGCGCCGCCCGCGTCCTCTGGCACCGGATCATGGCGGAGTTCTCGCCGAAGCGTCCCGAGAGCCTGATGCTCCGCACCCACTGCCAGACGAGCGGGGTCAGCCTTCAGGCGCAGGATCCGTGGAACAACGTGATCCGCACCGCCTACGAGGCGCTGGCGGCCGTGCTGGGGGGGACGCAGTCGCTCCACACCAACGCGCTCGACGAGGCGCTGGCCCTCCCCACCGCGTTCTCGGCCCGCGTCGCGCGGAACACCCAGCTCATCCTCGCCGACGAGACGGGGGTGACGCGCACCGTCGATCCGCTCGCGGGGAGCTACTACGTCGAGCGCCTGACGCACGAGATGGCCGGGGCCGCCTGGACCCTGATCGAGGAGGTGGAGGCGATGGGCGGGATGACCGCGGCCGTGGCCGAGGGGATGCCCAAGCGGCGGATCGAGGAAAGCGCCGCCCGACGCCAGGCGCGCATCGACCGGGGCGAGGAGGTGATCGTCGGCGTCAACCGCTACGCCCCCCCCACGGCCGAGCCGCTGGACATCCGCGCCATCGACAACCACGCGGTGCGCGCCGCGCAGGTGGCCGCGCTGGAACGGGTGCGCGCGACCCGCGACGCCGCGGCCTGCGGGGCGGCGCTGGCCGAACTGACCCGCCGCGCGGCGCAGGGCGGCAACCTGCTGGAGGCGGCCGTCGCCGCGGCCCGCGCCCGCGCGACGGTCGGCGAGATGACGTCGGCGATGGAGACGGTCTTCGGCCGCCACAGCGCGGCCGTGCGGACGCAGGCCGGGGTCTACGGCGCCGCCGCCGCCGGCGACCCGGCGGTGGCGGCGGTGCGGGCCGACGCCGCGGCCTTCGCCGCCGAGACGGGCCGCGCCCCCCGGATGCACGTCGTCAAGGTCGGGCAGGACGGGCACGACCGCGGCGCCAAGGTGATCGCCGGGGCCTTCGGCGACATGGGCTTCGAGACCAGCGTGGGCCCGCTGTTCCAGACACCGGAGGAGGCCGCCCGCGACGCCGTGGCGGCGGGCGTCCACGTGCTCGGCCTGTCGAGCCAGGCGGCCGGGCACCGCACGCTCGCCCCCCGGCTCGTCGCCGCGCTGCGCGAGGCGGGCGGGTCCGGCATCCTCGTCGTCTGCGGCGGCGTCATCCCCGAGCGGGACCACGACGCCCTGCGCGAGGCCGGGGTGCGGGCGATCTTCGGGCCGGGGACGAACATCCCCGAGGCCGCGCGCGAGATCCTCGGCCTGCTGCGCCGGGGGCCGGGGAACTAGGGCTAGAGCTCCACCTCGCCGGTCGCCGGATCGGGCTGCTGCGCCGGCGGCTCGTAGGGCGGGGCGTCGGGGCTGCGGCGGATCAGGATGTCGCCGTTCTCGAGCACCTCGGGCGCCTCGTAGTCGCCGATGTTGCCCATCACAGCCGACAGGTCGCGCAGCAGCGGCTCATAGTCCGCGGCGAGCGACCGCAGATCGCGAAGCGCGGGGTCGATCTCCTGCCAAAGGCCGCGCAGAAGGGTGCGCGCGCCCTCCTCGATCAGGCCGGGGGCCTCCTCGGCCGGCGGGGCGGCGTCCTGCGCGGCGGCGGGTTGCCACAGCAGCGCGACGCCGAGCAGGGGCATGATCAGGACGCGTCTCATGCGCGGGATATAGGGCGCGCGCGCCGCGGTCAAAGGGGCAGGTCCAGCGTGACGGGGAAATGGTCCGACGCGGCGAGCAGGGCCTCGCGCAGCACGGGGTCGCCGTAGCAGGCGGGATCGTTGAAGGGGTGCCAGATCCGCCAGGCGGGACTCCGCGCCGCAAGGTCGGGCGACACCATGATGAAATCCAGAAGCGCCTCGAACCAGCGGCCCCCGAGCCAGAAGCGCGCGGTCGTGGGCACGATCCCCACCCGCTGCGCCAGTGCCATCGCGGCATGGGGGTCGTGGAGGGCCGCGGGCGGCTCGCCCAGCACGACCTCCACGCCCGACCGGCCGAACTCCGCCTCGTAGGCGTCGAGCCCGGGGCCGTCGTTGAAGTCGCCGAGCACCACGAGCGGATCGCCCGCCGCGAGGTGCGCCTCCACCCGCGCGCGGATCCACAGGCACTCGCGCAACTGCTTGCGGCGGTTCAGCAGCGCCACGCGCGCGACCCCGGCCGCGTCCTGCGCCCCGTGGGGGGCCTTCGACTTGACGTGGACGCCGATCAGGCGCAGCGCCATGCCCCCCGCCGTCGTCAGCGCCAGCTCCAGCGGCGGGCGGGCGAAGCGGACGGGTTCGGGCGGGCTCCCCTCGGCCACGACCGCGCCGAAGCTGCCGTCGAAGCGCGGCGCGGCCTCGCCGCCGTCCTGCGGGTCGTGGCGCACCCCGAGGCGGTCGGGGTCGTGGAGAAGCGTCAGCTCCTGCTCGGTGCCGCTGGGAAAGCCCGTGACGGCGCGGCGGGCGCGCAGGCCGGCCCCGGCCGCGAAGCGCTCCAGCGCGCGGGCGGAGGACCGGCGGCCGCCGGTATCGGGCGCCTCGACCACCAGCACGGCATCCGCGTCGATCGCGGCGAAGATGCGCCGCAGGGCGGCGAGCTGTGCGCCCCGCGTGATGCCGTGGCGCGCCGAGGGCGCGTCGTCGTCGAGCATCGCCCCCCGGTCGTCGAAGAGCGCGTTGAACCACTCGACGTTCCAGGCGGCGACCCGCAGCGTCGGGCGCATCAGGCGGCCAGCCGTTCCGAGATCTCGCGCCAGGCCTCGTTGACGGCGATCAGCCGTCTCTCGGCGAGCCGCAGCGCCTCGGGCGGGATGCCGCGCGCGATCATCCGGTCGGGGTGGCTTTCGCGCACGGCGGCCTTCCAGGCGGCGCGCGCCTCCTCCAGCGTGGCGGTGGGCGGCAGGCCCAGGACATCCCAGGGGTCTGGCGCGGCGCCGGGGACGTGGCGCGCGCGGATCGCGCGCCAGGCGCGGTCGTCGATCCGCAGGATGTCGGCCACCCGCCGCAGGAACGCCTCCTCGCGCTCGTGGAAGGTGCCGTCGGCCACGGCGATGTGGAACAGCCCCTCCATCAGGTCGGTGAGGATGACGTGGTCGTCGCGGAACATCGCGCGGATCTTGCCGGCGTAGGCCTCGAACCCCGCCACGTCCTGCCGGGCGAGGTTGAAGACGCGGCCCGCGTTGGCCTCCTCGCCGGGCGGGATCTGGAAGACCTGCCGGAAGGCCGCGACCTCGTTCCGGGTGACCGCCCCGTCGGCCTTGGCCATCTTCGCCCCCAGCGCGATCACCGCGATGGTGAAGCCGACGGAGCGTTCGGGGGCGGCGGGCGTGCCCGCGAACAGCCGCTCGAAGACCGCCGACAGGGCCTCGCCCGCGCCGAGCGCGGAAAGGGCTTCGCTGATCCGTGACCAGAGCGACATGGCCTCAGTCTATCCGCTGGTCCGTCATCTGTCAGGCCGGGATCGCCGGCCGCACGGCCGCGGCGCAGGTCATTCCAGCGCCCTCCGGCCGCGGGGGGTGGCGAAGGTCGCCCGCATCGCCTTGGCGGGCCCCTCGGCGATGGCGATGCGCGGATCGTCGATCCGGCCCGCGAGCGCCGCGCGAAGGGCGGGGGCCTCGGGGTGGGCGATCTCCAGCCGGACGAGGCGCACGCCCGCGTCGTGCAGGGCGCGCGCCGGGTGCGCCGCCCCCTCCCACCGGATCAGCGCGGGGAAGGCCCCGTCGAAGGGCAGCCGGCCGTCGTCCGGGACGGCCATGCGCCACCGGTATTCGCCTCGCGCCAGCGCCACGGGGGTGCCGGCCCCGGCGGGGCCGGCGGCCAGGGCCGCGTCCAGATCGTCGCAGGCCGCGACCCAGTTCGCCAGGCGCGGCGGCCCCCCGAAGGCGTCGAGGTCGAACCAGCGCGGCCGGTCGGGGCGCGCGGCCGCGGGGTTTGCGGCGATCACCTCGAGGTAGATGTCGCCCAGTCCCAGAAGCCGGTTGTGCGTCCCCATGATGGGGTGCTCCCCGCCCGGCGCGAGCGGCACCCCCAGCGCCGCCTCGACCGCCGCGACGCCCTCCTCCAGCGTCTCCGCCGCGACCGCGAGGTGGTCGAGCGCCAGCCGCGTCATCCCGCGTCGGTCACGTTCGGCGTGGCGCGCAGCGCCTGCGCGAAGGCGGTGAAACGCGCCTGCGCCACCTCGCCGAAGAGGCCGCGCCCGCGCTCGGTCAGCATCAGGTCGAGCGTTCGGCGCTTGGGATGCCAGCGCAGCCGGCCCGCGCTCTCGGGGTTCGCGATCGAGAACATCGCGCCGAAGCGCATCGCCTTGCCCAGAACCTCGGCGCGCATCATCTGCTCGTCGGACAGCAGGCGGAACAGCGGCTCCAGCCGCGATCCCGCGTGGCTGTTCTTGTAGCGGTGCAGCAGGGCGAGGCCCAGGAACACCCGGCCCGGATGGTCGAGGCCGCCGAGGTTCGCGCGCGTCGCGTTGTCGAAGCAGGCCTCGGCGCGGTAGTCGGGATGCGCGCGCCAGGTCGTGTCGTGCAGAAGGCAGGCGGCCTTGATCAGGCGCAGCTCCTCCTTCGGGGCGCCCTCGAAGATCGGCGACAGGAAGGCGTAGAGCTTCTTGCCGAACCCCGGGATGCGCGCCTGCGCGGCCTCGGCCGCGCGCGCGGCCTCGATCAGCGGATCGCGGGCGCGCAGGTGGTCGGGCATCTGCTCGTAGAGCATCCCCTCGCGGATGCCGTAGGCCGAGACGTCGATCTCGGAGGGCTGGAACACCTCGACGAGCGGGCGCAGCACCTCGCAGGCGAGGGGGACGAGCTCCATCCGCTCCGCCGAGGTGCCGGTCCGCGCGCGCAGCAGGGCGGGGTCCGAGGTCGCGATCCAGTCCAGCGTGTCGAGAAGCGCCCGCGGCTGCATCCGGTATTCGTGGAGCACCGTCAGCGGATAGGACCGCCTGTCCATGTCGAGCCGCGCGATCACCCGCCACGACCCGCCGACGAGGTAGATCCGCTCGCCCGGGAGGGCCTTCAGGCGGTCGTGCAGCCCGTTCAGGACGGCGCGCACATGCGCCTCGCGCTTCTTCGGGCCGCCCTCGACCTGCTGGAGCCGGAAGGGGCCGAGCGGGCTCGTCGCGCGCCGCCCGACCTTGCCGCCGCCGATCCGCGCCAGCTCCATCGAGTTGCCGCCGATGTCGCAGACGATTCCCTGCGCGTCGGGCCAGCCCAGAAGCACCCCCTGCGCGGACAGGCGCGCCTCCTCGTCGCCGTCGATGACCTGCAGCCGGAGGCCGGTCTCGCGCAGCACCTCGGCCTGGAAGTCGGGGCCGTCCCGCGCTTCGCGCACCGCGGCCGTGGCCACTACCGTCAGCGGCGCGATCCCCATCCCGTCGGCCAGGAGCGCGAAGCGCCGCAGCGCCGCCAGCGCCCGCGCCCGCCCGCGCGGATTGAGAAGGCCGGTCTGCACCAGCCCCTGCCCGAGGCCCGCCATGACCTTCTCGTTGTAGAAGTAGGCGGGCGACCGCGCGGCCCCGTCGAAGACCACCATGCGGACCGAGTTGGAGCCGACGTCGACCACGCCCACGCGGCTGAGCGCGCGGGCCGAGGGATCCTCGAACAGCGGGCGGCCGAAGAGGCCGGCCTCGTCGGGGTGGGATCCGGCGAGCAGCGTCGTCTCGGGGTCGCTGTCCTCGGCCATCGGTCCCTCTGCCCGTCCGTCACGCGGCGACGATGGATCGCGTGGCCCCCCCCGTCAACCGGGAAGGGCGGTGCCGGTCCGGGGCTGCGCCAGAAGCGGGGCGTCCTTGGCGCCCACCGTCCCGCGTCCCGAGAGCGAGGGGTTGGTCATGAAGAACCGGTGCAGGTTGAAGGGCTCGGACCCGCCGGGGTCGAGCCTGCGCTCGTAGCGCCCGTCGGGGTGGAGCACCCAGCTCTGCGCGACGGCGGCGAGGTTCGCGCCCATGATCTGGCTCATGATCTGCGTCTTGACGGTGGGGTTCGTCGCCTCGACCAGCG
>ERZ1066124.312-NODE-312-length-38038-cov-27.096306_pt1 | contig 38038 bp, 33 predicted proteins | sample MGYA00382771_ERZ1066124 | MGnify/ENA primary metagenome ERZ1066124 (study PRJEB33369, sample SAMEA5778354) | biofilm metagenome | biome: Industrial cooling water; feature: Water cooling tower basin; material: Biofilm | place: United Arab Emirates | collected... | reverse complement strand
TCTAAAAGTTTCTCAGTGTGATGTAATGGGTTTGGCGACCAAACCCCTACATTTGATTAAACCATCGATAAAGTTTTTGCCATTTTACGACCGACGGCATTTACTACGGGTGCTAAGTTTTCTGCTAAATTCACCATTGCGTCTAAAGATAAAGCTTGTCGCGCATCAGAAACCGACTTTTCGGGTTCAGGGTGACATTCGATAATTAGTCCATCAGCCCCACACGCGATCGCAGCTTTTGCTAAATTAGGAATAAGTTCCCATTTTCCCGCAGCATGAGAAGGGTCAACAATAATCGGTAAATGAGTAATTTGTTTAAGAGCAACAACCGCACCTAAATCTAATACATTACGAGTATAAGAGTCAAAGCTTCTAATTCCTCTTTCACAGAGAACAACATTAGGGTTGCCATGACTAAGGATATATTCTGCGGCAAAAACAAACTCCTCAAGGGTTGCTGCTAAACCACGTTTGAGGAGTATCGGTTTATTCACTTGTCCTAATGCTTTTAGTAAGTTGAAGTTCTGCATATTCCGACTTCCCACTTGTAGCATATCAGCATGATTCGCCACTATCTCAATGTCTTCGGTTCCCATTACTTCTGTAACCACTGGCATTTTATAACGTTGTTTAATGCTATCGAGTATTTCTAGTCCCTCTACTCCTAACCCCTGAAACGCATAAGGAGAGGTTCTCGGTTTATATGCACCTCCGCGTATTGCTTGAATGGGACTGGGTTTAAGTTTTTTAGCCACTGTCTCCATCTGTTCTAAGTTTTCGATGGTACAGGGGCCTGCAATAATAATAATTTCCTCATCTCCAATAGCAACATCCGATGATAATTTGACGATGCTGGTTTGTTCGGGATGGGTAGAAGAAGCTAGTTTAGCATCTTTCATGATTGAAACTTCCTTTGATGAATAAGTAGTAAGTGGAACATTAAAAAACCCGCAACCTATTTCTGGTTCCGGGTTTGGTGATGATTGAAAAATGGCAGCATCATAGACTTACCCAGAACTTTGCTCTCGGCCAATAAAAGTAAAATCCGTAAAACAAGGAGGTAAGCATGATTTCTGACAAATAAAGGGTATATAAAGCAAAAACCGCAGCTACTTAACTTACTGCGGCTTACCTAGATTTTCCCATACTTCATTAGGATCGTCTTCGGTAAGCCGATTTAAACCAAAAAAAGTAATAGGAGTTGCGTTGCATTAGATATAAAGTTTGTAGGCGTACACCTTTTCCATTATGTGTCAACTTTATCAGAAATAGTCAAGTTCGTCAAGAGCCATTTTTAAAATCAATTGAAGTCTGACGATAAAACTCTGGCATTCCAATATCAAAATATTGACCTTGAACCAAATAACCAAGCATTCCTTGAGCAGCGCAAAGTTTATCAAGTGCAGTAGTTAATTGAAATTCTCCTTTGAGCCGTTGATTGTTTTTAATTTCGTCTTCTAAGTGATCGAAAATCTGTGATTTTAGAACGTACATTCCAAAAACCGCTAAGTATTCATTTTTGTTCATGTCAGGAAGATGTAAATGCGATCGCGCATAATCAATCGTTGGTTTTTCCACCAGTTGCGTGATCGATAGTAATGAATTTTTCTCTAACCAAGTCCCAGTAATCACTCCCGCTTTCTGTATAATATCTTCAGTTACAATTGTTAGTCCGATCACATTGGTTTGATGCTGTTGGTACTTTTGTAATAATTGTTCGGCACAGGATTGATTAATATTAGAACGATAAACATGATCGCCTAATAATAATAAAAATGGCGATTGATTAACCCACTCTTTAGCACAATACACCGCATGACCATAACCTTCTTGTTTGTCTTGCGAAATTAAAGTAATTTTTTCACCAATTTCTTGTAGATAATCGCTGTATTGTTTACTTGCGGGTGATAACTTGTTATATAACTCTAAACTAGGCTGCTTTTTAAAAAAATCTTCAAATAACAAACGATCCTGACTTTGAATAATAATCCCGATTTCTTGTATTCCCGATTTTAAAACTTCTTCGACAATTATCAGAATAGCAGGTTTAGCCAAACCATCTTGATCAATGATCGGAAAAAATTCTTTTTTGATTGCTTTAGTCGCAGGAAATAAACGAGTCCCAAAACCAGCCGCAGGAATAATCGCTTTATGTAAAGGTTGTATCATGATTTAAAGTCAATAAAATTAGTATTTAAGTAATTGTTAGAATATTAGACTGCCAGAGAATAAATTCTCTGTCTCATAGCAGAAGTCGGTTAAAACCGACTCGTTGTATATGTTTTAATCCGTTGAAACGGATTTCCGCTTTGAGCCGTGAAATTGATTTCACGGTAGAATATGGGTTTAACATTTTAACCCAATTAATTTTTCATTTTTTATTACTTCACTGTAATCATTCTCTCACCCACATGGATGATTTTGAATATTATTGCAGAAAGCCGTACACTGAAATACAGTTGATCCCACTCCTGAATCATTGAAAAATAGTCACAATAATAAGTAATTACTCTTTCCTGAGACGGACACTAAATGATTACATTGAGCAAAACTTTTAATTTAGAATCGGGTAAAAAAGATTCACGCTTTGAAGAAATTAGAAAACTCTATACTGAAGTTTTACCCTTACAACCTGGGTATATTAGTTCTAATTTAATTTTAAATGAACAAGAAACCGAAGTAACAGCAGTAGCTAACTGGGAAAATCAAGATAAGCTAGTCGCACTACAAGATCTTGATTTATTTAAAGAGCTTCAAATCGGTTAATTAAAAAGTTAGTTTGATAAAGGCGTAAATTGATTACGTCTTTTCTTTTTATTTTCAAGAATTCTAGGAATAGAACCAAACTCTAACCAAAGTTAGACGGTTTTCTCGGTTTTTTTTCTCAAGATCAAAGAAAAAACCAGAATAACTATGACAGAAACAGTACTAATTACAGGTGGCTCCCAAGGAATAGGTAAAGCCACAGCGTACCGATTTGCTCAAGAAGGCTATAATATTGTTCTAGCAGCACGACAAAGCGATCGATTACAAGCTGCAGCTTCGGAGATAAAATCGCGTTATTCGGTCAAAACTTTAGCTATTCCAACCGATGTCAGAGACTCGATACAAGTCAATACTCTAATTCAAAAAGCACTCGACGAATTTAGTGAAATTGATGTGTTAATGAATAATGCAGGGATCTACGTTTCAGGGCCAGCAGAACAGTTTACATTAGAAGAATGGCACCGCACACTAGATACAAACCTATGGGGTTATATTCATACCATTCATGCCGCATTACCTCATATGCTAGAAAAAAGAACTGGAACGATCGTCAATCTTTGTTCTATTGGTGGTACAGTTCCTCTAGCCTATCTAGCACCCTATACGACGAGTAAATACGCGATTGATGGATTAACTCAAGCTTTGCATACTGAACTTGCGCCAAAAGGGATTCATGTCTGTGGAATTTATCCAAATTTGATTAAAAGTGACTTTTTAGAACGCGCTATCTTTGAAGGAAAAGATGAAGCGGACAAAGAAAAAAGACGGGAACAAATTGAACAATTAATGAAAAATCCCTTTGTCGAAACACCCGAAGATGTGGCTAAAGCGGTTTGGGATGCGGTACAACATAAAAAAGAGAAAGTGTTAGTAGGTTCTGCTCAAGCATCTGAAGGAGTTTATAAGCTTGCACCTTCACTAATACGATGGGTGATTCGTCAGACCTTCCAACACAAAGATGCCTAAAAGAGATTCGCTATAATTAAATTACGCGATACAGTACAGATTTAGATTTTATGGCACTCAAAAAGCAATTTACTAGCTTTCAAGATATGTTATTAGGTTCCCCAACCCCTGTCTTAGTTGATTTTTATGCGACTTGGTGCGGCCCCTGTCAAATGATGAGTCCTATTTTAGAACAAGTTGGCTCATATTTAAAAAATCAAATTCAAGTTGTAAAAATTGATACAGATAAATATCCAAATTTAGCTTCTCAATATCAAATTCATGCCCTACCGACTCTCGTTCTGTTTAAAAATGGACAACCTGTAGAACGATTTGAAGGTGTAGTACAAGCACAACAGTTAATTCAGCATTTACAGACCATTTTGTAATAATTTGAAATTATGCTTGTAACGGTTAGTCAAGATACGTTGACATTATCTCCTGGAAGTGAAGTTATTTTACGTCATCAGACTTGGGATGACTATGAGCATCTGCTAAAAATTCGGAACAATCGAACTCATCCTAAAATTTATTTTAATGCTAGTACCCATGAGATTTTATTAATGACACCGCTTCCCAGTCACGGAAAAAGAATTGATACACTCAGAGATTTAGTTAAGATTCTGTTACGTCATCAAGGGAAAGATTGGGAATGCTTTGATCCTATTACACTAAAACGATTTGCTGAAGCTGGAGTAGAACCTGATACCTGTTTTTATATCAAAAACCGTCAAGCCATTTTAGGGAAAGAAAAAATCGATCTCAGTGTCGATCCTCCGCCAGATTTAGCCATAGAAGTCGATTTAACCTCAACAACTAAAGTAAATGATTATCAAGCGATCGCAATTCCTGAAGTATGGATTTATCGTCGAGGAAACTTATTGATATATCTTTTTGATGAGGAACAATATCAAGCGAGTGATACAAGTTCAATTTTCAGTGAGATTGATGTTAGAAATCTACTACCGAAATATACAGAACTGGCATGGAACGAGGGTTCTAGTGTAGCATTACGGCAGTTTGAACAAGATTTAGAATTGTAGGGGTTTGGTGACCAAACCCCTACGATTTAGTATTACAGATCTTTTGCTAATGATTTTTCAAGCCAGGTAAAGTGAAATGTAGCACCCTCACCTAAATTCGACTCTAAAACAATTGATCCGCCTTCTGCTTCAATAATTTTTTTAACAATTGATAAACCAATTCCTGTGCTTTCTTGAACATCTTGCCCTTTAAGCGTTTGGAAGATTTCAAAAACTCGATGATGATGTTCGGGAGCAATACCAGGGCCATTATCGCTCACAGAAAACTTGTAATATTCTCCTTCTTGAATAGCTTTAATTTCAACACGTCCATTATCGGGGTGATGATTATGTTTGATCGCATTACTGATAAGATTAGACAAGACCTGCGACAGTAATAATTTTTTGGTCAAAAGGGTTGGCATCTCCGACTGTACAGAAATTGTAAAAGTCGGTGGCAACATCAAAGATTCTAAAATTTCCGAGATCAATTCACCAACATTAACCCATTCCGTAGCAACTTCACTACGACCGATGCGAGAATAGGCCAACAATCCATTAATCATCGCTTCCATGCGTAGAACTCGATTTTGTAAAAGCTGCATTTGATGTTGATTTTCTTCCTCTAATTGTCCTTCAAGATCATCAGCAATCCATTGTGAAAGATTGTAAATTGCTCGCAAAGGTGCTTTGAGATCGTGGGAAACGGTATAGACAAAGCGATCTAACTCTTGATTTCTTTCGAGTAACTGTTCAGTAGTTTGTTCGAGAACCGCATTTAATTGTTTTAGTACAGAAGCTTGTCTTTGCCGCTCAAGTTCGGCTTGTTTACGATCGTTGATATCTTCCATTAACCCTTCAATAATAATTATGCCATCGACTTTGGTAAAGGTTTTGCTAATTTTGACCCAACGACTCGTATCATCGGCACAACGGATTAAAATTTCTCGCTCACGTATTTCGCCATTTTGTTTGAGTTGATTCAAAAGTTCTGCATAAATCGGTGGCTGAAAATAGGATTCTAAGGATTGATGAGAGGGAATTGATGTGAATGTATCTAAACCCAGTAAGCGTAAAAAAGCCGCGTTTGCTTCCAATAAAACCCCATCTGATGTTAGCCGATAAACACCGACATTTAACTGATTGAGTAAAGTTTGAAGTCGTGCTTGCAACTTAGCCGTCTGCTGTTTGACAGTGACTTTCTCTAAAGAAGCTTGAACCGCAGCAGGTAAACGAACGTAATGACTTGGCGATTTGATCACATAGTCATCTAATCCCGATTTCATGGCTTCTACCGCAGTTTCTTGGGTCGCGGTATTGGTAAACATGATCACTGGGCAATTGGGACGTTGAGCCTTAATCGTCTTGAGTACAGTTAGTCCATCACTCCAGCGCAGTTGGTAGTCGGTGATGACAACATCATACAAAGTGTTTGTCAATACTTGCTCAAATTGTGCAGCAGTGCCAACTTCCATGACCTGCACCTCTGAAAAAAACCGCTTTAACTCATGAATCACTAAAGCGCGATCGTCTTTATTATCATCAACAAGAAGAATTCGCAGCATAGATCGTTCTCTTCTTGAGCAAGAGGGCAGCAAATTAGATATTAGGAGGTTATAGAACTCTCGTATATCCAACTTAAGATAGATTATCATGAGTCAATCTTATGCTAAATCGTCCCTAACTGGGGCTTTTCATTGTAAATAATCCAGTGAAGATTGAGCGTTTTGATAATATCAACCAATTGATCAAAGTCTGGCGGCTTTGTAATGTAAGCATTTGCCCCTAGATCATAAATGTGATTAATGTCGGCGTACTCTCTCGAAGAAGTCAACACCACTACAGGCAATCGTTTGAGTAAAACCTGTTGACGAATCCAAGTTAGCACTTCTGCACCAGAACGTCGCGGCAGTTTGAGATCGAGCAGCACCAAGACAGGTAAGGGATAAACCAGGCGATCGCTGTAGGGAGCTTCACCCGAAAGGTACTGAACCGCCGCATCTCCATCGCTGACGACTTGCATTGGTGTCACAACTCCCGCTTTACGAAAGGCTCGTTGAATCAAAAAGACATCTTTGGGATTATCCTCGACTAGCAAAATGAGGTAATCTGTACTCATGATTACTCCGTCACGGTAGGCAACTCTAACCAAAATCGACTCCCCTCGCCCAGTTGGGACACAACGCCAAATTCTCCTTTCATCCGTTCAACTCCTTTTCGTACGATCGCCAAGCCAATTCCAGTCCCAGGGTATTCTTCCTCACCATGTAGGCGAGTAAAGGGGCTAAAAATTTGTTGTTGTCGTTCTGATGGAATACCAATCCCATTATCTTCAATCCATAATCGAGTTTGTTGTCCGCGCTGTTCGGCCCAGACTCGGACTTGGGGTAGTACATCGGATGCCACAAATTTAATAGCATTAGACAGCAAATTTGTCAATAATTGAACCAGAACTAGACGATTACCTCGTACGAGGGGCAACGGTTCATCAACTTGAATTTGTGCCTGTTGTTCTAAGATTTCTAATTCTAGCAAAGTCAGTGCCTCCGTCAGAACAAGCGATAAACTAACTGATTCAAGATGAATATCAACCTGTCTCAAGCGACTGTAGGCCGAAAGATCCGTAATTAAAGTATCTAGTTTTTCGGCATTAACCGCAATTCGTTGTAGGTATTCTAGTTGAGTTGAAACGAATGAGCCATCAAAATCTTCTAACAAGATTCGAGCAAACCCTTGTATGGCTCGTAGAGGAGCGCGTAAATCATGAGAAATCGAATAGGCAAACTCTTCAAGATCTTGATTAGCACTGCTGAGTTCTTGATTGACTAAATTCAGTTGAGCCGTTCGTTTTTCAACTCGCGCTTCTAAAATCATTTCAGCCTGTTTGCGTTCCGTAATATCTTCTAGCAGTCCATCGACCACGCTAATTCCTTCAATAATGTTTAAAGTAGTGATTAGAAGCCCCCAGAATTGAGTTCCGTCGCTTCGAGTGAGTTGTACTTCTCGCTCTTGGTTTTGTGGGGGAGGTAAATGGACTAATCGCGCATAGCAGTTTTGAGTATCGAGTAAATTCATCTCATTTGCTTGTGCTAGGGATTTGATGCCGAATAGTTCCAAGAAAACGGGATTTGTTTCAATGAGTGTACCATCGGGTCGAGAACGGAAAATCCCTACCTTAACTTGATTGAGTAAAGTTTGTAATCGTATTTCTAACAAAGCGGCGCGTTGTTGGGTTTCGAGCCGATTTAAAGCCACTCGAATTGCTGGAGGAATTCGGATATAACGGTTAGATTGTTTTAAGACATAATCATCTAGACCAGATTTTAAGGCTTCTACGGCGATTTCTTCGTTTCCTGTCCCTGTAAACATAATCACTGGACAGCGCGGGTAATGGGCTTTGATGGTTCGCAAAATCTCTAGCCCGTTAGTCCAGCCTAACTGATAATCTGTCACCACCGCATCAAACCCGCCCAAAGAGATCGCAAATTCAAAATCACTAGCATTAATAACTTCTGTAAATTCTACTTGCGGAAATTCCCGTTGTAGTTCACGAATAATCAAAGCCCGATCGCTACGGTTATCATCAATGATCAGAACTCGGAGGGTTTGCATCATAGCTTATACCGTTAAGTGTAAGAGTAGATTTTGGCAACATTAGCCAGAAACGACAGCCCTGACCTAATTGCGATACCACGCCCGCTCGTCCGCCCATCCGTTCTAGTCCCTTACGAACGATTGCTAAACCAATGCCCGTACCAGGATAGCTTTCGGCACCATGCAGACGTTCAAAAACGCGGAAAATACGCTCTTGATGTTCAGGAGCTATACCAATTCCGTTATCGACAATCGATAATAGAATCCAATCTTGATCATTTTGCCGTTCTGTGACCGCAAAAATATCGATCTGAGGTTGGATATTCGGTTCAACAAACTTAATCGCATTGCTGATTAAATTGACGACAATTTGAATCAGAGTCGGACGATGAGCCATAACGACTGGTAGTGGTGCCACTACTCTAATCTGTGCTTGCTGTTCTTGAATCTGGGCTGTTAGTTGCTTTAAAGCTTCTGAAACCACTTCATCTAAAGCCGTTGGTCGTAGAATAATTTGAGTACGAGTCAAACGGCTATAGGCGAGCAAATCACTAATCAGCGTATTCATCTGATAGGCATCATCAATAATTGAATCAATGTAGCCTCGACAAAAATCTTCTAACTGGCTGCCACAGTCTTCTAATAACGCTTGAGCAAAACCTTGCATGGTTCGTAAGGGTGCGCGTAGATCATGGGAAACCGAATAGGTAAAAGCTTCTAGCTCCTGATTCTTTTCCTCGATTTGGGCTGTCCGTTCAGTCACTCGTTGCTCTAAGGTTATGTTTAGTTGTCGTAAGGCTTCCTCTACTTGCTTACGATCGCTGATATCTTCGATCACAGAGATAAAATATTTAGGCTGTCCTAGCTTGTCTCGTAGCAGTGATACTGTTAAATTAATCCAAACCAGCGAACGATCTTTGCGTATATAGCGTTTTTCCAGAGCGTAGGTAGGAATTTCATTAGCCAGCATTTGCTCAACATACACTAGATCTAGATCCAAATCATCAGGGTAGGTAATGTCTTGAAAGGTGCGTTGTAGCAATTCCTCACGGGTGTAACCGACAATCTCACACAGTTTTTGATTCACCCGTAGCCATTGTCCATCGGGACTGACATGAGCAATACCGACCGCCGCTTGATTAAAAGTAGAGCGAAAAAGTTGTTCTTGTTCTCGTAGTTCAATTTCGGTTTGTTGACGTTCCCTAAGTTCGTTTTGAAGTTGCTGCCGTAGTCGCGACTGTTGTAGAGCGATCGCCAACTGTGCCGATACTTCGCGGGCTATGTTTTGGGCTTCAAGATTAAAAGCATCTGTTTGAGTCGAAGCAAGATTAAGTTCACCAAGCAGCGTATTTTCAACCAATAACGGCACACACAGACAACTACACAAGCCATGCGATCGCAACTGCATCAGGAGCGGTGGTAAATCTCTACTGGCTAACCCCTCAAAGTAGCGGATTTCCCGCAAGACCATTTGCTCAGATGCAAAATCACTGAGCGTCAGTTGACTACTTTGAGGCGGGATTAATTCTCCCGTTTGGCTATTTCCTGCTAAAATTCGCGCCGTTTGTGCTTCTAAATCGAATACGGCGACAAATGCCTGCTGATAGACAACAATTTTCTGTAGTTGGGCGAGGGCGGAACTAATTAGGGTTTCATCGGTTTGACTCGCTAAAATCGCTTGATCAATCTGATGAAGAACTGAGAGCCGTTGGCTACTCCGTCGATTTGTCTGTAAAGCCTCTTCGTAGGTATCGGAGATTCGCAAAATTTCGCGGCGCGTGAAATAGGCAAGAACCGTTCCTACTGTGAACATCAACAACAAACTGCTCAGAATCACAGAGTGGGTCGTTTGTTGAGCCGTCCGACTCCGTTGGTTCCGTAGTTGCTCCTCTGTTGAAATCAATAGCGCAATCTGTTGCCGTAGTAGATCCATGTTTTGTTTGCGGCTTTTTAAATCGCTCAAAGGTTCTGGCTCACCGCGTTGTTTTCGAGTAATTGCGGGGGAGATTTGTTGTTTCCATTGCTCTTGTTGGCTAATGATTTTACTGACTCGCTGAACTTGCTCAGGGTTATCTGAAACAAGACTTTTTAGTTCAGTCAAATGGTCATCAATCATTGCGCTTGCTTGCTCATATGGCTCTAGAAATTCTTGTTTTCCTGCCAGCAGATACCCCCTAAGTCCTGTTTCCATATCTAAGAACAGCTTTTGTGTATAGTTAGCTTGAGAGATCACTTGATCGGTGTGATCCACCCAACGTAGTGCAGATAACAACCTCATGATCTGCCAAATGGAAACGCCAGAAAGCAGGAGTAATAGAATGATCGGGAGAGCGATCACACGAGTTAATCTACCGCGAAAAGGGGCTTGTGAAAGCATCAGAAGCATATCTTCTATGTTGCTGGCTATTTTAAAAGGTTTAGTTAAACAACTTTAAGCAACGGTTCTTTTGTCGTCATCTATCAATCAATAGAATTTGTACAGGAGGCTTTAAGTATAGCTTTGTTTCAGTATACTGGAGTTTAATAAATGCGGACAGTAATGATTCTAGATATAACAACTCATCAATATAAGTTTGGTTAACTTTTAGCCAACTATTAAAGTTTTTAGATACATTTCTTCATGAAGCGGTAGATAATCATTAAAAAAAGATTATTTTTAAACTAAACTTTGGCTAACTAAATAGGTTCTGATCTTTTCATAATTTTAAGAAAACAGGCTGAATATATTTTGGAAGGTGAGAATAAAGCATAACAATGATTTTATTTTTGATATCTTGCCTTCAGACAAAAATCATTTTATGTTGAATCATTGTCATCTTAGCTTCGGATAAGTGTCAGATGACAATTGACAACCTTTTTAGTTTCTAATGTTTTTCGTTTAAGGATCATTATTTGGATGAACTCGATAAATCCTGTTTTTGGGGATCACCTAACAAGTCTGTTTCTTGACGATAATCTAACTGCTGCTAGAGTTCCATTATCAGAAATCAAAGAACAAACTGTGACCCCCACAGATGTATCAGACAGTGTACTAACCACTACCACACCAGTCTCGTCGGAAGTTAATTCCGTTTTACCCTCGACAACTGCCGAGGTACAGCCATTAGCGACGAATGCACCGACTGGGGCTGATTTGATTGGGCGGATCATTCCCATAGAACTACCCGATACGGTTAATTATGGGGATCGCGGTAGTGTTACAGTCCACATTATCAATCGTGGTCAAGCTCTAGCTCAAGGCCCAGTCACGATTAAACTTTGGCTTTCTACCGATAACAATATTGATCAAAATGATGTTTTACTAAAAACTCAGGTTAGCCGTATCCGTTTAGGTGCGGGTGAATCAACCAATGTTTTATTAAATTACAGAAATATCACTTCTGCGATCGCTCCAGGTGCCTATCAGCTTGTTGCCGAAATTGATACGAATAATAGAATTGTAGAAACCAATGAAAACAATAATGTTGCTAGTAAATTGGTTTCCGCACCCAATACAGATATAGTCATTGATTGGAATGCAGCAGCTTTAAATGCGATTCAAGCTGAAGGAGAGGCAGGGCGAGGCATCCCACCTACCGCAGGCTCTCGGTTACTGGCGATCATGTCTACAGCAATTTATGATACGGTTAATGCCTTTTTGCAAACGAATAACCCCTATGCGGTTGATCTCATTGCGCCAGCGAATGCGTCTTTAGAAGCGGCTGTAGCAGGTGCGGCTCATCAAGTTTTAACTACGTTGATCCCTCAACAAACCGCTCTTTTAAATCAACAATTGTCTTATTCTCGTCTCCAAGAAATTAAAGATTTACCGAATAACGAAAGAGCAGGAGATCGATTTGGCCGAACCGTCGCTAATCAGATTCTAGCGTTGCGCTCTGATGATGGCTCAGATAATAACACACCTTATGAGCCGCCAACGGATGAATATATCTGGCGACCCAAAGCACCTAATTATACAGTCGTTGGTCAGAATTGGGGGCAAGTAACTCCTTTTGCCATGGTTGATGTCGATGATTTCTCGCCCGATGGGTTGGACTGCTCTCCGACGGTTGATCCTATTCTTTATGCCACAGAAATTGAAGAAGTTCGTCTTTTGGGCGGCAGAAATAACACTAATCTAACCACGCTCACTCGGACGGCTGATCAAACCGAAATAGCAGTGTTTTGGGCGTATGATCGCGCTGATACGTTTCGTCCCTATGGGCAACTCAATCAAATTGCTGAAGAAATAGCCATCAGAGAAGGAAATTCAATCTTAGATAATGCTCGTTTATTTGCCGCGTTGAATGTAGCGATGGCTGATGCGGCGATCGTTGCTTGGGAGGCTAAGTACAAATATATGCAGCCTAGACCTGATGATGTCATTGCAGGAGGAATTGCGGCCAATGATGGCATCGCTTCTACAGTCGGTGATCCTAATTGGCGGCCCTTACTCGATACACCCCCTTTTCCCGATTATATTTCGGGTCATTCGATTTTCGGCGGGGCATGGGCTGGCGTCATGAGTTATTTCTTTGGCGAAGATTATAACTTTACTGCTGTTTCCCAAGAATTACCTGGTGTACGACGTAGCTTTGATAGTTTTTATAATGCTGCTTATGAAGATGCGATTAGTCGGATTTATGGTGGCGTTCACACCAGAGAAGCGACGATTGTTGATTCATTACCCACAGGTTTAAATCTTGGTCAATATGTCGCCGAAAACTTATTTCAAAGCGTCGGCTAATCTTACGCAAAAGAGGAAAAACCCAGATCAGGAGGGACATCTTGCCAACGACCTTGACCAACGGCTTGAATCGCTTCTGATAAACTGAGATCACCTGTATACAACGCCTTGCCGACAATTGCCCCTGTTACCCCCAAGGGTTCGAGAGACAATAAACTGAGTAAATCGGTGAGTGAACTAACCCCACCCGAAGCGATAATCGGAATATTGACGGCATTGGCTAACAGAGAAAGAGAATCTAGATTTGGCCCGCTTAGGGTTCCATCTCGCTGAATATCGGTAAAAATAATCGCCGCAACGCCTAAGGATTCCATTTGTTGCGCTAAGTCGGTGGCATTGACTTCGGAGGTTTCTAGCCAGCCTTTCGTTGCTACTTTTCCTTGACGCGCATCTATGCCGACCACAATTTGATGAGGAAAGTCTTGACAAAGTTGCTCAACTATGCTTTTATTTTCAACGGCGATCGTTCCTAAAATAGCTCGTTCAACTCCTAATGAAAGTAAATCAGCGACGCTTTGAACATCTCGTAAACCGCCGCCGACTTGCACAGGAATTGATATTTCTTCAACAATTTTTTTAATCGTGGATAGATTAACGGATTTGCCCTGTTTTGCGCCATCTAAATCGACTAAATGAAGACGGGTTGCACCTTGTTCGACCCATTGACGGGCGACTTCTAGGGGATTTTCATGAAAAATTTGCAATTTTTTATAGTCTCCTTGGTATAAACGAACACAACGCCCATCTAGTAAATCGATCGCGGGAATAACATCCATGTTTTAGCCAAAAAATTGTTGTATTAATTGTTCCGCCCATCTAACTAAAAGGGAGGGCATCAGAATAAAGAGAAGACTAACTATTATACTCCAAAGATAAGCGACACACATCAATAAGCCGTCTGATTCGATGGTAGCGATTACCAGTAGTACAATACCAATGGTCGGTAAAGGGTTGGTTAGGGGAATGGGTAGCATTAATAAAATTGCCAGCCATGCAATCCAAAGCCCGTTAATGCGCCAAATATAAGGATTTTTAGCAATAATTTTTAAACGTGGTGCAGTAATTTTTTCAAACCAATTACTTAATTTTTTTAGAAATCTTAGAAGTGGATAAATAATTTTCTCAGGAAAACGGAAATTAGCGAGTTTTTTCGGTAACCATAGCTCTTTTCTCCCTAAAGCTAACTGTAATGAAAGCAGAAAGCAACTTCCCCCTAAAATACTAGACACTCCCGGGGGCATTGGTAAGAGGAAAGGAAAGGCAAATAAACCTGCAAGTAACATTAATCCTTTTTCTGAGGTTCCGTCTAATAGTTCTTTAATGGTTAAGGGTTGATCGGCTAATTTCTTTAACAGGGTTTCTAATTCGTGAGAGAATTTTAAATCCATAAGATTAAGTAATATTTATAATAAGAAAAATACAGTTACATAGATCGCGGCTGTTAATAATTGCACTAGCATAACAGGAATTCCATATTTTAAAAAGGTTCTGAAGGTCATTTTTCCGCCATGTTGTTCTGCAATCCCTGCCGCAACAATATTTGAGGACGCACCGACTAATGTCCCATTTCCGCCAAGTGTTGCACCATACATCATTGCGTAGAAAAGTGGTAAGACTTCAGGTGGAAATTGCCCCCCATAGCTAGACTCTAAAACATTTTGTCCGACAAATCCAACATTCACTAAATACTGTTTTAAAAGCGGAACCATTGCTACAACTAAAGGGATATTTGGGACAACACTAGACAATAAACCGACAACTACCAGTAAAACAAGTGAACCTAATGCAATATTTTTGCCGAGAATGGTGGCAAGTATCCCAGATAAACCACCAATCACACCAGTTTTTTCAAGCCCCCCGATTAGTACAAAAATACACATAAAGAAAATTAGGGTACTCCAGTCTACATCTTTGAGGATGTTTTGGACGGTATCAATTTTGCTTTGATGGGCTAGGAGTAAGGCAAATGTCGCACCAAATAAAGCCACCGCAGCAGGAGAAATGGGAATAGGAAATGTTTCCCCAATGACGAAAAAGATCAAAACAAATGCGACTAAAATACCGCCTAATGTTAAAACTCTAGGATGATTAATTTCAGGATGGGGTAAATCTTCTAAATGCTCAAATTTAGTACGCCAAATTTTGGGGAATAACCAGGGTAACATGAGGGTAATGGTTAGAACGGCAAGTGCACCTCCTAAACTTAATTTCTGTAGATATTCGACAAATGTAATATTAATCGCATCTCCGACAATAAAAGTAGCAGGATCTCCAACTAAGGTTAATAAACCAGCACTATTGGCTACAAAAACCATCAAAATCAGCAAAGGAATAAAATCTATGCCAATATCTTGAGCAATGGGAGGAATTAAAGGTGCCAGTAACATGACAGTTGTTGCATTTGGTAATACTGCACAAATTGGAGTCGTAATGGCGACAATTCCCAATAATAATAATTTTCCTTGACCTTTAGCGATAGTAACAATTTGGGTGGCTAAATAATCAAAAATTTTAGTGGGTTCAAAAGAGCGAACTAATACCATAACCCCAAAAAATAAAGCAAGTGTCGCATGACTTCGACTAATATAGCTTACTGCTTCATTGAGTGTCATGACGTGAGTGAAAACAAGGATTAATGCACCTAGTAAAGCAATGACAGTAATGTGTAATTGTTCTAACATGATTAGAACGATCGCACTAATAAAAGTAGCAGCAGCAATAATCGCGTGTAGGCTTTCTGTAGGCATTTAGTTAAAGTGGGCAAATCTCAAATAATATTTTTCTAACCAAGTTGTCAACCGTTTTGATTAACTCAATTGTGTGGAAGAGTTCGCTAAACTCAAACATCTTTCAATGAAGTTATTATTGATGGTTCTCTGATACAGAGGACATTAGCTAATGAGCTAGTATTAGACTAACTTTTCTTCTAAAATAACATAAAATATTTTTAATGAACTTGCATTGACTACTTTTGGTATTTTAAACTACTCAGTTTAAGAGAAGAATAATAGTATTTTAGATTACGGTTTTAAGCCAAACCACCAAGTAATGAGAATCGGTGCGACGATGGCTAATAAAATATTCATCGGTGCGCCAACTTTAACGAAATCCGTAAATTTGTAACCCCCTGCACCATAGACCATTGTATTCGTTTGATAGCCTATGGGAGTCATAAAACTATTAGATGCGGCAAAAGTAATCGCAAACATAAAAGCATAAGGATTGAGGTGAAGATTTTCTGCTACTTTAACTGCAATGGGAATCATTAAAACAACGGCTGCATTATTGGAAAGAATTTCAGTTAATAAAGAGGTAATAACGTAAAAGAAAAATAAAATCCAAAAACCCGATAAACTTCCACCTAATGAAACTAAACCTTTAGCTAACCATTCAGTTGCACCTGAGTTATCCATTGCTGTTCCTAATGGAATCAATCCAGCAAGGAGAAAAATCACATCCCAACGCACACTGCCATAGAGTTCACCTGGTTTTAAACAACCCGTTAAAACCATTAAGATTACACCAATTAAAGATGATACTAGAATCGGTAAAATATCAAAAGCAGCTAACAAAACAACACCTGAAATAATCGCTACCGAGATCCAAGCTTTGCTGGATTTTAAGGTTTCTACATCTCTTTGTTCTAGCACTAATAATTCCCTTGTTGTTTGTAAACCAATAAAACTATCTTTTGGGCCTTGAACTAATAATAAATCACCAAACTTTAAAGACACTTTCCCTAATCTTTCTCGGATTAATTCTTCACCGCGTCGAATGGCTAAAACCGTAGCATTATATCGTTGTCTGAAACGTAAATCTTTTAAATTAGAGCCAATTAAACGAGAGTTAGAAAGGATTAAGATTTCTGCCAATTTTTCTTGTCCCTCGGTCAGTTCCTTCTCTAACTTATTATTAAATTTAATATCTGCTACAATCTCTAAACCTTTCTCATCACGAATTTTAAGTAAATCTTCTCGTTTACTGCGGATAATTAAAATATCGCCAGCACTTAAGGTTTTATCAGTTAATGGTTGAGGAAAATGATTCCCATTGTGGATAATTTCTAGAACATCGAGATCAAATTTACGTTGAATCCCACTTTCCCTAAGAGTTTGTCCAATTAAACTTGAACTAGGAGAAATAATAACTTCACTAACATAATCTTGTAACTGATAATCATCCCCAACATTGTCTAAATCCGAAATTTTAGGATTAGGTAAGAGTTTGGGGGCAAAAAAAGCTAAATAAATTAAACCTGTTAAAAACGTTAAAAGTCCAACAACCGTAAAATCAAATAAACCAAATTGTCCATAACCTAATTTTTCGGAAATCCCGCTTGCAAGTACATTAGTTGATGTACCAATGACAGTAATCATACCTCCTAAAATGGTGACATAGGAAAGTGGTATTAACATTTGAGATGGAGAAATTTTTTGTTTTTTGCACCAATCTTCAACAATCGGCAGAAAAACAGCAACAACAGCCGTATTATTAATAAAAGCACTAATCGTTCCGACTAATCCCCCCATCACTAACATCTGTTGAGTTGTGTTTCTGCCACCCCATTTAATTAATAAATCTCTAACGATTTGAATGGCACCTGTTCGACTGATTCCAGCACTTAAAATAAACATTGCCATTACTGTAATAGTGGCATTATTACTAAAACCTGCAATACCTTCTTCTGGCGTAACTAATCTCAGTAAAATTAGAGCTACTGCAACACAAATCGCTACAAAATCAACCGGAAACCATTCACCAATAAAAAAGAATAAAGCAACAACTACAACACCGAGGGTTAAAAAAATATTTGTAGAATCAGCCATAAATTGACTTATTTTTAAAATTTTATTAAGTTAGACGAGATCATATCATAGTCTTTCAATGATGTATGAGCAAGATTGATCGATATAATTAAGTATCTGATCTAAAATGATCGAGCAAAGAATGATGAAGAGATTGTTAGCATAGATACACTGTTTACTTAACTTAACTTATGAACCGCAGACCTCGCTATAATCCCCCGTCTCGTCCTCCTGCTGAATCATCAGGTATGAAGTTTAATTATGGTACGATCGCTCTTTTAGGTGGTATTTTTGTCTTAGGGATTGGTGCAGGGCTTGTCTTTAACTCAACCGCGAATTTTAGCCCAGAAAACGTAGCATCTAGAGAAGTCATTGATCGTAGCGCACCAAACGCTGAAATATGTGTCCAATTTGGCTCAAGTGCGATCGTGACGGATGTCAGAGTATTTATTACATTAAACCCCTTTAATGTTTTTGTCACTCAACCCGTCATGCAGCCTGGATGTGTGCTAAGACGCAATAACTGGTCACTCCTCGAACAGCAAAAACTGATAGACTCACGCCAAGTACAAGACTGTAAAAATAGAATGAATACCTTTGGGTTTACAGGGCCATTAGAAGGAAAACCAAAAATTGACTGCATCTACCAAAACGAAGCAGCAGGAAACTTATTTGTTACCCCATCAGGCGCAGTCGGGCCGCGTCCTGAAACCGATAAGTTCTAAAATTAGTCTAACAGGACTGTTGAAAGTCCTATCTCATTATCCATTTTTTGAGCAAAGTCCATGTGTGGAATTGTTGGCTATATCGGAACCCAAACCGCCGTTACTATCCTCGTTAGTGGTTTAGAACGCCTGGAATATCGTGGGTATGACTCGGCAGGAATTGCAACTGTCCTTGAAGGTGAATTACACTGTGTACGAGCTAAAGGAAAATTGTTCAATCTGCGGGAAAAATTAGAACAAGACGTTAACCCCGCTAAAATTGGTATTGGTCACACCCGTTGGGCAACTCATGGCAAACCCGAAGAACATAACGCCCACCCCCACAAAGATATGTCTGGACGTGTCGCAGTTGTCCAAAATGGCATTATTGAAAATCATCAGGTCTTACGTGAAGAACTTCTTGCCAAAGGATACAAATTTCAATCCGAAACCGATACAGAAGTCATACCCCATCTCATCGCAGACTTAATGAAACAAGATACGGATGACGATGGACTATTAACCGCAGTTGGAGAAGCAGTACATCGCTTAGAGGGAGCATTTGCGATCGCTGTAATTAGTGCAGACTATCCTGATGAAATTATTGTCGCACGTCAACAAGCCCCTTTAGTCCTTGGATTGGGTCAAGGTGAATTTTTCTGCGCCTCCGATGTAACGGCTTTAGTTCCACACACACACACCGTTTTATCCCTAGATAACGGAGAAATCGCCCGTTTAACGCCATTAGGAATCGAAGTCTACAACTTTGCAGGTAAACGCCAGAAAAAAACACCTCGTACCCTTGATTGGAACCCGACAACAGTAGAAAAACAGGGTTTCCGTCATTTTATGATTAAAGAAATCCATGAACAACCCAATGTCATTCGGACTTGTTTAGAAGCCTATATTAATCCAACTTGGAGTAAACAAAATCCAGAGTTAAACCCCATTAATTTAGGGTTATCCACTTTGTTAGATAATACCGAAAATATTCAAATTTTAGCGTGTGGTACGAGTTGGCACGCGAGTTTAATTGGTAAATATTTAATCGAACAATTGGCAAATATTCCCACTGTTGTTCAATATTCCTCAGAATTTCGGTATGCCCCTTCTCCGATTACTGCAAATACTCTAACCATTGGTGTTACTCAGTCTGGGGAAACAGCCGATACAATAGCCGCCCTTGAAACCGAAAAACAACGACGTTTAACCTTACCATCAGAATATAAAGCCCGTTTATTAGGGATTACGAATCGTCCTGAAAGTACCTTAGCCCACATGGTAGACCAGATTATCAATACACAGGCAGGGATTGAAATTGGAGTTGCTGCCACTAAAAGTTTTATTGCCCAGTTAATCGGATTTTATTTATTAGCCCTCGATTTATCCTATCGTCGTCAAACATTACCCTTAGAAAAAATTGCTTTACTTATTGAAGGGTTGCATCATCTACCGCGACAAATTGAAACTATTTTAGAAAAACAAGAAAAATATATCGAAGATTTAGCCCACGAATTTAACGATACTCAAGATTTTATTTTTGTTGGACGGGGGATTAATTTTCCGATTGCGTTAGAAGGTGCATTAAAACTCAAAGAAATTAGTTATATTCATGCCGAAGGTTATCCCGCAGGTGAAATGAAACACGGCCCCATCGCCTTACTTGATTCTAAAGTACCTGTTGTTGCGATCGCACTTCCTGGTTTAGTTTATGATAAAGTTCTTTCCAATGCCCAAGAAGCCAAAGCCAGAGATGCTAGACTCATTGGAGTTGTTGCGATTAATGATCTAGAAGCCTCTCATATTTTTGATAACTTATTATCGGTTCCTGAAGTCGATGAGATCCTATCTCCCGTCATTTCTGTCATTCCCCTACAGTTATTGGCCTATCATATCGCAGCCCGCAAAGGTCTAGATGTCGATCAACCTCGTAACCTTGCCAAAAGCGTTACCGTTGAATAGTTACAACAAGCACGGAAAACCGCACCATTTGTTTCTTGCTTGTTTTGTTAATCTAGATTAAGGAGTAGTGTAATCTTATCTAGGGGAAAACGATCATATGGCTTCGACTACTGACTTTAAAGACTATTATGCTGTTTTAGGGGTCAACAAAAATTCTAGTAATGATGAAATTAAAAAAGCCTTTCGTAAATTGGCTGTAAAGTATCATCCCGATCGTAACCCAGGAGACAAAGCAGCAGAGGAACGCTTCAAAGAAATTAGTGAAGCCTACGAAGTTTTGTCAGATACTGAAAAACGCCAAAAATACGACCAATTTGGGCAATATTGGAAGCAAGCGAGTCAAACAAATGGTGGTTATCCAGGTGTAGGCGTTGATGTTGGTGGTTTTGATTTTAGTCAGTATCGTAGCTTTGAAGACTTTATTAATGAATTGCTAGGTCGTTTTGCGGCACCAGGGGCTACAGGTACTAGAACTGGTTTTAGCGATTATAGTAATTTTAATGATTTTGCGGCGGGTTTTGGTACTAATCCCCAATCAACGACACAATTAGATAGAGAAGCGGTACTTCGTTTAAACTTGTCAGAAGCTTATCGAGGTGTCCAAAAGCGCATTAGTATCGGGACTGAAACGATTGATATTCGTATTCCAGCAGGGGTTAAAACGGGAAGTCGTTTAAAAGTGAAGGGCAAAGGGCAAAGCAATCCTCAAACGCAACAAAGAGGTGATTTGTACCTTAAAATCGAATTAGATGCCCATCCTTTCTATCAGTTTGACGGCGATAATTTAGTCTGTGAAGTGCCTATTACGCCAGATGAAGCGGTTTTAGGTGGTTTGATTGAGGTTCCGACCCCTGATGGTATGGTTTCGATGAAAATACCATCGGGAATTAAATCTGGTCAATCTCTCCGTCTGCGCGGCAAAGGTTGGCAAAATGCTCAAGGTGGCAAAAGTGATCAATTAGTCAAAATTATCATTGATACACCTAAAGATTTGAGCCAATCTGAACAAGAGTTATACGAAAAAATTCGGGCTAATCGCTCTTATGATCCTCGTAAAAACTTGCAGCAAATGGCTTTGTAAAATTTTTTTGATGTTTAAATATTTTTATAAGGAGGTGATTGATTTTATGAATTATCAAAATTTAATTGATTTAAAAATAGGGGAAACTAAACAGCTTTATGAGCAAGATTATATGTTGTGGATAGAAGCAACAACTAATCAACTGAAATCTAAAGATTTTGAACATCTAGACTTAGAACATTTAATTGAGGAGGTCGAATCTTTGGGAATAGAACAGCGTCATAAAGTAGATAGTTATTTGAGACAACTTTTACTACATTTGCTGATTTATCAATATTGGACACAAGAAAAAGTTTATTGTGTAAGGGGATGGCGTGGAGAAATTACCAATTTCAGAAATGAATTAGAAACTTTATTTGAGTCAAGAACTTTATATAATTACTTTTTAGAGAAATTAGAATCAATTTATTTGAAAGCCAGAAGACAGGCGATGATTAAGACAGAATTACCTGCTCAAACCTTTCCTGAAAAATGCCCCTACACTCCTGAAGATATCATGAATTTCAATTTTTTCCCTGAATAAAAATTAATTGAGGTGAGACATTGCCCACCTGTATTAATTACGCTTCGTCAGTGCTTAAAATTTGCGGAACTTTAAAAAATTCGCCTTCTGGTTCAGGAGATTCCTTCAGTAACGCTTCTCGACTACCATAGAGAAAAGTCGTATCAGGACGAGTAATATTACTTAACTCAATTGCTCGTGTTGTTGGTGTTACGTCGGTTGTATCTAATTCGCTTAACTGTTCAGCATATTCAAGAATACTACTGAGTTGAGATGCAAATTGTTCTTCTTCTTCAGGTGTAATATCTAAACGGGCAAGATGGGCGATTTTTCTAACTTGTTCTCGATCAATCATGTTGAAGTAGATTTTTTAAATAACTTATATAGAAGGGTTTGGAGACCAAACTGCACGCCGTTTCACAGGATTTTAAATCCTGTGAAACGGCGTGCAGTCGCCTTCCGCGACCCCTACAGTGTTTAGAAATAGACATCCATTTCAGAACGCCCAGTTATTTTAAGCCAGTTTTGGGCTTCTAGATAGTTATTGGGTGCAAGACGTATCGCTTGTTTCCAATACTCTGCGGCTTTGTCAAACAGAGCTTCTGCTTCTTCAATTTGTCCGTTTTCTTTGGCTCTTTCCCCTTGATAATGGTAGATCACCGCAATATTATTAAAAGCAGAACTATATCTAGGATTGAGTTCTACCGCTTGCTCATAATATCCTAGAGCTTTTTCGTGTTCACCGTTACTGGCGTGAATTAGCCCGATATTGAATAAAATATAACTGCGATCGTTTGCATCATCTTCTAGTTTGAGAGCTTCATAATAGTTATCTAACGCTTCTGCATATTCCCCGTCAGCTTGAGCAGACATTCCATCACGATAGTAAACAAATGCTTCTTTTGCTCTTTTGTTGACTGGCAGAGCTTTTAGGATAATATCTGCCATTACTGTAAAAGATTTGTCGATAAAATTATCGTTGCGTTGAGTTCGTGGCATAGTACGGCATCAAAGAGGATTACTAACTTTTAAAATCGTAACGTGTTTTCGAGTGCTTAGAATTCAAAATTTTCTTGACTACTACCTTGATGTACTGTTTTAACCCATTTTAGTCGCTTAGGTCGAACCGACATCCGCGCCGTAATACTGGGAATAATGACAAACCAGTGCATCATATAAACAGTGCCTCTCAAGGTTGCCCAGGCAGTATTAATAAAATTAGCAAAACTTAACTTTTCTTCAGATTCAATGCGTCTTAGTCCAGTTGACATTCCCCAAAATGATAAGAAAAAGATTAACCCTGTAATGGGAGTTAATAACGGTGCATGATGACGTGTGACAACCATGAATAGATCTGGAACCGCCGCCGTCGGTAGAATATATTGTAGAAAAAAGAAAAAGAGCAAATCGACTTTTTTCTTGAGTCCCATCGGTGCATTAATCATCCATCGCCAATAGTCCATATATCGCTGATAGCCGCCTTCTGCCCAACGGTTACGTTGATGCCATAGTGCTACTGCATTTGTCACCCCTTCTTCACCGACAGCAGGAGTCATTAAAATCCCAATTTTCCAATCATCTAAATGTAGCCTAATTGTTAAATCTAAATCATCAGTAATGGTTTGTTCATTCCAACCACCACAACTTTCTAAAGCTTTTCGACGCACAAACTGACCATTTCCGCGTAGTTCACCCATACCACCAATTGCGATCCGTTGTTGTTGGTAGTAGCTATCTACGGCCATTTCTGCCTTTTGTCCTTTTGTCCAGAAATTAACCTCATCGTTGATAATGGCTTTACGAACTTGAATAGCCCCCATTTCCGACGCTTCAAACATCGCTACGACACTTTTGAGCATATCAGCCGAAACATGAGCATCTGCATCGAAAACACCAATAAGATCACCTTTGGTCAGTTTTAAAACTTGATTTAATGCGCCCGACTTCCCGCCACCCGCATTGGCTGGGCGATGAATGACATTTAACTGCGGATATTGTTCCGCCAATTGATCTAAAATTACTGGTGTTTGATCTGTGCTGTAATCATCGATGATCCACACATCATATTTATTTAGGGGATAATCTAGATTACACAATGTAGTTACTAAACGACTAATGACCGCTTCTTCATTTTTAGCAGCAACAATAAGGGACACATGAGGCGCAGTCACTAAAGCTTCATCTGATAGCGGAATGGGAGTCGCTTCGGGTTGGGCAAACATGATCCTAAGTGCATGAATGGCTAACACTACGGTTAACGCTAAAATTACCCAACTTCCCCAATTTACTAAATGTAGTCCGATGATCACAGTCCAAATCGCTATTAGCACAAAAGCGGCTTTTTGTCTACGTCCCGCTAAACCCTGAAAAAAATCACTTCTAAACTCCTCTTCATCTTCTTCTGGATCTGTCCATTCTGATAGTAGAGAGCTAATGGGATCGAGTTCGGAGGAAGATTCGTCGTCTGACCAATAATTTTTTGTCATAATGATTTAGAGTTCGTTTTTACTGTGATTTTGGCTTAAGTTTTTATTTTCTTATTCTAGCTAATGCCGTTACAGGACATAGGAGAGACTTTGAACGTGATTTAGGTAAAAATAAGATAGATATCCATAATATGAGAAGTTAATCTCAAAACTAAAGTAATTTTTATACAAAAAACGATAGGAATAAATAATGTTAACGATCGCAATCATATCAGGGTTGATTCTCGCTTCAATTCTTTGGGTAGAAATCATTAGAGATAGTTATCACGCTCTTTCACATCATTGGACACCCTTATATCGTCTTCATGTTTGGCATCATAAAGTGTTTCGCCCCGACTTAACCGCCGCAAGTGAAGAAATCTATCGTCAAGCCCATTGGTATAATGATGTTCCTGAAGCCCTAGTAATGTTACTTTTGAGTTTTGTCCCTCTGTGGTTGGGTTATGTATTTAATTGGCCGTTTTTTTGGGTGACGGGTGTCGGATCACTTTATACCGCCTTTTTTCTGGTGTGTGCGGTTTTTCGAGGTTTAGGGGTTGCTGGTATTGATGAACTAACCGATATTACTCATCGTCCTGGTCAATTTGAAAGTCTTCCTGCAGAATGGTTTATTAATCGTACCTATCATTGGCGACATCATTTCGATGACCAAAAAGCTTATTATAGTGGTACTTTCGCACTGGTTGATAAAATTTTGGGAACCGCATTATCACTCAAAGGAAAAACGATCGCTATTACGGGTGCATCGGGAACACTAGGACTAGCATTACTCACTCATTTGGATCGCTCTGGTGCTAAAGTGATTGCTTTATCTTCTAAAAATGAACCTATTACCTTAGATATTAATGGACAACAACAAACCATTAAAACCATTACTTGGCAAGTTGGACAAGAAAGCGAACTAAGTCAACTTTTAGAAACCGTTGATATTCTCATTATCAATCATGGTATCAACGTTCATGGCGCAAGAACCCCAGAAGCCATCCTTCAATCCTATGAAATTAACGCCTTTTCTTGTTGGCGACTCATGGAACTCTTTTTTACAACAGTTCGCACCAACAAAGATATTGCCTGTAAAGAAGTGTGGGTGAATACATCGGAAGCAGAAGTAAACCCCGCATTGAGTCCCTTGTATGAACTCAGTAAAAGAACCATAGGAGATTTAATTACTTTACGTCGTTTAGATGCGCCTTGTGTCGTTCGTAAATTGATTCTTGGCCCTTTTAAAAGTAATCTTAATCCCATTGGTGTCATGTCGGCTGATTGGGTTGCTCAACAAATTATCAAACAAGCTAAAGCTGATTTCCGCAATATCATAGTTACAATTAATCCGATAACCTTTATTGCGTTTCCCATTAAAGAGTTTTTGACTTCATGGTATTTCAAATTATTTAGCAAAAAATCTAACCATTAGCGAATAAATTTTGTCCCTTCACCAAAAAAGTAGTTTAAAATATACGGATGATATCAATCACTAGAAACTAACTGTAAACATTTAGACAGTTTGTAATTACAGGTTACTATTACGGTTATTAAACTAATGCTAATAGAAATTATATTTGAGCGAATTAAAGCAGCGATTACTACTGGAATAGATCTCAAAGGTTGGCTGATTGTTGTAGGCATCTTATTGATTTATGCAGCTATTTCGATTCCCATTGGTTTAAAAACAAGATGTTTAACCATAACACCTCTACCTAAAGGATGGGCTATGAAAATCCTTAGTATGATTCGTGTGATGATTATTCCTGTAATTCCCGAAGAATTACTATTTAGAGTGATCTTGCTTCCTCATCCTTTTAATGAAAAAATACCAGAAATGCAATGGATGCTCATAGCAATTGTTGTTTTAGCGGTCTTTATTTTTTATCATCCCGTTCTAGCCTTAACTGTTTTTCCTCCTGGATATCCAACATTTTTAGATCCTATTTTCTTAGCTTATGCAGGACTTTTAGGTTTAGCTTGTACGGTTGCCTATCGAGTAACAGGATCATTTTGGGGAATTGCTTTTATTCACTGGGTCATTGATTGGTTATGGATTTATTGTTTAGGTGGCAGAACTAAACTCGCAAAATACGATTTATTGTAAACTTGTTTCATAAAAATTATAAATATTTAACAACTGTAAAGATCTTAGTGGTACTAGCTTAAATAATGCTAAGGTTAAAAATGCAAAATTTGGATACAATCAAGGAATTTATGAATCAATGAGACAAGAGCTTATTGCAAGAGGAGCAATTTTTATAGATTCACTCAATGATTATAGCCAAACTCCTACTTCAACCGAATAATTTATAAACAACCAATACTAAATCTAAACTATTATGTCATTTGTTGGATTACACATACACAGTGATTACAGTTTACTTGATGGTGCTTCACAATTACCGCAATTAATTGATCGTGCCGTCGAATTAGGAATGAGTGCGATCGCAGTTACGGATCATGGGGTGATGTATGGTGCGATTGAATTGATGAAAACTTGCCGTAATAAAAACATTAAACCGATTATTGGCAATGAAATGTATGTGATCAATGGTGACATTGAAGTTAAACAAAAAATTCGTAAATATCATCAAGTTGTTTTAGCCAAAAATACACAAGGTTATAAAAATCTAGTTAAATTAACCTCTATTTCTCATCTCAAAGGAATGCAAGGAAAAGGTATTTTTGCACGCCCTTGTATTAATAAAGAATTACTCGAAAAATATCACGAAGGATTAATTGTCACCAGTGCTTGTTTAGGAGGAGAAGTACCACAAGCGATCTTAGCAGGAGACAAAGCAAGAGCGAAGGAAGTTGCGAAATGGTATAAAAAAGTTTTTGGTGATGATTATTACTTAGAAATACAAGACCATGGTTATCCTGAAGATCGAATCGTCAATGTAGAAATTGCCAAAATTGCCAAAGAATTAAATATTAAAATTGTCGCAACCAATGATTCTCATTTTACATCTTGTTACGATGTAGAAGCACATGACGCTTTATTATGTATTCAAACAGGGAAACTAATTACCGAAGAAAAACGCCTTAGATATAGTGGAAATGAATATCTAAAATCGGCTGACGAAATGCGGTTATTATTTCGGGATCATTTATCAGAAGAAATTATCGAATCAGCAATTAACAATACCGTAGAAGTTGCCGAAAAAGTTGAACCCTATCATATTATGGGGGAGCCTCGCTTACCTAAATATCCCGTCCCCCCTGGACATAATGCTGATAGTTATGTTGAAGAAATTGCTTGGCAAGGATTACAAGAACGATTAAGATGTCGCACCCGTTCTGAAATTGATCCCGTTTATAAACAGCGTTTAGAATATGAATTAAAAATGCTACAAAAAATGGGATTTTCTACTTATTTTTTAGTAGTTTGGGATTATATTAAATACGCTAGAGATCATAATATTCCTGTTGGGCCAGGTAGAGGATCGGCGGCTGGTTCTTTAGTGGCTTATTGTCTTAAAATTACCAATATTGATCCCGTTCATCACGGTTTATTATTTGAACGTTTTTTAAATCCTGAACGACAATCAATGCCAGATGTTGATACAGATTTTTGTATAGAAAGACGCGACGAAATGATTCAATATGTCACCAATAAATATGGTGAAGCAAATGTAGCTCAGATTATTACATTTAACAGACTCACTTCAAAAGCAGTCCTTAAAGATGTCGCAAGAGTATTAGATATTCCCTATGCTGAATCAGATAAAATGGCGAAACTCATTCCAGTTTCTAGGGGCAAACCAACCCCTTTAGCGGTAATGATTTCTGAACAAACACCTGAACCCGAATTTAAGCAAAGATATGACTCAGATCCTCAAGTGAAGCACTGGTTGGATATGGCGATTAGAATAGAAGGAACGAACAAAACCTTTGGTGTTCATGCTGCGGGTGTTGTTATTTCTTCACAGCCTTTAGATGAAATTGTACCGCTACAAAAAAATAATGACGGTGCAGTGATTACTCAATATTATATGGAAGATTTAGAGCCACTAGGTCTATTAAAAATGGACTTTTTGGGACTCAAAAACTTGACAACTCTACAAAAAGCAGTCGAATTTATCAAAGAAAACAAAGGGGATAAACTTGATTTAGATCAAGTTCCTTTAGAAGAAAGAAAAGCAATGAGAATCTTAGCTAAAGGAGATCTTAAAAAACTTCCACCTGATATCCAAAGAACATACAACTTGTTAGAAAAAGGCGACTTAGAGGGAATCTTCCAATTAGAATCACAAGGAATGCGTCAAATTGTTCAAGAATTAAAACCCTCTGGAATTGAAGATATTTCCTCTATTTTAGCTCTCTATCGACCAGGGCCATTAGATGCAGGTCTGATTCCTATATTTATTAATCGAAAACACGGCCGAGAACCCATTGAATATCAACATACCCTCTTGGAACCGATTTTAGAAGAAACTTACGCAGTCCTTGTATATCAAGAACAAATCATGAAAATGGCGCAAGATTTAGCAGGTTATTCTCTAGGAGAAGCTGATTTATTGCGTCGTGCGATGGGTAAGAAAAAAATGTCAGAGATGCAGAAACATCGAGAAGCATTTATTGATGGTTCGATGAAAAATGGTGTAGAACGTAGAACAGCCGAAAATTTATTCGATCAAATGGTTAATTTTGCTGAATATTGCCTCAGTTATGATACTCAAATTTTAACCGTTGAATATGGATTAATGCCGATCGGTAAAATCGTCTCTGAACAAATTGAGTGTACAGTTTATACAGTTGATCCCCATGGCTATGTGTATACACAAGCGATCGCACAATGGCACAACCGAGGAGTACAAGAAGTTTTTGAATATACCCTCGAAGATGGTTCAATCATTAAAGCCACCCAAGATCACAAATTTATGACCACTGAAGGCGAAATGCTGCCGATTAATGAAATTTTTGAAAAAGCACTAGATTTAAAACAAATTAATAATGTATAGAAAAAAGAGCGCGTTAAATGATGAGGTAGGGGATGAGATTCTAAATTAACGTCCTTTTTGATATGTCCATACGCCACCCCTATTTAAAAACCGTCTCAGAGGAAATTCTAAGACGGCTTTCTCTATGAACTAACTGGGCTGTACACTATAGTTATCAAAAATAGTAAACTTGTCCTATTTTCTATCAAGCTAAACCCCTCATATACTAAAGGCTACGAAGAATGAAACCACTCAGTATGGAAAAATTCACCTTTTGGTTTATCAATGCGTTCGTAGGTATGTGCGCCAAAATAGTCGCGTTGTGCTTGGGTGAGATTTTGGGGTAGGCGATCGCGTCGATAAGCATCAAAATAGTCTAAAGAAGAACTAAACGCAGGAACAGCAAGCCCTAACTGATTCGCTAGTACTAATACTTCTCGCCAAGCTTCTTGACGATCAAGAATGGTTTGTTTAAACTCAGGAGCAAGCAGTAAATTGGGTAAACTGGGGTTTTCTTGGAAAGCTTTTTTAATCTTATCAAGGAAACCTGCACGAATAATACATCCACCCTTCCAAATGCGAGCCGATTCAGGCAGACTGATATTATAGTTATATTCTGCCGATGCCTTAGCAATTAGAGCCATTCCTTGGGCATAAGAACACATCTTAGAACAGTAGAGGGCATCTCGTACCTTATTCACATAAGCGTCTACATCACCTTCAAATTTAGCCGATGGCCCCATCAGTTCTTTAGAGGCTGCTACCCGTTCATCTTTGATAGAAGACATAATACGAGCATTGACAGCAGCATAAATCGTCGGAATGGCTACACCTAATTCTAAGGCACTCATGACCGTCCAGCGACCTGTTCCCTTTTGTCCTGCGGTATCCATGATTAAATCAACTAAATGCTGATTCGTTTCTGGGTCAATATATTTAAAGATATCGGCTGTAATTTCAATTAGGAACGAATTTAACTCATCTGTTGTATTCCATTCGGCAAAAACTTCATGCAATTGGGGGTTTGTCAGTCCTAGTCCATTTTTGAGAAGATCATAAGCTTCTGCAATTAGCTGCATATCGCCGTATTCAATGCCGTTGTGTACCATTTTGACATAGTGTCCTGCACCACCTGGCCCGATAAACGTCACACAAGGGCCGTCATCGACTTGGGCGGCAATTTTGGTCAAAATGGGTTCTAATTCTGCATAAGCGGCTTTGGTGCCACCTGGCATTAAACTGGGGCCATTTAAAGCACCCTCTTCACCCCCACTGACCCCCATTCCGACAAAACCCAATCCAGTCGCTTCGAGTTCTTTGGTTCGTCTTTCGGTATCTTCATACAGAGAGTTTCCGCCATCGATAATCATATCATCTGGCTCTAACAGGGGTTTAAGTTGGGCAATTACATCATCAACGGGTTTCCCTGCTTTAACCATAACCAAAATTTTGCGGGGACGTTCTAAAATCTGAACAAATTCTTCTAGGCTATAGGCGGCTTTTACGTCCTTTCCTTGAGCGCGAGTTGCCATAAATTCATCTGTTTTACCTGGGCTACGATTGTATACAGCGATCGGAAAACCTCGACTTTCTACGTTGAGGGCTAAGTTTTCCCCCATCACGGCTAAACCGATCACACCAAAGGTTCGCTTAGTCATAAAATTGTCAGTCAAATGAAATCATTTACTCTTGGTTGTAACGCGATCTTCTCGGTTTAGGACATAAATATTAGTTTTTTTTAAGACTAGCGATTAAAAAAGAGGTGCAGCATACTACACCTATAGCTTGTTGTAAGATTTTATACCGTTACATAAATATTGGTATTGGTTAATAGGTTTTATGAACAATTTCGTATCGAATTGATTCTGAATTTTATGAATAATCTGAACTCTGAGCTTTAAAATTTTAAACAATGCGATCGCTTTCTAGCTCAAGTTGTACAACTAGCTTTAAAGAAATTCCTTTTTTTAGAAATGATGACCACTCAACTTAATCAGCAAAAAGTCTATAGTTTTTGCTCAATCGTTGCGATGGGTTCAATCTGAGTACACTACAAGGGTAAATCTTCTTCGGCTTTCTTTCTCATAGGGATAGCGGTTTTTTCAAGTTCGGGTAAGGCGACTAATTCGCGTTGTTTTTCACGAACCGTATTCGGCATCAACATCGGTAGCGGTTCAGGTTTATCTAACCAACAACTTGCTACAGGTAAGGTATGTTCTAAGTCCTCTAGGAGTCTGGGGATAATCATTACGGCGTGTAATTCGCCAATGCGTTCGGCTTCGGCCATTCCTGCCTCGATCGCTACTGCCACATTCGCCACGGAACCCCGTATAATAGCGGTACACAAGCCATCGCCAATGGTTTCATAAGAGGCAAGTTGTACATCGGCTGATTTCATCATCGCATCAGCCGCCCCCACCATTGCAGGAAAGCCTCTAGTTTCGAGTAAGCCTATTGACATATTACTCAAACGGCTGTACCCTTTTTGACTTTGGGCTAGTTCTACCAGACGACTGCCAATGGGGAAAACGGCTTCTAAATTCGGCATCGGACGAGCAATCACCAGTTTAGAGACTAATTGGCCAAATTGTTCGGCGGTTCTTGCGCCTTCTTCAACAGCTAAACGCACATCAGCAATATTTCCCCGTACAATAGCAGTACAGTGACCCCCACCAATTTTTTCATATCCGACTAAAGTTACTTCGGCCGACTTCAACATCATATCGGCTGTTCCGACAATGGCTGGAAAACTGGTGGTTGAAACCAAACCCAACGCGCTATCTTGTGCAAGACGCTTTGATTTAGTCTGCCTCCTTGGTGTAGATTTAGAGGGTGAAATGGGTTTGCGTTTATCTAGTTGTGACATTGATGGTTAGCCTGCCTGACTCGTCGTCTAGTTTTGTTGTCAGCTATTCTGTTACTATCTAGTTTAGCCTGTCAAAATGAATCGAGCCTGAAGATTTTTCATCACACCGATTAATCCTAGTCATCAATGTAGTCACTTTCAAACCCTATGAGCGAAAATCCGCAAGACACTTCTTTAGAGTTATCTGATCTTGAATTAACTGAAATCCTACGTTCTCTGTTACACAAAGAGGGCAATTGGGTTGACTGGGGCAAAAAGTGTCAAAAGTTACAAAAAGCTGGCTATCCGTCTCAAGATATTTTTGAACAAACGGGGTTTCAAGCGAGTCAGCAAAATATGATTATCGTGGCAGCGCAGGTTTACGATAGTGTGTTACAAGCGAATGTTCCAGAAGATGTTTTAGCTTATTGTCGTGGCCCTCGTAGTGATGTATTGTATGAGTTTCGCATTCTCAATCAAAATCAACGGGCGGCGGCAGTAGAATTAGCTTACTCTAAAAGATTAGAAGCCGATGAAGCGAAAGATGTAGCTAAAGCGATACAAGAATTTTATCGTCTTTCACAAGTTCCCGCCGATTTTACGAAAGTTGCGGGAGATGCGGTGGCTTATCAGTGTTGGAAACGCGCTAGACAAATAAAAGATTTACAGGATCGATCCCGTTTAATCGCTAAAGGGTTAAAATTTGCTCAGTCGAGTACAGCTAGACAAGCCATCGAACGATTATTAAGCGATTTTACTGTAACTTCGAGTCGGAGTGCGCCTTTAATACCCTTACATCGTCTTGAAGAAGAGGAGGAATTAGCGAGAGTGGTTCCTGTGGTTGGGCAATATCCAATCACTAAACAAGCGTTAGAATCGGTTGATGCGATCTCTTCAGAAGAACCTTTTCGTTTGATTAGCTATTCAGGTTCAGGGATGATGGTTCCTCTACCTGGATGGCAAGCAGTTCTAAAAGCAAAAGATCCTGTAGCGGTGTTATGCAAGAGTGAACAGTTACCGATCAATCTATCAGGAAACACGGAACAAGTTCTAGTGGTTATTGAACGAACTGTCGAACAATGGGATGTTAATAGTTATTTTGTAGTGGAACAGGATAATCAAGTCATTTTCCAATGGTTTGAGGAAGAACCCACGCTATCTTTACTCGGACAAATTATTTTAGTGTTACGCCCTAAAAGAATTCTCGATGAAAATAATTTAATTGAACCTTGGCAAATGGATGACTAGCAAGCAATGAAAAGAATAGAGGAATTTCTTTTCACAAAGACTAGCGTTCATCATTAAGTAATGTTACATTGAGTCATGTTTATTTATCAAGTTTGATAAACCATGCACTTACAAAAGCTAGATGCGATTCGAGGATTAGCGGCTTGTTATGTGGTTATCTATCACATTATTGCTCCTCTCAAAGGTTTTCCTCAAATCATTAAAGATGTCATTTTCTCTTTTGGGCAAGAAGCTGTTATTCTTTTCTTCTTACTCAGTGGCTTTGTGATTGCCTATTCAGTTTATAAAAAGCAAAATATTACTTTTAGAGACTATTTTATTAAACGTTTTAGACGAATTTATTTTCCATTTGTATGCTCATTAATACTGTCAATTCTGATTTTTGCTGTTCAAAATAGATTATTTAAAGAATTTACTTGGGGCAATTTTTTCGGCAATTTGTTCATGCTACATGATTTTGGAGTAGTTAAGCCTGGAGTCTGGGTTCATCCTTTTCTTAATAACTACCCGCTTTGGAGTTTGCCTTATGAATGGTGGTTTTATATGTTATTTTTTCCCTGTTATAAATTATTACCTAAAACTCCTTATCGAATTTATTTTGTCTTAGCTTTATCTGCTTTAGCTCTGATTAATTACATGATTATTCCGAATCAAATTGCTCTCTGGTTATCTTATTTTATTATTTGGTGGTCTGGTTTAGAAGCAGCAACAATCTGGGTCAGTCAAAAAAAATATACATGGAAAAATATGTTACCTATCATTTTTTCTTTAATTTTTATGACGGCTTTAATTGCAGTTCCAGTATTACAAAGTGAAAAAATTCAGTTTGGTTATTATCCTTTTGTTATCTTGAGGCATTTTGCAGCAGCTTTAATTGCCGTGATTTTTGGCTTAATTTGGTATCGTAATAAACTGATATACTTTGATAATTTATTAGGAATCTTTACTAAAATTGCACCGATTTCTTATGGGATTTATATTTTTCATTATCCAGTTTTAGAACAGTTAAACTTACAGTCCGTTATTCCTAATCTTTTTTTAGAATACGTGATTAAACTTGCTTTTATTTTGGGTTTATCTTACTGGGTTGAAATTAAACTACAACCTTTAGTCAATCAGTGGCTTAAATAGTGATAAATCCAGCTTACTATCGCCTCTATTTTCTAAGACTGCCTGGCGACCTTTTTCGGGTAGATAGCTTAAATGAATATCAATATAATTCGGTGGAAGATAAGGTAAACGCTGCGCCCATTCGATAGCTGTAATTCCTAATGGGACATCAATTCCTTCCCAATAGGATTCTAAATATAATTGATTGACTTCTTGAGATTCTAAACGATATAAATCTAAATGATAAAGCGGGATACGTCCTGCTAAATATTCAGCAATGAGAGTAAAAGTAGGACTAACGATCGCTTCAGTAATCCCTAAACCTAAGCCAATTCCTTGAACGAGAGTCGTTTTTCCACTTCCCAAATCACCAGTTAATAAAATCACACTTCCTGCGGGCAGTAATTCACCTAATTGTTGTCCTAATTTTTGGGTAGAATTTGCATTTGCTAAAAAAATACTACGCATACTAACTTTCACTAAACCATCGGACTAAGACTCTTGCTAAACGCTGTGGATCATGGCGAACATAACCTGTGATTTCATTTTCACTCATGACATTTGCTAGTACCAAAAAACACCCCATACGCGAAACTTCTTCACGATCTAAATAAACAGGATGACAATTTTCTGCTGCATAACGTTTCAATGCTAATTCAGAGGGCGAGATTTTTTGCGCCAGTACTGCATCAAATACTCTTTGTCCACAGACTTGATCAATAGCCCGCAAATGATCGCTAACGGTGTAATTATCCGTCTCACCCACTTCAGTCATGATATTGCAAATATAGATACGCGGTACCTTAACTTTAGCGATCGCTTCTCGAATGCCTGGAACGAGTAAATTTGGAATCACGCTAGTATATAAACTTCCAGGCCCAATGATAATACAATCAGCCTCTTCTATGGCTTTAACAGCAGCAGGTAAAGCCGTTGGATTCGGTGGATCGCAACCAATAAGACTAATTTGACCATTTGCTTCCGTAATTTTAGACTCCCCTTTAATCATGCGGCCGTCGCTTAATTCGGCCCATAAACAGACATCAGTGAGGGTTGCGGGTAAGACTTTTCCTCGGACAGCTAGTACTTTAGAACTAGCTGCGATCGCTCTTTCTAAATCCCCCGTCACTTCCGTCATTACTGTAAGAAAGAGATTACCGAAACTATGACCACTTAAACCATCACCCGCTTTAAAACGATATTGAAACAATTCAGTCAATAGCTTTTCTTCATCCGCTAAGGCAGCTAGACAGTTACGGATATCCCCTGGGGGTAAAACCCCAATTTCTCGCCGCAACCGTCCAGATGACCCACCATCATCAGCAACAGTGACGATCGCTGTAATATTAGCACTATATTGCTTTAAACCGCGCAATAAGGTTGATAGTCCAGTCCCCCCCCCAATCGCAACAATTTTAGGGCCACGGTTGAGACGGCGATGGGTGAGTAAGACATCGACTAATTCTTGATCACTGTCGGGTTGTAAAGCTTCTGTAATCGAACCAACAGTACGACTTTGACCCCACAATAACAAAAATAAACCGATAATGACGGCTAGTGGCCCCGATACATAACTAGGAATTAAACGAGTAATTAGTTCGAGTAACTGGGATAACAAACCAATTAAGCGGTTAATGGGAGTTAATTTGACCCAAATGGCTAAACCGAGTGAAAGTAGAATCGCACCTGTCAAACTAATTAATAACCAGCGTTTGATAAACAATCCAGGCGATAGCCATTTAAACCATCGATTTACTCGCCTGGGTGTTTTTTGACTCATTAATGATAATTTACGCCTTTCCAATCCGAGTTTGCGTAAGACGTTTTTGATTGGACTACCAGACATAAAGACAAACTCACATCAAAAAACAGCCGCCGACCCAAGAATTTATCTAATTAGTAGAATTATCTCAAGTTTTATGGCTATAGACCCGTCAATTTTGGTAAAAGTTGCCTCACCTCCTACCGTCATTGTAAACTACGGTGAGACTAAATCCCTAGTAGCGAACCTGCATATAAGCGGCATCTGAAATTGTGGGAATTTCGGCGTATTTCCCCGAAAGAGATTGAATGACCGAATAAATACAAGCCGCTAAGGTTCCAAGGAAAATGACGTTAAATAGAGTTTCAGTGAGTAAACCGCCACCCGTTCCTCGCATCAATAGAGAAAAGACTAAACCCACTAAAAAGACTAAGATATCAATTAAAATAGCCTGCATCGTATTGAAACGAATAAAATGGCTGATTTTTGGATTTCTAACAACAGCGAGGAACAACACAAAAAAGAGAATTAAATTACCAAATGGAATACTGTTGACCAAGGCCATTGGCAGTAGAGGAATCGCTAAATAACTTAAAATTGGGAATTGTGCGATGAGAAATGTCCCAAATTTAAAAGCAGAGGCCAAAGGCATAATATAAACTAAAGCCCCAAAAATCCGATCTTTTACGTCTGCAGAACCGCGCCAAGCCATTTTTATATCTCCTGTTGAATTCGTGATCTTGGTCTATTCCAAGATAACGCAATTGTTGGCTTAATCTATATTAGCGACCCGAAAGCCCATCCGACACTCATATAAAGTCGGTTGACTATTTTCTGCGACGGATAACTTTCGACCACATTTTAAATTTCCATGAGACCAACGCGGTAAACCCTGATGGGTGGCTAATAAACACCCTTGACAGACTTGCTGAGTTGATAGCACGTGTTCATCGGCAAGAATGACTAACATCTTCTCACTCTCCTCTTGATCCCCGATGTTTCTGCTTATATTCTAATGCTAGTTTTTTAAATTAATGGTTCTCTTAGTTACAATTTTAATGAAAATTTGCATCCCATATTCCTATGTAGATATTATTGCTTTTCTGCCGTTCAATTGTCCCTTTTAAAGAACCGACGTTAAATGAATACCTTTGTTTCTGACCATCATAAACTTGTTGTAAACCTTGTTTAACGAGTGGTGTTGTATTTCCTGAAAGTAACTGACTGAGGGTTTTTTGCATCGTTTTTAGGCTAACGGCTGGTGTAAAAGAAACTTCAGTTTGTCGAATTTGTCCTGTTTGATTATCAATTAAATAACCTAAATCAACTTGGTTGGGTATTAAGTCTTGATACCGAACCGCTTGGCTATCCCCCCAAAGTCCTTTTTTAATAAACGTAGGGGTTCCTAATTGATTAATTACAGCACTTTTCACCGTTCCTACTGGGAAAATGGGAACTTTAGGCGAATAATATTGGCTTTGGGTTTGAGGTGGTTCGGGTTCTGGTATTGGGGTTACTTCGGGTTCTGGTGTTGGTATTAGTTCAGGTTCTG
>ERZ1066124.305-NODE-305-length-38254-cov-27.559282_pt1 | contig 38254 bp, 34 predicted proteins | sample MGYA00382771_ERZ1066124 | MGnify/ENA primary metagenome ERZ1066124 (study PRJEB33369, sample SAMEA5778354) | biofilm metagenome | biome: Industrial cooling water; feature: Water cooling tower basin; material: Biofilm | place: United Arab Emirates | collected... | reverse complement strand
GCGCTACTCTGGTTACTTCGGAGGCAAAGGAATTTAATTGATCCACCATTGTATTGACGGTGTTTTTCAGTTCTAAGATTTCCCCTTGCACATTAACGGTAATTTTTTTGGAAAGATCCCCATTTGCGATCGCTGTTGCTACTTCTGCAATATTCCTCACCTGTGCGGTTAAATTTCCTGCCATCGAGTTCACATTATCTGTCAGATCCTTCCAAGTTCCCGCCACGCCTCGGACTTCGGCTTGTACGCCTAATTTCCCTTCCGTTCCCACTTCTCTTGCTACTCTGGTTACTTCAGATGCAAAAGAACCCAGTTGATCGACCATTGTATTGACGACTTGGGCGGTTTGTAAGAATTCACCTTTTAGGGGGATGCCATCAATTTCGGTGGCTATAGTCTGGGAGAGATCCCCATTTGCTACAGCGCGGATCACTCTGGCGGTTTCTGCGGTCGGTTGTACTAAGTCTGTGATCAAAATATTAACGGAGTCGATACAATCAGACCATGACCCCCCCGCACTTCCTAAACTTGCTCTTTGGACTAATTGACCTTCTTTGCCGACAACTGTACTGATGCGCTTTAATTCGGCTGCCATCCTTTCGTTTAAGTCAATAATATCATTGAGGGTATCCGCAATTTTTCCCGCTACACCTGTATGATCTAACGGGAGACGTACGGAAAAATCACCTTTTTTGACAGCTACTAAAGTTTTTAAGAGTTCGCGCAGATCAAGTTCATCAGTATTTCTCGTTGAGGGGGCAGTAGACATGGTTTAAGCATCTTTGAGCAGGGCGTAATGATTAATTTTCCTGCTTAACCAGCTTGACAAGAATCCCTCTTTAGACAGATAAAATTGAGGCTTAAAATCATTAACAGTTCTAGATTACGGTAAATTACTTGAGTTATTCTTTACTGAAAATCGATAAGACAACGGTACCCAAGAGATAATAATGATCTAAACAATTTAAGCCAACTTTTTGACCAAGTTCTTCTCGCTGTTGCTGGTTATAAAAGCGAAGTCCATCAGGAGAATAGGGAAAATAAGTTAGACCCCTCAACATATGATCGACTAAATAATAATGCCCTTTGAGTTTTAAAACTCGGCTGATTTGTGAGAAAACCCGTTCAGGTTCAGGATAATGTAAAAAGCTAATCGTATTAAAAACTGCATCAAACTGAGTATCAGCCAAGGGGAGATCGGCTGTATTACCTTGAAGATAAATTAATTGGGATTTGTGTTTGTTTCGTTGTCTGGCTTGTTGTAACATCTGTGGAGAAAAATCGTAGCCAATTCCTTTTAAAGTGGGAAATTGAGTCGCTAAACGATCCAGAAGAAGACCCGTACCACAGCCTAAATCGAGTACAGTAGGTTGTGTGGGTAAGTCGATATATTCTAACAACCGTTTGTGAATCGCTTGATAAAAAACAGTTGTTAGTAAAAAATCATAGGAACTCGCCCAACGGTCAAAAAATTGCTTTTTATGATTCATTTAACTTTTTTGACTAATTATTTTTTGAAAAAATTTAGAATAACTTTCTCATTGAAGCATCTTTAGTTGAGTACGTTATGATGAAAGATCGGATGTTTATGTTAAGTTGTTATATTTAATTTTTATTCTATGACACTGCCTATTGTCGCTATTATCGGACGACCGAATGTCGGTAAATCCACTCTTGTTAACCGTTTAGCGGGTGATCAACAAGCGATCGTACATGATCAACCTGGGATCACGCGCGATCGTACTTATCGCCCCGCTTTTTGGCAAGATCGTGATTTCCAAGTCGTCGATACAGGGGGTTTGGTCTTCCATGATGATACCGAATTTTTGCCCCTCATTCGTGAACAGGCGATGATTGCCCTAAATGAAGCAAGTGTAGCTATTTTTGTCGTTGATGGGCAAGCTGGGCCAACACCTGCGGATCATGAAATTGCTGAATGGTTGAGAACCCAGTCTGTTCCCGTTGTTCTTGCAGTTAATAAGTGTGAATCTCCTGAACAGGGTTTGATCCAAGGGGCGCAGTTTTGGGAATTGGGTTTAAGTGAACCTTATGCAATTTCCGCAATTCATGGAGGTGGTACAGGTGAATTACTCGATGAAGTGATTACTTATTTACCTTCGACGGATGATCTTCCCGAAACTTCAGAAATTAAGGTTGCAATTATTGGTCGTCCCAATGTGGGTAAATCTAGTTTACTCAATGCGTTGACAGGGGAACAAAGAGCGATCGTTAGTCCAATTTCGGGAACCACTAGAGATGCAATTGATACTTTAATTGAAAGAAACGGTCAAAGCTATCGAATTATTGATACAGCAGGGATTCGACGTAAGAAAAATGTCGAATATGGGGCGGAATTTTTTGGGATTAATCGGGCGTTTAAAGCAATTAATCGTTCTGATGTGGTCTTATTTGTGATTGATGTTATTGATGGTGTTACTGAACAAGATTTAAAACTTTCAGGGCGCATTATCGACGAAGGTAAAGCTGTCGTTTTGGTAGTTAATAAATGGGATGCTGTTGAAAAGGATTCCCATACGATTTATGAGTATCAAAAATTACTACGGGATCGTCTTTATTACATGGAATGGGCGGAGATGATTTTTATTAGTGCAATGACGGGTCAACGGGTTGAAAAAATTCTTGATTTAGTCGATCAAGCAGCCGAAGCACACCGTCGTCGGGTCAGTACATCAGTCATTAATGAAGTCTTGGAAGATGCGATAAAATGGCATAATCCACCCACAAATCGTCAAGGTAAACAGGGTAAAATTTATTATGGAACTCAAGTAACCAGTCAGCCGCCATCGATTACTTTATTTGTTAATGATCCACAGCGATTTAATGATAATTATCGCCGTTATATTGAAAAACAATTTCGTGAACAATTAGGGTTTAAAGGCACTCCGATTCGTCTATTCTGGCGTGGTAAACGGACTAGAGATGTTGAAAGAACTACTAATCGTGCTACTAAAGTTTAATTGATGTTGTAATGTCTCAAGAGGAACTTGATAAAAATATTGTTTTTGGAATTGTTCTTCTTGATAGGCGTTCAAAAAATCTTGATGATTCGCTTTGTGATGAGATTGAATGAAAGTAAATTTAATCGTGTCATTTTTGAGTTGATATAGAAAACCAGAATTAGCTAAAGTTTGTAGTCCCAAATTTAAGGTATAGTCACTTAAATTTAATTTTTCTTTTAACTGTTGTTTGGTAATCGTTTGTTTCTTTCGAGTTAGATATTTAGCGATGCCGATGAATTGTTGCAAAGTTTGTTCAGCCGAAGATTTTAAGGAGTGAGAATAGGCTAAGGCGAGTTGATCTTGTTGTGCGATCGCATTTCGATAAGCCTTTTGAATTTCTGTCCAATCTGTCGGACATTTTTCTAATAGTTGTAGTCGTTCTAAACTCATTGTTTCATCTTTTGTCAAACGCCAATCGATTAAATATTGTTTCTCAATAAAAGATTCATTATAATTAATTTGTGATGTGGTGGGACGCACAGCAATTAAACGTAGCTCACATTTTTCAGTTTTTGTATTAAAATCTAACTCAACAATCGCATCACAATTGATATTTTGTGGTAATTCTTCGGAAGTATGTCCCCACCAAACCCCATTAAATCCTTCGGTGAATGTTTCATCTACAAGAGAGAAAGCAACTCTTTGATATTTTATTTTTTTACCTCTTAAGTCTTCAATATTTTTACTAAAAACATTTTTAAAACCACAATTTTTAATCAATAATTTAGGGCTTGGGTTTCCCATGCCACAAGGTTCTAATAGCTTTAATTCTCGATAGAGTGATAAGCCTAAATCGGCTACAGTGACTAATAAATCTGCTTCTACGGTTGGGAATAAACTTAAACTGTCATAGCCTTTTTGTCGTAATTGTTGGTTAATGCCTTCTCGAAATAAATCAATATTTTCAATCAGTAAACTTAAACCTGCCGCCAGAGGATGTCCCCCAAAACGATGTAATAAATGTGATTGTGAATTCACTAATTCATACAAATCAATATTCTGAACAGAACGGGCTGATCCTCTTGCTAGATGAGTTGTGCTATTTTCTTCGGAACTCGTACTTAATAAAATCGTTGGCTTTCCGTATTCTTGGGCGATCTGACCTGCAACTAATCCTAAAATTCCACTTGGCCATTGTGGATCATCTAAGACAATTACCCCCGTTGTTGATAAATCCATTCTTGCTAATTTCTTTTTCACATTGAGGATTAAATCATTTTGTAAAGACTTCCTTCTAGTATTCGCTAATTCGGCATCTAAGACTAATTTTTGACATTGTTTAGTGTCTTGACTGGTCAGTAATTCTACACAAAAACTTCCGTCACCATGAATCCGACTCACTGCATTAATTCGTGGGCCAATTCCAAATGAAATATCAGTAGGTCTGTCACCATTTCTTTTACAATATTCTAATAACTTGACTACACCAGGGTGAGTAGATTTTTGGATTTGTTCAATTCCTTTTTGGGCTAAATAGCGACAGTCCCCTTTAAGTTGGACTAAATCAGCAATTAAACCAATAGCGACTAAATCTAATAAATTTTCTAAGGGTTTTTGTGGAATATCTGGGAAGGTTTTATATAAGGCTTCAACTAATTTATAAGCAACGGCGACTCCAGATAGATGAAACAAGGGATGATTATCTGCAAAATAACGAGAATTAATGATTGAAACAACCGAGGGACGATCATCGGGTAAGGTATGATGATCGGTAACAATAATATCAATTCCTAACTGATTTGCATATTCAATTTCTGCTAGATTCGTACTTCCCGTATCACAAGTAATAATTAATTTTGTTCCCTGTACGGCTAATTTTTCAATTCCAGCACAATTTAAGCCATGAGATTCGCTAAAACGATTCGGAATATAATAGTTTAACTGAAGATGTTGCGGGAAAAATTGCCCTAAACCTTCCCACAAAACGCTAGTTGCTGTAATACCATCCGCATCAAAATCACCCCAAATGGTTATTCTTTCTTTTGTCTTCAATGCCTTTTTCAATCGTTGCATTGCCCATTTCATTTCTTGTCCAAATGCAAACGGGCTAGTCGGTTGATAAGCTTTAGAATCTAAAAACCCGATTAAGGTTCCAGGGTCTTGTATCCCGCGATGCCATAGTAATTGTGCCACAAAACGCCCTCCTAATTCGGGTGAGTATTGATTGACAATTGCTAGAAACCATTCGGGGATTGTATACAGTGGGTGAATAGAGAAGCGATCTAAGACCATTGTTCAACAATATAGATAAATCTAAATAGTATTATCGTACTATTTTGTAGTTTTTAAGAAAATGTCAAAAATCTTAAAGTTTGTTCTTAAACAGTGATTCATGTTACACAATTTAAGGGTAGCATGATGTAAGTGTAGTTTTTTGCTGTTGTTCTCCCGTGACAGTTGATCAAGTTTGTCTGATTTACTCAAAATAATATAGATCATACGATGTTCTGATTGTGTTTTAGAACCTCATCTGGTGAACAAGTGTTATAAAAAACTCCTTAATATGATTTAAAATACGGTTAATTTCAATTTGTTCCTATGGCTAGTCAACAACAAGTTAGTTTAAGTGTAGAAGAAGCTTTAAAACGTCTCAAAGAATATAGCTGTCTTCAAGTTCAAACGGTTAATTCTCAAACTGATAAAGAACAGTTACGTCAAGCTTTATTAGTAGTAACTAATTTATCTGAATATGAAACGTTAGGAGTTTGTGCAGATCATGTTGAAGAAGGATTTATCGCTTTATCAAAGTACCTCAAAGCTCTAGGTTATGACCTAGCTTTAGATCCTCAGCAGCATGAAGAAAAAACTCATGCAGTTTACATTAAATTTAATTCTCGAAAAATGACTTATTATGTTGATACTTATACAGGTAGTTATCGCGGTGTCCTAGTTTCTTGTCAAGGTGAGAATGATTCTTTATTAGGGACTTATGGACATTTCCCTTTAGATTTATTTGATTGAAGTAGACGAAACCTACACAGTTATGAGTATCGAAGGGTTTGGCGACCAAACCCCTACATTTTAATAAAATTGTTTTTACCAAATCTGATATGAATCATGTTTGATTAACTAACTTTGTGCTGATCTAATCCCTCTTTAATCCAACTTAGACACTCAGTTTCAGAGAGAAATAATTTAGGCGCGGCGATGTTGGTCAGTTCTTGAGGTGGATAATGATCATAAAAGTATTTGCCACTTTGATAATGTAAAATAATTAGATTATTTTGATAAATATACCTCTCCCTAAAATGATCGATTCCTAAGTAACTGTTGATTTTTTCGTCTAGGTTTTGTCTAGCAATTTTGATAATTTCATCCAAGTTATTCGTACAAACCCCTGATAAATTATCAGATTGATGCAGAGGACTGGTATGACCTTTCTCCGCAAGTAATTTATATGAATAGATGGTTTCACCGCCCAGACGACTTAATATAAAGGGAACGATCAAATGTCCTTTATAAGAAGTAGTTTTCTCATAGAGTAAGCGATTCATCGGTTTAAATAAAAAAGATTAATAGTAAAAATTTTTCTATTTATCGCTATTGTATAGCAAAATTACATCATATTTCACTCCTAAGATAGATTTGGGGATCAACTAATTCAGCTTTGTCTCAAACCGATAATTACTTTGGCTTGTCTGATTTAAGCCGATTAAGTTACAATGAAACGTCCCTTGATATGAGTCTGAAGGATGTCAGATATCGAAACCCTAATCGAGCAGATTAGAATTGAAGCAGAACGCGAACCTTTTCCAATCGATGTTCCTATCTATCAGTCTGCTAAAAAAGATCCCAATCAACCGATTTTGTATGCAGGAAATCTCAAAAGTCAGTTGTGTTTTTTTGGACGAGATTTAGGGAGAGATGAAGTCTATGCGGGACAACCTTTGATCGGGGCCGCAGGAACTCTGGTTAGAGAAGGGTTTTATTATGCTTTACACGGGACGAAACACAAAACTAAGAAAGATTTATTGACGGTTTGCGATCGCATTCTGATGACGAATACGGTTCCCTACAAACCCCCAGGTAATAAAGCATACTCGACACAAGTTAAAGAACGTTTCCGCCCTTTTATGGAAAAATTTTTGCTGTTTCACTGGGAAGGTAATCAAATTATTACATTAGGAACTGAAGCGTTTAAGTGGTTTGCTCCCTATGGTAAAAAAGGAGAGGTGAATAAATTCTTTTTACAGGACGATCGTTATCGTTCCAAATTACCTGTCATGTTGACGGCAAAAGATGAGCTAGGTATGCAACATCAACGCGAAGTTACACTGTTACCCTTACCCCATCCCTCTCCACTAAATCAACAGTACTATGATCTTTTCCCCAAAATGTTACAAGATAGACTGAATGATTTTGAATTTTAAAAGAAACTAATACATTAGAACTTAACTAAAGATAAGCTCAATATTTTGAATCGCATCAAAAAGCAGAAATCACTCTTCGGATATATTTTACTTCTAGTCCTCTATTCTATGCTCTAACTAGAGGGAACAAAAAATAGAAAAAGTTGTGGAGAGTCGAATTGCAACTAAAACCTTAAAAAATTATTAAAATATATGTTAAAATTCTTGAAATTCTTAATATTTAAGATGAGTAGATGACATAAATGTTAACTTTTATACATAAAATGTAACGTAATTCTACTCATCAGAAAGCGATGAGAATTAACGATGTAGAATAGGCATAAGTCATACGAAGTATATCAATAGGTAGGTCTTGATGAGTAAAAATACTATGACCACAAATAGCCATAGCAATCAGGACTTGCAAATAAGAAGCCAGTTTAATTCTGCTGGTACTTTTTCTATAGCGCATCTGCTTTTGATTGATGATCATGCAGAAATTCAATTGTATATCAAACGTTTGTTGAGTCGCCAGTATGACATCGAAACCGTCAGTAATGGAATTCAAGCATTAACAGTTATTGAGCAACAACCACCCGATTTAGTAATAATTAGTTTAATGCCGCATAACTTAAATGAATTAGAATTCCTGCGACAATTGCGGGCTAATTCAAACACAAAAGACCTGCCCATCATTGTTTTATCACAGATCGCCGAAGAAGAAATTAGAAAACAGTGGCAAGAAGCGGGAGCAAATGAGTATCTGCTTCAGCCGTTTTCGGATCGTGAACTAATTGCGCGCTTAGAAGCGAATCTAAAAATTGCGAAATTGCAGCGAGAAGCAGAGAGACGAGAACAAGCATTACGGACAAAAAATTTTATTTTTCATAACCGAGTAAGTGACATTCTTGAAAGTATCAGTGATGCTTTTGTCGCTTTTGATCACCAGTGGCAATATATTTACGTCAACCAACAAGCCACGAAACTGTTACACAAAACACGTGAAGAACTGCTAGGACAGGTAGTTTGGGAGATTTTTCCAGAACTACCTGATCTAAATATGCTGGCCTATCGGGAACTGCAACGGGCGATGAGGGAACGAGTTGTAGTCAGATTTGAAGATTTTAGCCCGACTTTAAATCGCTGGTTAGAAGTCCATGTTTATCCAATTCCTGAAGGTTTAGCCGTCTATTTTCAAGATATTACAGATCGCCGAGAGGTTGAATCAACCCTACGAGAGAATGAACAACGTCTTAAAGCGGCAAATGAACGCTTTGAACTAGCGGCGGCGGCAGTCAACTGTTTAATTTATGATTGGGACATTGAAAAGAATATCGTCGAAAGAACCGACGGAATAACCCGCATCTTAGGTTATGCTCCAGAAGATATCGATCCGAGTCCCGAATGGTGGTTTAATCTTTGCCATCCAGACGATCAAGAACGAATTCAAAAACGCTCAAATGTGAATTGGATTACTGATGATCGTTGGACAGCCGAGTATCGGGTGCGTCACAAAGATGGTTATTATATACACGTCTTGGATCAAGGGATGATCGCCAAACGAGATCAAAATGGAAATCCAATCCGAGTCGTCGGCAGTACAACCGATATCAGCGATCAAAAACAGGTTGAACAAAATTTCCGAGAACAACAACTATTTTTACAAAACATCACCGATAATGTCCCTGTACTACTGTGGACAGCACTACCCGATGGAAGGATCGATTTTGTGAGTCAACCTTGGATCGACTATACAGGATTGGATCTCGAAACAATTCAACAACAAGGATGGCAAGATTTAATTCATCCTGATGATCTTAACGAAACTTATCAGCTTTGGAGCGAAGCCGCAGCCAAACAACAACCCTATGAAATAACCCATCGAATTAGATACATAGATGGATCTTATCGCTGGTGTATTAGTCGTGCCGTTTTAACAGGAGATAATCAAATCACGCCGCTACGTTGGGTAGGTTCTGCCGTTGATATTGAGCATCAGAAACAGACAGAAGCCGCTTTAACAGAAACCACAGAACGGTTTAGACAAATGGCAGAAACCATCGAGGTTGTTTTCTGGCTTTCCGACGCGTTTGATCAACAAATTCTCTATGTAAGTCCAGCATACGATCGCATTTGGGGGCGTTCTCGTGAGAAACTGTATACTAATTTTCAAGAATTAGTAGAGTCAATTCATCCTGATGATCAAGAGCGTGTCATCGCGTCTGCATCTCGTGAGCGTTTGCAAGAAAGTATCGATATAGAATATCGGATCGTGCGTCCTGATCGTCAAATTCGTTGGATACGCGATCGGAGTTATCTGATTCAAGATAATAACGGACAGCCCTATCGATTAGTCGGTTTTGCTGAAGATATTACCGAACGTAAACAAGCACAACAAGAACGACAACAAACTTTACATATTTTACAAACTTTGATTGTTGCTTCCCCACTGCCGATCGTCGTCATTGAACCCGTGACAACAAATGTTAAAATCTGGAATCGTGCCGCAGAACAGGTTTTTGGCTGGAGTGAAGCCGAAGTTTTAGGTCAACCGATTCCCATAGTACCAGACGAGAAAAAAGAAGAATGTCGTCTGTACCGCGAAGCTCTGCTCAACGGGGAAACCTTTTTAGGTGCTGACACTTATCGTTGCAAGCGTAATAGAGAGCAAGTTATCGTCAGTATCTCGGCGGCTCCTCTATATAATGTTAGTAATCAAGTTGATGCCCTGCTGTTAATTTTCCAGGATATCACCGAGCAGAAACAAGCCGAACAAGCCTTACGCGAAAGTGAAGCGAATCTGCGTCAAAATTTAGCCATTCTCAATACGATTAATGAAGCAACACCCACCTTGATTTATGTTAAAGATCGCCAAGGTCGTTTAGTCATGGGAAACTCAGCCTTGTTTCGCGCCCTTGGTAAGTCAGAATCCGAGGTGATTGGATATACCGATGCAGAATTCTATGTTAACCCTGATGAAGCAACTCCTATTGTTGAAACCGATCGTCAAGTCATGGAAACAGGACAAATACAAATTGTCGAAGAAACCCTAGAATTACCACAGGGACTCATGACTTTTCTTTCTACTAAATCACCCTATCGTGATCAAACAGGCAATATTATCGGTCTAGTCGGTGTTTCTTTTGATATTACGGAGCGTAAACAAGCTCAAGAAGCGGTTAGAGAGAATGAGCAGAAACTAAAAATCGCCCTACGAACAGGTAAACTAGGTTCTTGGCAGCTTGATCTCGTGACAAATGCTTTAGAATGCTCTAGCCAAATGAAGGTAAACTTCGGACTTGCTTTTGAGGACGACATATCCTATCAACGTCTTTTAGGATTAATTCACCCCGATGATCAAAAAAAAGTACAGCAAGCAGTTCAAGAAGCGATCATCAGCCGTACTGATTTTGATCTAGAATTTCGCAACATTTGGCCCGATGGAACTTTGCATTGGCTTATGGCGCGGGGTAGAGCAATTTATAGTAGTAATGGATATCCTCAAAAATTGATTGGGGTTACTCTCGATCTTAGCGATCGCAAACTGACAGAACAAGCCCTACAAAAGAGTGAAGAACGTTTACGAGTTGCCCTGGAAGCCGCTAGATTAGGGATGTGGTACTGGGAGCTTGACACAGATATCCTCACTTGGACAAATCAGTGTAAAGCACTTTTTGGACTCAGTGCCGATGCAACCATGTCCTATCCAATTTTCCTTAATTCTCTTCATCCAGATGATCGACAACGGACTAATGAAGCAGTTGAACGATCCATCAAACTACAACAAGACTATGACATTGAGTATCGTACCATTTGGCCCGATGGTACATTACATTGGCTTGCTGCTAAAGGAAACTGTGTTTATGATGCAATGGGACAACCGATCCGTATGTTGGGCGTAGTGCTTGATATTACAGAACGAAAACGAACTGAGGAAGAATTGCAGCAAACAACACAAGATTTAATTTCACTGAATCAGGAGTTAACAGAAGCAACTGCCATTTTACAAGAACGGAATCAAGAACTTGATCAGTTTGTCTATATTGTGTCACACGATCTCAAAGCTCCACTACGGGCAATTTCTAACCTTTCACAATGGATAGTTGATGATATAGGCGACATCTTACCGCCCGAAAATCAACAGCAAATGCAACTCCTTCAAGATCGCGTAACCCGCATGGAAAACCTAATTGATGGTTTGTTGAACTATTCGCGCATCAATCGTACTGACACAGCAACCGAAATTGTAGATACTCAGCATTTATTAGAGGAGATTATTGATTCGTTGGCTCCTCCAGAGAGTTTTACGATTGAAATACAGTCAAAACTTCCGAGACTGAACACTCCCAGACTTCCTTTAAGTCAGGTGTTTGCTAACTTAATTTCTAATGCGATTAAACATCACGGCAGAACAGACGGAAAAGTTACGATTTCAGCAAAAGAACTGGGGAAATTTTATCAATTTGCTGTAGCGGATAACGGAAAAGGTATAGCACCCGAACACCAAGAAAAAGTATTTGCGATTTTCCAAACCGTCGGTAATGAATCTAAGAATAATACTGGAATTGGTCTAGCGATCGTCAAAAAACTGGTCGAGAAGCATGGTGGTAAAATAACCTTAGAATCTCAGTTAGGTCAAGGTACTACTTTCCGTTTTACTTGGCCAAAATCAAGATAAGAGATCATTAAGGCTTTTTCCCCATCTCTCGAACTCCACTTAACAACATTAACAACCCACCGAGAACGATGACCAAAGCCAAACCCCCCAAAACCCAATCCATCCAAGTATTATCCATTTTTGTTTAAGTCTTTCTCATTTATGGAAAGCTGTATAATTTCATTTTTTATAATCTCATACCGAATTCAATTTAATAATACTTTTTAAAAGAGATAATATCATTTTTCAAAAGTTATGCAAGAGATAGAAAGGTAGAGACGCGCCATGGCGAGTCTTTACAGAGGTTTGGTGTTTCTTACGATTATTGAAAATTGGTATAATTTAGAACGGATTTACAGCAGTTTTCAATCCAATATGATATATCGTAAGGGTTTGGTTACCAAACCCCTACATAAAACAGAAATCCGTACCTTATCCAATTTAACAATGAAAATTGATATAAAATTATTTCCCAGAACCTGGCTCTGTCAGCTTACGGTGTTGTTCCGCATTAGCCTTATCAGGTAACATATTAGCTACCGCGCCTTGAATCTTAGTCATTAGTGAACCTGCGACCACAGAATCTTTACCCGACATTAGAGCCTCAAAGCCCTGTTTTGCAACTTCTGCTGGATCATCTTTCTTACTTGAACCCGCTTTCGTATCATCCATTTCCGCACGGTGGAAAAAGTTAGTATCCGTCGGGCCTGGTAATAGTGCAGTAACAGTAACACCCTTATCTTTTAACTCATTACGCAAAGCTTCAGAAAAAGATTGGATAAAAGCTTTCGATGCTGCATAAACCGCTTCAAATGGCCCTGGCATCAATGCAGCAATGGAGGAAGTAAACAAGATACGACCATAGCCACGTTCAACCATATCTTTAACCACTCGTTTGGCTAGATGAACGCTTGAAACAACATTGAGATTAATTAAATTCAGTTCATCTTTTAGATCAGTTTCATGGGTAAAATCACCACCAACACCAACACCTGCATTAATAGCGATCGCTTCTACGGGTTGTCCTATTGCTTTTATTTCATGATACAGTTTCTCAACACCATCATAGGTAGCCAGATCCGCCTCTACAGTCTGTACTTTGGCACCTAATTGCTCAAATGCCTGAGCCGCATCATTGATACTAGAACCTGTGGCTGTTACTAAAAGATCGAAACCATGTTGAGCAAACTGTCTAGCTAGTTCATAGCCAATACCATTGGAGGCACCCGTCACAACGGCTAGAGGGCGCGTAAATGAACTGTTCATTAATATTAAAATTCCTTATATGCTTTGAACCCTTACCATGCTAAAAGAGTCTGTACTGTCACTGGGTCTTTCTCTGGATGTATCTGAGTAAGCCATTTGTGGTTATTTTTTTAGGTCTTGATTCAGTCTAATTAAATAGATAGAAGATTAATTAAATATTAATTTTAATTTTTAAAATCTTACGATACTTTGGTTTTTTGAATCAAGAAGATCAGACTTTTAGTTTGTCTAAACTTTTTTAAATTTAAGTCAAGGGGAAGAAGATTTTTTGTCCTTAAGCCTTGAAGATTTGTCTCTACATAGTCTTATGTTGATTTATGTAACTTCTAGAAAAACATAATATCTAATAATTTATGTCTAAGTGTATAGCTATTTAATATTTAATTTATATCTAAAGGGTGTAGTTATTAGTATCCTATAGATGGAATTCTATTCATGCTAAGTTATTAAAGATATCTTTTGCTTTGATGACTTTTGTAATGTCTGTGGATCTTAATTAGTAAACACGGATCATGCCGCACCTGTATTAAAAAACATACTTTATGATCTAAAGTCCTATGCAGTCAGAGTCTAAAGTTAACATTCTTTTAGTTGACGATAACCCCAACAATTTATTAGCACTAGAAGCAATTTTAAATCGTCTAGAACAAAATCTAGTCAGAGCGACTTCGGGAAAGGACGCATTAAGATGTTTACTCAAACAAGATTTTGCAGTAATTTTGCTAGATGTAAAGATGCCTGAGATGGACGGTTTCGAGACAGCGACCCTTATTCGTGAAAGAGAACGATCCCGTGATGTTCCGATTATATTTCTCACCGCTTACAGTCGCAATGAACAACAAGCGTTTAAAGGCTATGCTCTGGGTGCTGTAGATTATTTAGTAAAACCACTAGATCCAGAAATATTACTGTCAAAAGTAGCAGTTTTTGTGGAATTATACAAGAAAAGCGACCAAATTAAACAACAAGCGGCTCAAATTGCCCAACTCAACGCACAATTAGAACTCAGGGTCAAAAAACGGACGGCTCAACTAGAAGCAGCCAACCAGCAAAAAGATGATTTACTTGAGCGAGAACAGTCAGCGCGGGAAGTAGCAGAAGCAGCCGAACAAAGATTTAAAGATTTGGTAAATGGTTTAGATCATGCTATTTTTTGGGAAGCAAACGCAAAAACCTTACAATTTTCGTTTGTTAGTCAAAGCTCTCAAATGTTGTTAGGTTATCCTTCTGATAACTGGTTACAAAAATCCGACTTTTGGGTTAATTTGATCCATCCAGATGAACGAGAAGAAATCTTACAATATCGTCGGCAGCAAATTAAACAAGGTCTTGATCATGAAATTCAATACAGATGTATTGGTGCAAATGATCAAATCGTTTGGCTCCGTGATAAAGCTTATTTAGTCCGAGACGATGACGGAACCATACTAAAAATACGCGGTCTTTTGCTCGATATCACCGATGCTAAAGAAGCAGAAACCTCTTTAAGAACTCATGCGGATGAATTGACTTATTTAACTACGGCTCTAACCCAAAGCAATATTTTACTCGAAAAACGCAATAAAGAACTCGATCAATTTGTTTATGCGGCCTCTCATGATCTAAAATCGCCACTAAGAGCGATCGCAAATATAGCACAATGGCTTCTTGATGATCTACAAGGACAACTATCGGAAGAAACGCGATCCCATCTCGAATTGCTCCAAGGACGAGTTTACCGTATGGATAATTTGATTGATGGTCTTTTGCAATACTATCGCGTCGGACGATCGCAAATGAGTTCAGAAAGGGTAGATGTAGAACAATTGCTTAAAGATGTCATTGATAATTTAGCTCCGCCAGATCATATCACCATCGAAATAGCTTCACCGATGCCGACTTTCTGTACCGTAAAACTCTTATTACAACAAGTGTTTACTAATTTACTCAGTAATTCGATTAAACATCACGATGGCGAAACGGGAACCATTAAAATAACGGCTCAACAAGAAGGAAATTTTTATAAATTTTCTGTTGTTGATGACGGGCCAGGTATTGATCCCCAATTTCATGAAAAAATCTTTGGTTTATTCCAAACCCTTGAACCCCATAGTCGTCACAATACAGGAATTGGTCTAGCCTTAGTCAAAAAAATTGTTGATGGCGAAAAAGGAACCATTAAGGTAGACTCTCAAGAGGGAAACGGAACAACCATTCATTTTACGTGGCCTGTTTAATGTTATTTTGTTCGTTAATTTCTTCTCTGAGTTCTGTAATATCCCAAGCACGGTCAATATCTTGTTTTAATTCTCGGTCATCGGTACGCAATAATTGTTCTAAGTCTTGCGATAATTGTCGAGAACGGGCGATGATTTGCGCTTCTCCCTCTAATTGCGCCACTTCGTACATCGCTTCGATGTCGTGTTCTTTGAACATACGGGCAGTACGATAAGCTTTATAGGAACGGACACCTAATAATTTTAGGGCTTCTACTCCCATATCTAAAGAAGATGCAAAGGTTTCGCGTTCGATGACATCAACTCCATGTCGGATCAATTCGTAGGCATGACGACGGTCAATAGCGCGGGCTAGAATTTTAAGATGAGGGAAATGTTTGTGAACCAGTTCGATCGTTTGGAGGATTTTTTCACGATCGTCGATTGCAATTACAATTAATTTAGCTTGTTCGGCACCCGCAGCATGAAGTAAGTCAAGACGAGACGCATCACCATAAAAAACTTTCCAACCAAAACGCCGCAATAATTCGATCTGAGTCGCATTATGCTCTAAAACAGTAATCTTAAAGCCATTGGCAATCAATAAACGTCCGACAATTTGCCCAAAACGCCCAAAACCAACGATAATGACTGGATTTTCGGTTTCATCGATTTCATCAGCTTCGCGTTCTGGAATGGCACGAGTCAAAAGTGGTTGTATAAATTTATCATTCATTAATGCCAGTAACGGTGTAACAATCATTGAAAAGGCAACGACTGCAATTAATGGCCCTGCAACATCCGAAGTAAGAACGTTGTTTTGGGTGGCAAAGGAGAACAAGACAAAAGCAAATTCACCCCCTTGAGCGAGGAAAAAGGCAAAAATTAAATTCTGACTGAGTTCTATTTTGAAGAATCGCCCTAAAGCAAATAAAACGACAAATTTGACCAAAGCAAGCCCAATCACCAGTCCTAGAATCAATAAAGGCTGACTGAAGAACAAATTGAAGTTAATACTAGCCCCTACCGAAATGAAAAATAGACCTAACAATAATCCTTTAAACGGTTCGATATCGCCTTCTAATTCGTGACGGTATTCATTATCGGCTAGAACCACACCTGCGACAAAAGTTCCCAAAGCTGGAGAAAGACCGACTTGTTGCATCGCTAGGGCAATACCAATGACGAGTAGTAAAGCAGTTGCCGTAAAAATTTCTTGTAAACGTGTTGTAGCAATGATACGAAACACAGGACGCATCAGAAAACGACCCGCAACAATAATACCACCGACTACACCAATAACCAGTAATGCTTGTAATAAAGGTGGTAAGCTTGTACTCTTTTCCGTTGCAGCCACAAAAATCAGACCATTAGCGGCGTGAGAAACAGGATTTTTGATCGCCAGCAAGGGCAACAGGGCTAAAATTGGAATAACGGCGATATCTTGGAATAAGAGGACAGAAAAAGCCGATTGTCCCGCTTCAGTTTTCATCAGTCCTTTTTCTTTGAGGGTTGAAAGTGCGATCGCAGTTGAGGACATTGATAAAATCATACCCACTGCTAAAGCCATTTGCCAAGACAGTCCAAAAACTAACCCTAGAATCGCCACCAAGATTGTTGTTACACTAACCTGTAACCCCCCCAAACCCAAAATAGGCATCCGTAACCGCCATAATAAAGAGGGTTGCAGTTCCAAACCGACTAAAAAGAGCATCATCACGACACCAAATTCGGCGAAGTGCATCACATCATCACTTTTTTCCTGTCCGACAAAACCGAACCCAAAGGGGCCAATAATGACTCCAGCAATGAGATATCCTAAAACTGAACCAAGTCCTAATTTTTGAGCCAGTGGAACCGAGACAACAGCAGCAACGAGATAAATAAACGCTTGAAAGAAAAAATCTTCACTGTGCATAAATGGGTCACTCTACAACAGTTATGAATAATAAATAAGTAGGTTTTAGCTACATAATATAAGTAATAGCTCCCTAAAGGTGTGAACTCCCTTTAGACAAGAACAATCTTTAACTATCATGGAGTTTAGCTCTCAATGTCTACCGTCACAGAAAACGATTTAAGAGAACTCAAAGACTTAATTAACACTCGGTTTAATGAGTTAGAGCGAAAAATAGATGGAATAGACAAAAAACTAGACATACATATCGTTCGTACTGATGAAAAGTTTAAATCGGTAGATCAACGCTTTGATGAGATTGATAAGAGGTTGAACCAAGTTGATAGAAGCATTGAGGTAATTAATGCACGTCTTAATACATTTACACTTGGCTTTTTAAGCATTGTTGGGATTTTAGTCACAGGACTATTAGGAATTGTCACAAAGGTTGTATTTTTCCCAAATCCTTAAATTACAGTAATCAGTAACTCTCTTTATTGACTCACTATGTCTGATGTGTTGGTGTTTTAATCACTTGTTCTAAGTTTTGATTAAAATAATAAAAAGCTTTAAGACTCTCCCAATCAATGTTATTATCTCGCAGTGCCATCAACACATTACGATAGTCTACTGCATATTTCTCAAATTCGTTGTTTTCTTGGAGTTGATGAGTTCCATAAACGACGAAAGGGGGTATGTATTCCATCCCACAGAGATGTGCTGTTTGTTCAAAGGGTGCAAGGAGTTCTCGAATCGTAAAATAGTTATATCCTTTGCGACAATAAGCAGGTTCACCTCCACCTGTTGTGATGGCACTTAAAAACTTTTTCCCTTTTAACGCAGTTCCCCGATGTCCATAAGCAAAACCATGTTCTAATACTAAATCTTGCCATTCTTTTAAAATAGCAGGACTACTGTACCAATAAAACGGATGATGAAAAATAATAATGTCATGAGCTAATAACAAATCTTGTTCAATCTTGACATTAATCTGAAAATCGGGATAAGTTTCATAAAGATCATGTACAGTAACACCCTCTAACCCTTGAACAGCGCGAATTAAATGTCGATTAATCCTTGACTTTTCCAAAGCAGGGTGAGCAAATAAGATTAATATACTGTTTGGACTTCCCATAACTTTATCTATCCGCATTATTCACGCAAGAATATCTTATCTTTTTTTCTCGATTTTGGATTGCGGACACACCTGAAACATCAATCCTTCTTTTCCATTGACTAGAATATAGCTATCCCCACCCTAACTAATAGATTGATTTCCATAAATTAGCTATATTTTATTCTAAAAGACCGATGAAACCTGGATTAACTCCTCAACAAGAAGCAGTGTCTATAAAAACCAGTTCTGAACGTTTACAAAAATTAGCAATTTTGTATGCTCAAGATCAAGAGATCCTGAAAGCTATAGCAACTAACCCTAACACACCACCAAAATTATTACTCAAATTGGGGGCAAAATTTCCACAAGTCTTGTTAGATAATCCCATGTTTGATCTTTTACTCTTAGAAAATCCCAATCTAATCTCAGAAATTAATATTGTTATTCTCAAAAAACTGCTCAAACTCAAACCCATTCCAGAATTTATTTTAGAAGGAGCCGCCCGACATAACGATCGTATAGAATTAGCAAAAGATCAAAATACACCTTTAATCTTTTTAGAAATACTAGCCAAAGATTTAGATGCACAGGTACGCTCTAATGTTGCAGTAAATAAAAATACTCCCCTTGAGCTTCTAGAAATACTAGCCAAAGATTTAGATGCAGTCGTACGATCAAATGTTGCATCCCATCGCAATACATCTGAAAGTATTTTAGAATATCTAGCAAGCGACCCAGATGTACAAGTACGATGTCGGGTTGCATCTCATCCCAGAACACTTACAAGAGTTATTAAACAACTTGCTCAGGATACGGATGCCAAAGTTAGACATCGAACTGCATTTTATCATTAGTTTTCTAAATAAAAGAATTGATGCTAGATCGTGCTAATTTAGCCTATCTTTGCTAAAACTCAGACTATCATATTGAATATTATCTCAAAACGATTTATATGAGTGATTCTTTACATCAAATCCTTACACTTGAACAAGAAGCAGCATCACCGAATACATCTCTTGAACGGTTGCAAGAATTAGCTTATCAAAGTGAGCATCTAGCTCTTTTGGTAGCGCAAAATCCTCACACACCAGCAGAACTATTAGAAAAATTAGCTGAAATCTATCAAAAAGACTTTTTTACAGGTAGGTATACAGATTTTTTGACATCAGAACAGTGGTACTATGAACCAAATCCTAGATACAATTTGAATATCATGCAAGCTCTTGTTAAAAATATAAATACCTCAACAGAAGCTTTATTACTTTTAGGAGAATACTTTCCACAAGAAATGTTGGCTCATCCAATGTTTAACTTATCGCTTCTAGAAGATCCAACTCTAGTCATGAACATACCGATCAACACGATTATAAGTTTGTTGTCATTAGAAATAATTCCATCGTTTCTACAGCAATGGATATCAAGATCTCAAACAAGCGATCAAAACGCTATAGAGCAAATTACGCCCATCTTTATCCTAAAAAGTCTAACTCAGAATGCTGATGATTGGATTCGTTGTATAGTGGCAAAAAATCCCCATATACCTATTAGTATTCTAGAAGTCCTTGCTCAAGATGCCGCTCGTGAGGTTCGTTTTCAAGTGGCAAGGAATCCTAATACAACTATCAGTGTTTTAGAAGTTTTTGCTCAAGATAACGATGAGGCTAAAAGAGTGCGTGAAACCGCTAAAGAGCAACTCAATTGTAAATCAAATTCAGCTAAATAAATAATTTCTCTTACTCTTTAACTAGGCTTGATTAATGATAAAAGTACTTTTTTATGATTAAATAACTTATTTCTCAATCAAAGAGCGAATGGATAAAATATCATTTTAGATCAGAGATTCAACAGCAGAAATGGGTACAATAATAACGTTTATTGATTCACCGACGGCGTTAAAAACTTCTAAAACATAGCCATTTTCTCCTTGTTCAGGATGAGAGACAACATCGATCACAGTGGCTATATCTCCTTTAACTAAATTATACTCTGGAAAATCATGATTTAAAGAGACTTTTTGATATAGATCAAGCATTTGTTTTTTCTCCCTTGAGACTTTAGTAATTCTCATACTTATTTTTATCCTAAATGACTCTCTCTGCACTCAAATCCTATTTAAACAGCTTAATTACTCATCAACTTTATCTGAGTACGATGATTTGGGGTGCGCCTGGAATTGGTAAATCTAGCATTGTTTCCCAAGTTGCTAGAGAAAATAACCTGGAATTTATTGATGTGCGTCTCAGTCAACTTGCACCCACTGACTTAAGGGGTTTACCTGTCGCGGTTCCCGATGAAGACGATACCCAAAAAGGGATTTCAACTTGGTATCCTCCCGAATTTCTCCCCCGCAAAGGAAAAGGTATATTGTTTCTAGATGAGTTGAATATGGCACCTCCAGTCATGCAAGGAGTCGCCCAACAGTTAATCTTAGATAGACGTGTGGGTAGTTATCAAGTGCCTGATGATTGGTTCATTTGGGCTGCGGGAAACCGTAAAGAAGACCACGCATCGGTGTTTGAAATGCCTGCACCTTTAGCAAATCGTTTCTTGCATCTATCGGTAGAACCTGACTTTGATAGTTTTAAAACGTATGCGTTTGATGGAAATATTGATGAGCAAATTGTTGCTTTTTTGGCTTATCGTACTCCATTATTACATCAATTCAATCCACAACAGACCTCTTGGCCTTCTCCTCGTTCCTGGGAAATGGCCAATCATTTACATCGTGCTAAAATTGATATCTCACCCGCAGTCGGTGAAGGTGCAGCAGCCGAATTTAATGCTTTTATTAATCTTTATCGCAATTTGCCCAATTTAGAAACTATTTTACAGGATAAAGGATCGGCGCACCGCGAAGCGGATCTCTTCGAGATCGCTTTTCCTGATGAACCTTCTATCCGTTATGCAACGACTATCGGACTCGCAATGAGAGCCAATGATGTGAAAGAGTCCTATCATGCTTTTACGTGGTTAGTCAAGAAAGCAACTGCTGAATGGGTACAGTTATACGCGGTTGATATGCTGCGTCAGATGCGCTCGAAAGGTCAAATCGGAGCCTTAGCAGTATTAATCAAACAAAATGCCAAATTACAGAAGTTTTTCAAGGATTATCAAGAACTCTTATGACGTTAGATATCGATAAGCTGATTAGTTCCTTTCGGTTGCGGATACGGATGAAGTCACCTTTTTTCGCTACTTTATCTCTATTTGCTCATTTTAAACCCACCTATCATCCAACGGCAGCTACAGACGGCAAAGATATTTATTTTAATCCTGATTTTTTTGCATCTCTAACACCAGTTGAACAAGAAGGCGTATTGCTTCATGAATTGTTACACGCCGCCTTACTTCATGTGACGCGCCGAGGTGTTAGAGATGCTATTTTATGGAATATTGCCGCCGATATTATCGTTAATGGGTTAATTGCCGAGCAAAATGTATTTACTGTACCCTCAGATGCACTCCGTGAACCAAACTGGGAAAAATTGAGTGTAGAAGAAATTTATACACTTCTAATGCAACAACAAAATCATCCTCAATTACCTAACTTCGATTTACTGTCTCAACCCCCTCAAGATGCTCAAGGACATAATGGTAATTCTAACGGTTCATCTGGTGATGATTCTACACGAAAGAATACTGGGGACGATTATTTTAGCAGTCTTTCCCAAGCACAAAAAGAAGCTTTAAACACTCATTGGAAAAATGCGCTACAACAAGCAACCCTTATCGCTCGAACCCATCAAGGAACCTTACCCGCAGGTTTAGAACGACAACTAAAAGAATTATCGCAAGCCCAACTCGATTGGCGCACCTATCTGTGGCGGTATTTGGTACACACACCAACAGACTTTCAAGGATTTGATCGCCGTTTTGTCGGTAGAGGGTTATACTTAGAAGCGATATCGAAGAGATCCGCGTAAGCGGTGCGCTGGTGAATCAGTACAAGTGTTTGTAGCTGTCGATACAAGTGGTTCCGTCGGTGAACAAGAATTAAAACTCTTTTTGAGTGAAGTCAAAGGAATTTTAGGGGCTTATCCTCATCTCAAATGTAGTCTATATTATACCGATGCCGAGGCTTACGGGCCTTATTCTTTAACTTCAGATTCAGTTATTCCTCAACCTGTCGGGGGTGGTGGTACATCATTCGTTCCATTTTTCGAGAAAGTAGAATCAACAAGAGATTTAGATACACAGGGCGTATGTGTGTATCTTACTGATGGTTATGGTGATTTTCCTTTAGATATACCTAGTTTACCCGTTTTATGGGTCGTTACCCTTGGTGGTTTAGCTTTAGAACAATTTCCCTTTGGTGAAGCAGTACGGTTACTGAACTGAATACCTTCGTTAATATAGTGTAGGGATTTGGTTTCCAAATCCAAAACAAAGAGGGTTTGGCGACCAAACCCCTACATCAGTATAAGATTAGTTCAATAAAACTTAAAAAGCGAAGGACAACGTTATGATGAGAAAAAGATTAATTGAAAAATTAAGACGATGAATCCTAATCTTTCTACTGTAACGCCACCACAATCAACAACGCTTACCTTACATATTTTATTAGAACGAACTGAGGAAGGAAAAGTGATCGCATCTGTTTTAGAAGAAATACCTAATTGTCGTGTTGAAGCATCAACTGATGAACAGGCAATAGAAAACCTTAAAAAAATAGTTACTTCTTATCTAGAAAAAATAGAAGTCATTCCCTTAGAAATCGAAATTCCTCAAACTCAACAGATTGAAAATCCCTGGATGAAGTTTGCAGGAGTGTTTAAAGATGATCCAGATTTTGCTGAGATTGTGGAAGAATTAAGAGCAGAACGTAATTTGATTGATGAGTAAATAAGGTAAATTTAATAAATGACGCTTTGGGTAAGATACAGATCACGTCTCGCTTTTGTAACAAGGAAATCAAGCAATTTTATCAAGAGTAATTAGACATTATCCTAATGTAGCAATTACAATTGTAACAGTTCAAGAAATTTTTAATGGTTGGATCATTCGGATTAATAACCCGACTCAAACTACTAATTTAGTTAGACTTTACACTAATTTATGGACAGCAACAGAATATTTTAAGGGAGTTAGAATACTGAATTTTGATGATAATGCTAATGCTTACTATCAATGTTTACTGAATGAAAATAAGCAGTTAAACAAAAAAAGATTACAGAAAGATTTAAGGATTGCGGCGATTACTCTATCAGTCAATGGCATTATGGTTACTCGAAATCGACGAGATTTTTCTCAAGTTCCTGATTTAGTAATAGAAGATTGGACACAATAAAAGCTAAGATAAATACAATGGGTATTCTGAAACACGACGATTTAAACAGTTTACAAGAAGAAGCATTAACAACCGAATCTCCTGAACGGTTGCAATATTTGTTAAAGAGAGCAAAACGGTACAAGGATGGTAAAACAATTCGTCGCGCAATCATGAATAATCCAAATACTCCTTTAGATATGTTCTTCAAATTAGGCGCAGATTTCCAGAAGAACTATTAGAGCATCCAATCTTTAATCTATTGCTGTTAGAAAATCCTATAGATTTAGTGAAGGCAATGCCTCATAAAACACGAGTTAGCTTACTTGAGTTTAATGAGACTACTTTCTCTATTAGAAAAATTATAGTTCAGAATTTTAGTAAAAATATTCGCTTTGGCCTAGTACGCAATCATAAACTATCTGTTGGTTCTCTAAAAATCTTAGCTCATGATACTGATAAAGATGTTCGTAAATGTGTCGTCTTAAATCCTAATACACCAAGCAGTCTTCTAGAAGTCTCCGCTTGCGATACTGAGAAAAATGTTCGTAAATATGTCATCTTAAATCCTAATACACCAGTTAGTCTTCTAGAAGTCTCCGCTTGCGATACTAAGGAATCTGTTCGTAGTGGTGTAGCATGGAATCGTAATACACCAGCCTGTCTTCTAGAAATTTTAGCCCATGATACTGATAGATCTGTACGCCTTGATGCGGAAAACAATCTCATGCGTAAAAGTTGAATTTCTTAAATTCGCTAGTCTTGTCGTTCACCAACTCCACGCTACAGACTAAATCTTATGACTTTCTGTACAAAAGCCAACGACCTTTTCATTAATGTTACAATTCCAGACATAGCTAGGGGTGCCTGACTAGACAGGCTGAGAAATACCCTTAGAACCTGAGACTGGCTAATACCAGCGTAGGGAAGCTGTTTATAGAGGATAACAAATATGAGATCTCAATGGATTGCTAAACGGCGTGGTCAAGATAATGTATCGCAAATGCACTACGCACGTCAAGGAATCATCACCGAAGAAATGGAATATGTCGCCAAACGCGAAAATCTTCCAGTAGATTTGATTAAAGAAGAAATTGCACGAGGAAGACTAATTATTCCTGCAAATATCAATCACGTTAATCTAGAACCGATGTGTATTGGGATTGCATCTAAATGTAAGGTGAATGCAAATATCGGAGCATCGCCTAATTCTTCTAATATGCAAGAAGAAATCGATAAACTTCATCTATCGATTAAATATGGTGCAGATACCGTGATGGATTTATCAACAGGTGGTGGTAACTTAGATGAAATCCGCACAGCTATTATTAATGCTTCTAGTGTGCCTATCGGTACGGTTCCCATTTACCAAGCGTTAGAAAGTGTACATGGTAATGTAGAAAAACTTACCCCCGATGATTTCCTTCATGTTATCGAAAAACACGCCCAGCAAGGTGTCGATTATATGACGATTCATGCAGGTATCCTCATCGAACATTTACCCCTCGTCAGAAATCGGATTACAGGGATTGTGTCTCGCGGTGGTGGTATTTTGGCTAAATGGATGTTGCATCACCACAAACAAAACCCCCTCTATACACACTTTGACCAGATTATCGAAATCTTTAAGAAATATGACGTTTCTTTTAGTTTAGGTGATTCATTGCGTCCTGGTTGTACCCACGATGCCACAGATGCCGCACAACTCGCCGAACTAAAAACCCTCGGCCAACTGACACGCCGCGCCTGGGAACACGATGTACAGGTGATGGTCGAAGGCCCTGGTCATGTTCCTATGGATCAAATTGATTTTAATGTCAAGAAGCAAATGGAAGAATGTGATGAGGCTCCTTTCTATGTGCTTGGCCCCTTAGTGACGGATATTGCACCAGGATACGATCATATTACCTCAGCAATTGGGGCAGCGATCGCGGGTTGGAGTGGTGCCGCGATGTTATGTTATGTAACACCCAAAGAACATCTAGGCTTACCAAATGCTGAAGATGTCCGTAATGGCTTAATTGCTTATAAAATTGCGGCTCATGCGGCTGATATCGCTCGTCATCGTCCAAATGCAAGAGACAGAGATGATGAACTGTCCCACGCTCGTTATAATTTCGATTGGAATCGTCAGTTTGAGTTATCTTTAGACCCCGAACGTGCTAAAGAATATCATGATGAAACCTTACCCGCCGATATCTATAAAACTGCCGAGTTCTGTTCGATGTGTGGGCCAAAATTCTGTCCGATGCAAACGAAAGTAGATGCCGATGCGTTGACGGAGTTAGAAAAATTCCTCGCTTCAAAAGAGAAGGAAACCGCACAGGTTTAATTGATTGTAGGGTTAAAGGTTTTCAAACCCAATCCTTTTAATTTTTAATTGCTCCGAGGGTTTGGAGACCAAACCCCTACAATACACCTGTGGTAACCAAGCCTTCTGTATGAGGATTTTGACCGTAAGCTTGCCAAGTTAAATCAACTAAAGCATTTACTATAGCTACAGCGACCATAGCTCCCCCTTTGCGTCCACTAATCGTAATATAAGGAATATCTGTCTCTTTGAGCCGTTCTTTGGCGATGTCAGCATCGATAAAGGCAGTAGGCGTTCCAATAATTAAAGCGGGTTTGACTTCTTGTTCTTCGATTAATTCGATTAATCCAGTAAGGGCTGTTAAAGATTGCCCAATGACGAAGATTGCTTCAGGATATCGTTTAGCGAGGGTGATAATACCCCATTCGGTTTTTGTTTTATCTTTTTGGGGTCGGGTAATAGTTTCGATCGCACAATATACGGGATTAGCAAAGGTATGCTGTAAATTAGATGCTATCCCAACTTGTACCATCGGTGTATCAACAATAATCGTACTTCTAGCCGCTATTGCCGCCGCCCCATCATTTAAGGCACGTTCAGAAAATTCCATTAAGTTTTGATATTCAAAATCAGCCGTTTCTAGAATGATACGGCGCACAATTTCGGACATAGCGGGTTTAAGCTCATTATTGTCTATTTCTTGCTCAATCACTGCTAGATTTTGAACATCACTGATGTGCCATTCCATAAATTGTTCAAAATTTTTATTTTAGCTTGTTTATATCGTATTACGTTACGTCTAAAGCTGATTTCGTTTTTATTGAAGGAAGCCGAACCCATAATGTAAAGAAATATGACAAGTATCGAGTTAAATAAATCCATTATGCTGAAACAGCCGTAAAAGTTATGTTGGCGTTATAAGTTTATACCAACAAAAAGAATGATATGAAACAACTATGGACGGCACCGATTTTAGGTCTAGCTTTGACATCGTTTGTTGCAATAACTGACAAACCTGCTATGGCTGCTACTTTATTTCAGTCTAACTTAACAGGTTCTCAGGAAGTTCCACCAGTGACGACAACAGGGTCAGGCTTTGCTACTCTTGAACTTACTGGTAGCCCTGGTAACTGGGTTCTCGACTATGAAGTGACTTACTCAAATCTATCAAGTCCTATCGCCGCACCCTATGTCCATATCCATAATGCACCCTTTGGCTCTAATGGCCCCATTGTGCATCATGTCGATGGTGCTGAAGATCCTCCAATTGCGGGTAGTACATCTGGAACGATTATCGGAGATTGGCGATTTGATGATCCTAGCGATCCTCTAACTGATGCTTTAGTTCAACAGTTACAAAATGGCAATCTTTATTTTAATATTCACACAGAAGAAATTCCGAGTGGTGAAATTAGAGGTCAGATTACAGCCGTTCCCGAACCTAATAGCTTGATGGGACTGGCGTTAGTCGGTGGTCTTGGTTTACTCCTCAAACAGCGTAAAACCAGCAATAAGATATAAGCTAAACATTTCTAAAAGCCTAATTGTCCATAGTCAAACGGCGATTAGGCTTTAGTGTTTTTTGATGAATTTTAACTATAAGGTTTTAGAGGGAGTCGGTTGATTGAAATAGGGAGTCAGAAACGCAACTAAGGCACCAAGACCAAACCCACCGATATTACGCACCAGTGGTAACCATTCTGAGGTACGGGTGACAACTGGCCCAATTCCGAAGGCAATAAACAGGATAAACCAAAGAGGTGACATAATCAAAGCCCATTGCCACGCGAAAACTTGACCTGGTTTACGCGGGATACCTGCAAAACCAAAAACTAATCCACCAACAATTGATGTTACTAAGGTTAAAATCCACTGTTCTCTCGGTAAACCAGGAACAACGGCACAACCTCCTTGAACTAAACAGGATTTCACCGTATCTAATGCTTGGGAAATGGCTTTGTTTTCACCATTGTCTCTGATAAAATACATATTGCCGAAACGGGCTTGCATTTCGATCCAAAATGTGCGTGGCAGTAATTCATACACAGCATCACCGATACTAAAGGCAAGTAAATTACCGCCTCTGCCATCTGCTACTAAAAGAATGCTTTTATCGTCTAATCCCCAAAAATTAATAACAGCACGCCCTGGACTACGATCGTATTGGGTTAATACTCGTAATTTCCAGCCTGTTTCGCTTTCAAAGTTTTCAATATCCTTAACCAGTGCTTCTTGTTGCTGTTGTGGCAAATAATTGGCTAAATCTACCACTGGGGTCACTTCATCAGGCAATAACTCTGGATTATTCACCGCCCTTGCTTCTGACGGGTTAATGAGCCAAGTTGATAGGGTAAGCAGACATATTATAAAAGATATAAAAATTCGCTTCCAATGATGCTGCATAGTATTCTGCTCTATAAAACTAAGAATTATTTAAAACGGTATCAGTTTCGTTACACTTATTTACTTTATTTTAAGGTTACACGAGAGTCTTGGCTAATACATCAGAAAAATTTATATATTACAGCATCAAGCAACGGAGTACAGTATAGTTTCGATGGATTACTGAGATAAAAAAAAGCAGGTCACTCACCTGCTGTTCAGAATTAAGTTAAAGATTTAGATATTCTTGTTTTGAGCTTTCGCTAACCGTTTTTTGAAGAATGCACCAAAACCAGCCGCAGCACCTACACCAAGCATGGTTAGAGGTTCTGGAACAGCAGCACCAAGGCCAGCAGGGCCAGCTAATTTGCTACTTCCATTACCTCCATTTGGAGGCGCACCCACAGTTTGTAAACGCGCTGCAAAAGTCTGACCAGCGAAATCATCTGCGGATAATCCGCTACCTAATACATTAAACATAACTGAGCTTACTATCCCACCCGATGCACCAGGAGAGCCAAAGGCGATGCCAACATCCAAGGGAGCAGGAGAGCCACCACCATTTAAGTTATTATTATTGCTGCCAACTTTATTGACTGAGCCACTCTGATCAATTGCAGTTATATCACCCGTAATTTCTTGAATCGTTAGATTATTAATTAGAGATTGATCAGCGAGGTTAAACCAAACACCACCAAAATCACCTGTATTTCCTGTTGAACTAGGGTCAACAGTTGCCGTTATCTTAACCCCACCAGTAGTATCCTGAATCAAAAAGTCAACTTCTGCATTACTACCAGTAAATTCGCCGATTGAGAAAGAGAGAGAGGCAGCTTGTGCAGGTACTGTACCCAAAGCGATACCCGCCGCTAAAACGGCAGAACCTACTAAAACAGAAAAACGATTCGTCATTTTCATAAACCCACAATTTGTATGAGTAGTTAATCTTAAGAGATAGGATTAACTTAAAATTTTTGTTAGATCTAGATTGAGTTTTGTCAGATCTGCTCATATTTATCATATAAGGCTGACGTTTTAGATCAGGTTTCGTCTGGTATAACTTCATGTATAACTTATGTATAACTTTCGAGAATATGCTAGTTTTTATTAAAAATTTATAAAATCTTTAATAGTTGCTGTTTCAGCTTTATTTATTTTCAATAAATGAAAATGTACAAAAATTATAACTATTAAGATTATTGATGATAATAAGTATCATCATCTGCTAAGATCTTCTTATTTAGAAATTATTAATAGGCTCAGGTTGCAATAAAAACTATCAATCTCATCTAAAGAACGCATTTTTAATAACTATGGAATGGACACGATATTTACAAAAACCGACTTATTGGCTACTGGCTCTTGGGGTAGCACTTGCAACACTCCATCTTACTATTCTCGATCGTGCTGGCGAACCTAACCTAATGAGTTTAAGTATACTGCTCTGGCTGGCGATCGGATCACTACTCTGGGATAAACGTCATAACCTATATTTAGAAAGCGACCTTGTTTCTACTTTGGTCGGTTTTTCTTTGATTATGCTAATTTTGTGTAGAGGACTAGCACCAACGGGTTATCATCTTAAGATTTCGCCTTTTGTTTCGGGTTTTGGTCTTGCTTTGATGGCATCTGGTGTCAAACGATTATTAGATTATTGGAAAGAGTTATTAATTTTAGGCTTATTAGTTCTCTATTCTCCATTCTCTAATTTTTTACAAGCCATTAATTTACCTTTAATTACAGCAAAAGCTTCGACTTTTCTGCTTTGGCTCTCTGGATTTAAAGTTTATAGAGAAGGTGTTTTTATCAATTTGCCTACAGGGAAAGTCGAAGTTTATGGAGCTTGTTCTGGAATTGATAGTATTCTCTTAATGTTATGTATTGCAGTTTTGTTCTTTTTGCTCATTCCAATTAAACCGATTCAAAGAATAGTCTGTATAGGATTAGCTGTTTTTATAGGCTTTATGATCAATGCGGCTAGAGTATCTTTGATGGCTATTTTAGTCGCATCAAGTGATATGAAAGCTTTTGACTATTGGCACGGGAAAGATGGTAGTTTAATCTTTTCGGTGATCGGTGTCGTGCTGTTTGGACTCTTTTGCTGGTTAGCCTATATTCGTCCGATCGCTAATTTAGCAGATTCTACAAAAGAAGAAGTGAAATGATGACTTTAAAAATTAATAAATGGGATGGTTTTAGAATTGCTTTGATCGCTGTGGCAATTAGTGGAGTTGCTGTAGTTTTGAGCAATGAATTTCTATCTAATAAAAATGAGTCAAAAGCGGCTATTAACATCAAGTTCCCTGAAACAATTCCGCTACCTAATTGGCAAGCAATATCATCATCTGATTTAACAGCCAAAAATGAAGATCAATCTGATCTAGGTAGATTGTATCAATATCATAATGGCCAAGAGAAACTAAAAATTGATGCCAGATATCAACTTTACACCGATAGTAATGCCAGCAGACTTTTAATGGTATATGAAGGCATTCCACCTGCAACCATTTTACCAAAAACGAAATACATTAAAGATCTCGGTCATTATTATCTTTTTGATTATAAAGACCAAGCTTATTTGAGTGCTTGTCTGCCACCAAAAGGAGAAACCAGCGTTACCCAACAGCAATACGTCAATAACCGTTATCGCTATGGCTGGAGTATTCCAAGAAGCTTTTTTTGGCTAATTGGACAACAAGATCTGTTTGAAAGTCGTTGTTTGTGGACAGTTGTATCAATGCCTGTGGATACTTATGCCAGTGCAGATGCGACAGATAAAGCGTTTGAGCAACTAGAAAAGGCTTGGTTTGCCTGGTTTGACTGGTGGCAAAAGAATCCTTTTCCGTAAACCCAAAAAAATTGTTATAAATAGAAGACAGAGCATTTGTTCAAGGTAGACGATCATGAGTTTATTAGATCGGATGGGACAAGCCATTCGCTCCCAAATTAATAGCTTGATCCGAGAAAACGAAGATCCAGAAAAGATCCTCGAAGAAACTGTCGCAGCAATGGAACAAGAATTAATACGGATGCGCCAAGGACTAGCAGAAGCGATCGCAACTCAGAAACGAACCGAACGTCAATACAGCCAATATCAAAAAGCGGCTCAAACCTGGCACGATCGCGCTCAAATGGCGTTAGATAATAATAATGAAGCTTTAGCAAAAGAAGCACTGGTGAAATGGAATCAATATCAAACCAATGCTTCTCCTTATAAAAATCAACTGGGACAACAGCGAGAAATTATTAGCCGTTTAAAAAAAGAATTATTAAGTATAGAACAGCAATATATTGAAGCAAAAACGAAAAAAAGTTTATATATTGCAAGATTGCGTACTGCATCGGCTTCTGTGAAAATGCAAGAACTATCAGGGAATCTGAATTCTAAAAATGTTTTTGAGCGAGTGGAAACAAAACTGATTGAATTAGAAGCGCAAGTAGAGTTATCAGAAGTCTACTCAGATCCCCTAGAACGAAAATTTATGTCTTTAGAAGAGGGGAACGGTGTAGACGCCGAGTTTACTAAAATGAAATCTCGTAACTTAAATCATTCTACTCAAGAATCTTAGTTACAGTATCGATCAGCCTGTGGAAAACTTGTGGAAAACTTTAGTGATTTTTCACAGTAGGCGAGTGGTCAAAACCTTAAATAAGTAAGCATTTGACCCACCTAGAGATTAACTAAATTTTTTTATTAACCCTTGGGGAAAAATCAATTTTTTCTATCAAGTTAATTAATAGGTTATCGATAGATTAATTTTTTACCATCGACTGTTTGATGCGATCATTGAGTTGATTTAGAGTCTGCCTCAGATGAAAATCTTGTTGTTGAAGTTGATTAATTTTGTCACAACTATACATCACTGTAGTATGATCCTTGCCGCCAAATTCTTCACCAATACGCGGTAAACTCAGATCGGTATGTTGTCGCATCAAATACATTCCCACTTGTCTTGCTAAACTAATTTCTCGACGACGTGAGTTTCCTTTTAAATCTTCGACTGATACCTTAAACACTTCAGAAACAAGATTAATAATAACTTCTGGAGACGTTACCACGCGATCAACGGGAGGGTTTAAAACAGGTGCCAGGTTTTCGACTGTCATGGGAAGTCCAGAAATCGAAATATAAGTAATCGCTCTTAATAATGCCCCTTCGAGTTCTCGTATATTAGAGGTATAGTTAGTTGCTAAATATTCAATCACATTGCGCGGTAATCGCCTATTTTCGTATTCCGCTTTTTTTTGTAAAATGGCGATGCGTGTTTCTAAGTCGGGTACTTGAATATCTGCAATTAAACCCATCGAAAAGCGCGAAATCAGACGATCTTGTAAGCTAGGAATATATTTCGGTGGACGATCTGAGGCAATAACGACCTGTTTTCCCGCTTCGTATAGCGTGTTAAAGGTATGAAAAAATTCTTCTTGAGTGTATTCTTTGCCTTCAATAAATTGAATATCATCAACAAGGAGTACATCGGCTGTGCGATAATGCTCCCGAAACTTGTCTAGACTATCTTGACGGATGGCGGCTATTAAATCGTTAGTAAATTGTTCGGTCGAAACATAAAAGATTTTAGCATTGGTCTGGCATTCTAACCGATAGTGCGCGATCGCTTGCATCAGATGAGTTTTTCCCAAACCCACACCCCCACAGAGAAACAAGGGATTAAAATCACGACCAGGGGACTCTGCAACCGCTAAAGATGCCGCGTGTGCCATCCGGTTTGTTGGCCCGACGACAAAACGAGAAAAGGTGTATCGTGGATTAAGCTTCGATTGTTTGGGATGGTCGGTGCTATTGTTCGCTAAAACTACTAAATTGAGGTCAATTGGCTCAGTTTCTTCCAAAATCATCATATTTTCCCCAGTGGTTAAGTAAATCTTAATGGGATAGCCTAGAATGTCTTGTACCGTTTCAGCAATGATTTTGACATAATTTTTTTGTAGATGATTTAGGATAAAAGGATTAGCCGCCTCAATAACCAAACAGTGATCCTGCCAGTCTTTGAGTTTTGCCGTTTGAATCCAGGTTTCAAAAGCAGGACGACTTAACTGAGACTGAAGGCGTTCAAGAACTTGATTCCAAAAAGTTTGAGAAGAGATAGACACAGTTATATAATGCAAAAAACAATACGAGCAAGGCGGGTCATTACATTATATCCATGACTTTTGAAAGTGAAAAAGACACGCCTCTAAAAATAATCGGTTAATCTTGAAAAAATTCAAATTTATTTAAGAGTTTTTTTTGCCACTTTAAGCTAGTGAATTTTTAATTCTTGTTACAAAATTAAAATATTCGATCGCGATTATTTAAGATTTGTTTTACGAGCAATTTCAGTCTAGTATAGACTAGACTTGGTTTTTTAGACCCAACTGTAGGATGTTTGGGACAAATAGACAAGTTAATATAAACTTAACTTACACGGAAAAAGGAGACAATTCTCTATGAAGCTCAAAATTGTTTCATTCTTGACAGCGATCCTCGTTTTATTTAATCTTTTTGTCATTAATACGGCTCAGGCTCAAACGTTGGCTCAAGTAGGGGCAGATAAACCTGATTTCACCACACTCACACCTGAAGAAAAAACTGATTTCTTCTCGAAGATTAAAAATATGTTTAAACCTTCTCCTGATGAAATCGCTGACAAAATTAAAATGAAAGATAAATTTAAGCCTTCTCCTGATGAAATTTCAGAAAAGATTAAAACAGGGATGAAGATGAAAGAAAAATTCAAACCTGCAACAACCGATCTTTCAGAAGCGGCTGAAGGAGCAAAAGCCAAGCTTTCTCCTGATGAAATCGCTGACAAAATTAAAACAGGGATGAAAATGAAAGACAAATATAAACCAACTGCTGATGATATTTCTGAAAAAATTAAAGCAAGTATTAAAGAAAAAGCGGAAGCAGTAGCGGAATAATTACTCAGTTCCAAATGATTTAGTTAGACGGTCTTATTAACCAACAAGACCGTTTTTTAGTAAAAATGCCAGACAAGACATCTGATACTAAATCCGTATAAATCAGACTCTTTTCATTCCTGTCTTTGGGTTTGGTTACCAAACCCTTACGACATACCTCATTAGATTAAAACCTGCTGTAATTGAGTTGATAAGACGTTTTCTACAGTTGCCCAAGTTTGATAATCACTAAAAGGCGTGGCACTACTATAAGATGAACCGTTGAATAGTTCTCTTAGATCAATCACATCAGAAGCTAGATTTTCACTATCAAGTGATTGATCAACAAATCGGTCAGCTTGGCTTGCTCCATGAGTCGCATTACTGACATCATTATCGACAATATTCCATAAAGCAATATCTTGTGAGCCTAGAGTACCGTTAGTAGGATTGGCTAAACGCAAGAAAGCAAATTCACTATTTTCAACAATCGTGTCATTAATCGGAATAATGGAAACAGTGCGACTACTTTGACCAGCACTAAAGTTAACCGTTGTCAAGGTATTATTAAAATCTTGAGTGGCTACTGCCGTCCCGTTAGCAATGGAAAACTGTACCGTTGAAGGATTAGTTAAAGTGCCTACGCGAGTAATGGTGACTGTGGTCGTACTACCGCCTTCAGTACTGGTATAAGAAGGTAAAGAGAATTGGAATGTCGGGATGACTGAATCATTATCAATAATCGTACCAACTCCTTGACCATCAAAAATCGTAGCATTAGTTGGAGTTGTTAAATTAACCAAGAAGGTTTCATTAGGTTCGACAGTCGTATCACCAATTACTGGAACGGTAAACGTTTTTGTGAGTTGCCCTGGTGTAAAAGTAAGTGTACCACTTCGGTTGGTGAAGTCACTACCAGAGGTGGCTGTCCCATTAGCTGTACCATAGTTGACCGTGACATTAGAATTCGATGCCGCAGACAGTGTGACGGTAAAAGTCGCGTTACTGGTACCGCTATTACCTTCAGTGATGCTCACATCGTTGATACTGAGGGTTGGTAGAGGAGCGATATCATCGTTAGTAATCGTACCTGTAACGGCTCCTGTGGTGCCGATGGTGTAGTTAGCATTTGCACTCAGGGTTAAAGTTACAGTTTCACTAGCTTCAATGGATGTATCAGGAGTCAGATCGACTGTGACTGTAGCAGTTGAAGCTCCCGCAGCAAAAGCCACACTTCCAGTAGTAGAAGTGTAAGTGGCTGCACCTGTTTGTATGTAATCAGTTCCTAATGTGGCAGTTCCAGAAACACCAAAGTTAACAGTTAAAGCACTTGTTGTTGCACCTGTACAGGTGAACGTATAAAGGAGGTTGGCGGTTCCGTCTTCAGTAACACTTGTTGGAGATACGGCTAGAGTAATTGTTGGTAACGTTGGTGCATTGGTTAGAATATTTAACTGCCAACCATTCGCTATAGCTCCGAAGTCTCCACTCGCATCGTCAATAACATACAGTTGCCAAGTTCCATTGGGGTTAGTGTTATTAAACAGTCCTAAATTAGCCGAATATGGCCCGCTTGGTACTGGAGTGGCAAACACGTCACCCGTCTCAAAATCGGTCGGTTGATAAGTTCCAGAGCTAATTTGAGTCTCATCTGGTAGTGCTGTAGCAGCAGTTGAGTCAAGAGTTAGTGTTACTCCATTAAGATCATCACTACCTCCTGTATCAGACATTAACAGAGTTTTTTGTCCAGTTGGCCCGAATAATAAAATATCAATATCGTTGGGCCATGTATGACTGATATTTTGGAGGGTGACAGTGACTTTACTAATTATGCCAGTTAAACCTGAAACGTTAATCGTCGAAGGATAAGGAGTCGCTGATGTTCCATCATTAATGGTAATGGGATTCGGATTACTAAAAATGGGAGTATCGTCATCGAGTATCGTATAAGTAGCTGTGGTTTGAGAGCCAAGTGTTGCGCCACCTGCTGGTGTTCCGAGTTGAATGTTTATGGTTTCATCGGGTTCAATTACGGTATCTTGCAAGATGGGGATCGAGACTGTTTTAGATGTTTCTCCTGCGGAAAAGTTAACAGTAATGGGGAGATTATTGGTATAGTCGCTACCTGGGGTGGCTGTCCCTGCTGAACTGCGTAATTGGACTGGAACACTAACAGCATTCGTGTTACCCCCAATTCGGTTGATGGTAATCGCTTGAACAACTGTACCATTTTCTCTGACGCTGAAAGCCCCCGTACTAAATTCTAAAGTACCCGAAGGATTTGACATCGCTAAGATAGCATTGCCTAAACCTAGCATATCGACTCGTTTAAAGTTTAGTCCAGTATTGGTAACGTTATCATTTTCATCATCTCCATCATTGATGGTCGTACCACCTGATCTTAAGACATTGACGAATTCTGCTTGAGTTAGTCTGCGTCCAAGGGTTTGAACGGCTAACTGCTGTGCTAGAACTGCAATTCCAGCAATGTGAGGCGATGCTTGACTTGTGCCTGCTTGAGTTAATGTTCCCGTTCCTGTTACTGCGGCTCCAGTAATGAACGCTCCTAGTGCAAAGATATCGGTTTGAGTGCTACTTCTTTGTGAGAAGCTAGTAATACGATCGGCTCTGTTGTAAAATCAGTTGCACCGTCTAGAAAGTTTATAGGCCCGCCATTGTTTCCATCCCACACTGCTCCCACGGAAAGCGAGTTAGGGTCGGCTGCGGGATAGCTGTTACCCTGCGCTCCACCAAATTCATAGAAGCTATTACCCGAAGCTGATACTACTGTCACGTTTAAGGCGGCTAAGGCGGCTAGTTCATCAGAAATGCCATATAGGGTTTGATTGGTGTTGTAGTTACTACTATCACCAAGGGACATATTGATACTGGCAATGTTGTAGGTAGCGGCATTAGCTACAATCCACTGTAGGGCTTGCTCAATATAAGAAAAATTCCCACCTCCTGCATCAGTAAAAACTTTAAAAGCAATAATATTCGCATTGGGGGCCATTCCTCGATAAACACTATCTTGAGAGGCGACAATACTCGTAACATTTGAACCATGCCCATCAACGTCTTGCGCGTTTGAGTCACCATTAGCGAAATCATATTGATAAACAATGCGATCAACAATCCCATCACCATTCGCATCAGGGCCAAAAAAGGGATGATTACGGTTAATACCACTATCAAGAACTACTGCCGAAAAACCATTACCGTTGATCCCTGCAAAACGTGGATCGGCACGAAACTGATCGATTCTAATTAATGAGCTAGATTGATTCGTTTGAGGGATGATCGTTCCACTGTTGCGTTGAAGAACATTATCTAAATACACAGGAGCGCGAGAATTAGTTGTAGTTAGTAGAGGAAGTAACTGATTAATTAATGCTTGTAACGGTCTGCCTGAAGGCCCTGTTTGTCCTGCGTATAAAGCACTCAAAGTATTGATCTGATTAATATGATTAACTGCATTAGTGACTAGCTCTAATTCCCCACTCGCTTTGGTTCTAAGAAGAGGGGTAGTATCAACCGTCGCCATAGTGAAAGTGCTGTTACTTAGCCCTAATACATTATTATTTAATGTTCCTAAACTTTGGGGATTTGTAGAAGACTCATTATTTTCGTTGTTTAGCGGTAATACAGAAGTCGCCTCTAGTTGAGGTTGAACTTCTTCTAAATTAGCGATTTGACTATCTAATCGGTAAGATGTCAGTGATTCTTGTGCTTCTGTTAAAGAATCATTAAAACTTAATGAATTTTCTGCATTGATAGACATGAGTTGTTACCTATTTTTTACAAAATTAATTGACCAATTACACGGTAAATTGGCTATTGATACTAAATCCAGTTATGTTAAACTACTTTAAATGAGAGAAAAATAATTCTAA
>ERZ1066124.303-NODE-303-length-38445-cov-26.626934_pt1 | contig 38445 bp, 40 predicted proteins | sample MGYA00382771_ERZ1066124 | MGnify/ENA primary metagenome ERZ1066124 (study PRJEB33369, sample SAMEA5778354) | biofilm metagenome | biome: Industrial cooling water; feature: Water cooling tower basin; material: Biofilm | place: United Arab Emirates | collected... | reverse complement strand
TCACTCAGCACTCAGCACTTTCTACTCAGCACTATTCTTATAAGCGACTACAGCGTAAAAGGGGTCACCACCACCGGCGCCTAACCATTGTAGTAAATTTGGAACTTGGGATTGGCGGGCGATAACTTCGGGAGAAGTAAAGCCAGGTACACTATTAAAGTAGCTTTTGACTAATTCAACTCGGCCTTTCTCGGAATTTTCACGCCAAGCTTCAATGGCTTTTTGGAAGAACATGCGGTTAGAAAAGCTAAATATTGCTACGCCACCAGGTTTTAAAATTCTGTGGATTTCTGAAAATACTGCTTCTGGATACTGTATGTATTGTACAGAGACACAGTTGATAACGGCGTCAAAATCTTGGTCAAGCAACGGTAACTTTGGGTTTTCATTCAGGTTTTGAACGAAATAGTGGTTCAACCTGGGGTTTCGTGCGAGTTCTTTTTCATTAAGTCCATGTCCCTCGACATGAGAAAATTCTATTTCTTCTGGTAGATGCGAAACCCAACTACTCATCATGTCAAGAATGCGCGTATTCGGTTTTAACAGTTGGCGATACAAATCTGTAAGCTGTTGAATAAAGCCTTCGTCTACATGGGTGACAAAGCGTGGTTCAGAATAGAACAATTTATCGTTACTGTCGTCTAGCTTAGTACGTTGATTTGGTCTAAGGAGCATAAATATCTTAGGTTTCGTTTACGTTTTCAAGATTTCTTTGGCAAAAAAGCAAAAATATGATATTGTCTTTTCTCACAATTAAATGTGTATGATACGTTTTAGTACCTCATATATTTTAAAAAACACAATTAAAAAAGACAAGCAAATAAACCTGTTAGAAACCGGGTTTGTTTGTTAATATCTTGCAATGAAACAACGATTTTGCTGAATAACCCGGTTTCTTGTGTGTCAATTCAATTTTTCGCATACAATCCTTTCATGTTGCACCTAGAAAAAAATATTCATTCCCTTTGGTTAAAATTTCAATACTCACAAGTATTTTCGCATGTGAGTTTGTTATTTTTGATACTACCTTTATTACTATTTAGTTCTGGCAATAACAGCTTGATGGCTCATGATGAAGGACTTTACGCAACTCGCGCGCGTCTCATGTACGACTCTGGCGAATGGATACATCCTTGGAATAGTCCGCATCATAAAACACCCGGCATTTACTGGATAATTGCACTTTTTTACAAGTTATTCGGTGTAAACGAGTTGAGTGTTCGTCTCCCTAGCATGATTTTAGGCACTCTCTCTATATTTATTTTATATGAAATAGGCAAAATTATATTAGACAGAAAAATAGCATGGCTGGCTGCTGCTATATTTAGCGTAGAATTCCTTTGGTTACAATATTGTCGTTTGGGAACTCCCGATGTCACGATGATTTTTTTAGTTCTTTCAGGAATCTTACTTTTATTAAAAGCAGAGCTATATCCTAAGCAATATTCTAAACGATTCTTTACATACTATAATATTTTATGCTTTTTGAGCGGATTCTGTTTTGGTTTAGGTTTACTAATCCGCAGTTTCATGATTATTTTACCTATTGTGGCTTTGTTCCCCTTTTTTATTTCCCTTCATACGCGCCATCGTTTGTTAAATAATCTATATTTCTATGTAGGCTTTATAGTTGGCTTAATTCCCACTTTTATTTGGCTTTGGCTTAGTTATTCGCATTACGGTACCGGAAGTTTTTTACAGCTATTAGATTTTGTCTTTCAAGTTGGTTCAATAGAACGACATGGAAATGGAATTATTTTCTATATATGGAATGTTCCGCTTAAATCTTTTCCTTGGTTCTTCTTTGCTCTACTTGGGTTGTTTATAATTATTCGGCGCCCGCAAGCTAAATATAAATCAATATTAGTTGGTTTCCCAGTAATTTTATTTATCGAACTCAGCGTTATTTCAACTCGCTTATCACACTATAGTCTTTGTCTTTATCCATTTATTGCCTTACTTGCTGCTGTTGGACTCGATGCACTTACCCATCGAAAAACACCAATTCTCCGTTATTTAAGTTATGGCGTTAGCGTTGTTAGTATTTTATTACTATTTGCAGGTGTAATTGCGTTATCTATAGGTAATTCAGAAATCCATAAATATACAAATGTAATTCTAGTATTAGGCGCCGGATGGTTTACTTTACCGATTCTATGGATACAGCGTCACCGTTTTAATAATAAGCAAGTATTCTTCAACTGCTGGTTAGCAGGTTGGCTAGTACCAGTTTGGCTAGGTTTAGCAGTACTGGGATATAATGGCGCCTTTAATGACTATAACCCAAAGTTCCGTAAATTTATTGAAAGCGAAAAAGTGGCGCCAATAATTAAATCATCTCCCATTCACTTAGTTGATGTTGGTGATAAAGCAGGAGTTCTCATTAATTTTTATACTAAAAGTATAGCAGCAAGAGTTGATACGCTTAAAGAAGTACCAGTGAATAATTATGCTTGGGTTGAAGAAAGTCAAATTAATGAATCTTCAAATTCACATGTACAATACCGCGTAATTGGTAAAGTAAAAGGGTATAGCTTAATACAAGTAATCAGAAACTCGCAAAACTCGTAGGTTAGGCATATTGTAAAATTTCTTGCTCTGGTTCTGTTAATTTGCTGTAAGCGCTGCTATCCATAATCGCCAACTAAACTTTGTCATGCTGAACGGAGCGCAGTGGAGTGAAGCATCTTGGAGATTCTAGCCTGCGGCAAATGCTTCGCATAACACTTCGTTCAGAATGACAGTTTCTAACCGTTTGCAGTATAGTAAGTATTTCTTCGACTGTCCAGGGTTGAAATCCCAAAGCGGGATTGTTGAGCAAATCCTGTGTCAAACCAGCAGCAAGGTAATCTTTAACACCACTTGTGTGATTCAATAATTGGCGAATGGTAATTCTATCGCTGTTAGGAACTGCAAAATCCGCCGAAATTAGTACGCAACAAAGTCAGGTGAGCAAGTTACAGCAGAAAATTTCTGAATTAGAATTCGACCGCTATTTAGCTATTCGTGATGTTTTGACTGTCGAACAACGTCGTCGGCGCTACTACTTACGCAAAGACCCGTCAAACTGGCCTAAAGAATTCAAAGAATTGAATATTGAGCCTGCTGGTTAATTCATCAGCTGCATCGTAGACATTGTGAAGAGAAATTGCGAAATCTGTTTGGTTGTTCTGATGTGATAAACACTTTTGCTGCTTTCTGCTTGCTTGATATACTCACGATATTTTGGCGCCAGATATCTTTCACATAGCCAAAGCGCGCGGTAGCTATTAAATGAACTTTCCAATATTGAACTATTTTCTGGCCAGCCTTCTGGCGGTTTGAAGTAACCTGTAACAAATCGTTTCGTTACCCACCAAAAATGTATATATATCGGTAAATCGACATAAACCAAACTATCCGCTTTATCCAATCTTACCCATAGAGTTTCCATGCAACCAAATCCGTCAATAATCCATTGGTCTTCCTCTAATATTTTCTGATGGATGCACTTGTACTCTTGCTGTGGAACCTCAATACCACCTGGTTGAAATTGAATTTTGTCTAAGATATAAAGTGGCAAACCTGTAATTTCCGATAATCTTTTACTTAAAGTTGATTTACCACCTCCTGCATTGCCAAACACTGCGACTTTTTTCATCTCCACTCTCCTTTTCCTTCTTTGAGCAAAATTTTGATGCTGCTTAACAGAATATTGTTTCTCACTTCTTGGGAGGAACGACCCGACCTTGGAAAATTTTATTTGGGTCGATAGCTAAATAGTCATTACGTTCGTTAACTAAAGCAACTGCTGCAATTTTAGCATCGTGTAAATATGCTATCAAAGATACATAACCAGGATTTTGACCATCATGACCTATAACTCTACCATCGTTATTTATTAAAGGATACACGCCCAAACCATTCTTTTCCCTAATATCTCCCGTATCTTAGGGACTTCCAAAAAATAAATTCTTCATGTTGTGGAGCGGGCAAGGATGCCTGCCTACGTTTAGAGCAGGCAAGGATGCCTGCTCCACAAAAAAATTTTGGAGATTTTTTTATATGGAAGTCCCTTACATCTTGCACCTGAGTATTTAGTAGATTATTGGCTTCGTTCTTACCCGCATAGGGTTAAAACTAAAAGTTATCAAACGTCCTACAGTGCCTAAGTAATTGTCGCTATATCTAGCCCAATTAGTCTTCTAGCAAACTGAGGGTATTCAAAATTTCAAATACCGCTCGAGCATCCTCTTGGGCATTTGAATTAACTGGTTTATAAATATCTGTGAAAAGACAGTTTTGAGCTAGACCAAATACAGGTTTTATTTCATTCTTCACAATCCTATGGTTATTATAAGTGAGATAGCGGGCTTTGAGGATAATTCCCTCAGCCGATCCTCCTAATGCACAAGCTGATTCTTCTTCTTTTGGTTGCTGAATACTTCCTGAAAGGCTGTCATAGCTAAAACTACGTCTTAACTGATCGAGTCGTCTATAAAGTTGCTTCGGTAGCTGAATTGATTTTCCGTCGATCGTTAACGAAAAACGATCGTCAATAGATACAGAATTGGGATCGATGTCATTGCCATAAAAATGAATCTCTTTAGTCGTGGTTTTATCAGATTTGTATTGGAGGTTCAACAATAATATTTGTTCTGCCTTCGCAACATCGCATAGCATTGCAAAACTAGAAATCAAGCAAAGACCAAAACTCATAAAAAACTTCATAATTTATCTCCACATTATTCAAAATTTCCGTATTGAGAAGAGCTAAGGTCTTGGGAGTTTTTATCGGGGCTGGCAAACTGACCTCGAAAATTCAAAATTTACGAGCGGACATGAACATTCATGTCCCTACGCACGGGAAAATTAAAGTTCGATTTCATGATTGTTTCGTATAAGTTTTAAGCTTGTACTCTTACTTATGTCCGGTGTCAGGGGTTTATGCACTCCTAGGGGCAAATTCTGCTAAGATACGACCGCACTATATAAAGACGGCGCCCTAATGTATATCAACGCTCCTAGCTATTAGCTGCACGGTTTTGTATAACTGACAAAATTATAATAAGGCTGGAAAAAATATCAGAGAACTAGCAACCCAAAGACGAACCGAGCATTTAAACGTTTTGGTATAGCGGTAGGCTTTTGTTTCAAAAGTAATAGACCCAACCAAATTGACCATATCACGCTCAGAACTAAAACAAATATTCCTAACAGTGGTATCAAACTAACAATTCCTATTCCTAATCCAAGATAACTGAACAATTTGGGTAATTTCTCATTTTTGAGTGCAGACCAACTCACCAGTAAATACCATACACCATTAAAAAAAATGGCGCCTACTCCAAGTACACCAATACTAGTATTGAGTTGATTACCTAGTTCATCTGTCGCTTGAGTATAAGAAGCAGCTTGTAATATCGTATAAAAACTCAATGTTGCATTTGTGACTAAACATAGAACAGAGAGAAAGCCAAAGACATTAGCCAGAAACATTAATTTTGGACGAGAGGAATGCAAATTTTGATAAAAAACCCAAATCAACACGCAGGTGAGTGCAGCAGAAAGAAACTTTAATAAATCTTCGATAAGTATGGGGAAAGGGTTGTGAGTTGCCAAGTCGATAAACTTATTTACATCCGTAATTGCAGGGATTCCAATTATAAAAATTACGACAATAAAAGTCGCTATTTGGATAGAGGCATTGATGAATGCAGCAATGGACGGGCAATATAGGCGCCCATCCCATAAGATAGTTAACTTATTCATGCTAAAATCAAATTTTGACACCAGTCAAATATATTGATTCTGATTCACGTTCAGGAAGGTCTGACACCCTAAGCAAACCTTCTCCAAAATTAACTTCTTCAATTTGGCTAAATCCAGCTTCTGCCATTAGTAATTTCAGCAGTTCAGCATTATACATTACTTTGTGACCATAACAATAAATTACAGTGTTTATAGCTAACATATTCTTTGCTTTTTCATAAGGTGTATCTGGCGGATGTTGGTATTTTCCTAAATATGGAACACAAATACGTATACATCCATTCTTTTTTAAATACTTAAAACAATTTTTTAAAGCAACAAGTGCTAAATTTAAAGGTATATGTTCTAATACATGACTTAAAATAATTCCATCAGCGACTTCTAAAAGATTTTTATCTTCATTACAGATATTCAAAAATAAATCATATTTTATTTTCTGCTTGCCGCTTACAATTCTCCACATCTCTCCTAGTGAAGGAAATAGTTCGGCGTTAATGTAATCATTATTTATATCATCCCTACAACCAATATTAAGAATTACGGTGTCCGACTTCTTTAAATTAATAAGTTTTTTATTATAACCAATCGTCTGCATAAAATTTGTTAGTGGTAACGTAAAAACGCCACTTACATAAGTTCTTAAACCTCGTAGTCCCCAAGAATAAATACTAATCTTATGCTCAAGGAGTTGCATTTCTTCTAGCAATTTATTTCTTTCTTCTGCTGTGAAATTTAATTTTACATCCATATATACACCTATAGAACTGGTTGTTAATTATGAGTATAATTGTTTTTTTAATAATTCTGCTACAATTTAGACCTTTGTAAAGTTTTATTAAAGCAAAGTCGCGGAAAATTTCAAGTCTATCAAACACCTCAATTAATCTAGTGATATTTCGTTTTCCGCGCTATCGTTGGGTTTTGGGCTTGGTCGTAGCGGTTTCGTAGACCCAGAAAATTCATAGGTGCTGGATAGTATATCTGGAAGGTAATAAATAGGAATAATGGCTATGGTAATGGTAGCCTGATTGGTTCTAACCGCATCAAGTTTGATTTGTTTTACCCATCCCAACAGTACACCTCTTTCTGTTATTACCTCATAACCAATCCATTTTCTTTTATTATCAAAGCTATTCATCATTTTACTCTGTGTACGAGCGTGGCTCTGTGGTAAAAATATTATGTCACTGCACAGGCTAGAAGCCTGTGCTACAAGACAAATCTTCACGGATTATTGTTAAGCCTAAATCTTTATAGGAAGTTAGCACCTCTAATGGTACAACAGGCGCCGTGACTAAATAAGTTAAAGCATGTATTGACCCAACTATATAAGGCGCCGCAGTATCGAGTTTTGCAGCAGTTGCTAATCCGACTACTTCCGCAGCACTCTTTATCATCGCCCGTTTGACATGAGCTTCATTCAAATTAGTGACGCTAATGCCAATTTCTGGATGCAAACTACATACTCCTAACATGCATAAATCCGCACGTATCATCTGTAATCCTTCAACAGTCGCAGCACCGACATTGACTAAAGCTTTTTTATAAAGCTGTCCACCCAACATTACAACATCAATATGAGCATGTTCTGCCAAAGCTACAGCAATTGGTGGACTATTTGTTATAACTGTGGCTTGTAAATCTATAGGTAAATGCCGCGCTACAGTTAGCGTTGTTGTACCACCATCTAAAATTATCACTTGACCTGGACGTACTAACGAAGCTGCCGCGCGTGCTATTGCTTCCTTTTCTACTGGCGCCTGCTGTATTCTATCGGCATAACTCGCTGTTGCAGGAGAACTTAATAAGGCGCCTCCATGCACACGCTGCAATAAACCTGTTTCAGCTAATTCTCTTAAATCGCGACGTATCGTATCTTCTGAAACTTTGAGAACAGCACTGAGTTCGGAAGAAAGCACCTTTTTGTCACGACGAAGAATTTCCAAGATAAATTGTCTTCGTTCGGCAGTCAACATAATTAATTTTCGGGAAGTTGCGTTTTTTTTCTTGAAATTGCACGTTTGTGAGTTTATACTCATAGCATAAGCTCAAAAAGTTCATAGCAAACATTTTCGCGTTATTCAACCCGTTGACAAATTATGACTACAACAACTCAATTTCCAATAAATCTTGGCGCCTACAAATATTTATCGCTCAATCCGGCAAATACGACACTGACAGCAGAACAAAGAGAAGCACTGAAAGCGAATATTCAACTTTGTCGCGATGCGATAGTGTTTTTCACTGCCACTGGAGCAGCTAGAGGAGTGGGTGGTCACACGGGTGGACCCTACGATACAGTCCCAGAGGTAATGATTCTGGATGCATTTTTTCGTGGCGCCGCTGATCAGTTTGTGCCCATATTCTTTGATGAGGCTGGACATAGAGTTGGTACTCAATATTTAATGTCAGCGTTGCATGGTGATTTACCAGAACAGCAACTTCTACGTTATCGCGAAGCACATTCTAAATTACCAGGACACCCGGAGCTTGGCTTAACTCCTGGTGTAAAATTTAGTTCTGGGCGCCTGGGTCACATGTGGCCTTACGTCAACGGCGTTGCAATGGCACATCCAGGTAAAACAGTTTTTTGTCTAGGTTCTGATGGTTCACAACAAGAAGGTAACGATGCTGAAGCCGCGCGTTTAGCTGCCGCTTTACATTTGAATGTAAAATTAATCATTGATGATAATGATGTAACAATAGCTGGACACCCATCTAAATATCTACCTGGCTTTAGTGTTGCTAAAACTCTAGAAGGTCATAGTATAAAAGTATTAGAGGGAGAGGGGGAAGATATAGATGATTTATATCGTCGTTTGTGTGAAGCTGTAAATACCCCAGGACCAATAGCTGTTATTAACAAGCGTCCAATGTGTCCGGCAATTGAAGGTTTAGAAGGCTCAACTCATGGTCATGATGTAATATCTGTAGATTTAGCAATTAAATATTTAGAAGCGCGCGGACACAGTGCAGCAGTCGAATACCTCAAAAATATCGAAAAACCCAAACAAACTTATACATTCCTTGGTTCTAGCGATAAATGGGGCGCCAACCGTAACGTCTTTGGTGAAGCGGTGGTAAATATATTAAGTCGAATGAGCGAAGCAGAACGTAAGGAAAAAGTCAAAGTTATCGATAGTGACTTAGAAGGGTCATGTGGTTTGAAGAAAATTCACGATGCATATCCAGAAGTATTTGTACCATCGGGTATTATGGAGCGTGGTAACTTCTCTGCTGCTGCTGGGTTTGGTATGGAAGCTGGGAAGCAAGGAATTTTCGCTACCTTTTCCGCATTTTTAGAAATGTGTATATCCGAAATTACGATGGCACGCTTGAACTACTCGAACGTGTTATGTCACTTTTCTCATGCGGGTATCGATGACATGGCAGATAACACCTGCCACTTTGGTTTAAATAATATGTTTGCCGACAACGGTTTAGATGATGGTCATCCAACACATCTATACTTCCCAGCAGACACAAATCAAATGACAGCTTGTGTAGAAGCAATATTCTCTGACCCAGGACTACGATTTATTTTCTCAACTCGTTCTAAAGTACCGACAATTAAAGGTAACGATGGTAAAGAGTTGTTTGGAGATAGCTATAAATTCGTTCCTGGCAAAGATGAAGTAGTACGCGAAGGAACACAAGGTTATATTGTTAGCTTTGGCGATGGTTTATACCGCGCGCTAGATGCAGTCGAACGTCTCAAGCAAGAAGGAATAGATGTAGGGTTAATCAACAAACCGACTTTAAACGTTGTCGATGAAGAAATGATAGCGAAAATTGGTAAGGCGCCTTTCGTTTTGGTAGTAGAAGCATTTAACCGTCGCACAGGTTTAGGAAGTCGTTTCGGTTCTTGGTTACTAGAACGCGGTTATACTCCTAAATATAACTACCTTGCCACCCACAAAGAAGGTTGTGGTGGACTTTGGGAACAGTTCCCACATCAAGGTATTGACCCAGTAAGCATCATAAACCAGGTCAAAAACCTAATTAAATAGTACCTCTTGTGGAACAGGCATCCCTGCCTGTCTCTTGAGTGTTTAATATAAAGGGCGGGCAAGGATGCCCGCTCCACAAGACACAAGAATGTTTAAAATCCTGCAAATTTGAGCATGATGCTGAATACATTATCTGTGGCGCCTAATTTATTTCCTAGTGGGTCACTACCTAAATTATACTCATTATTATTCCAACCAAAAGAGAGTATCGGACTGTTTTGTTTATCACCCAATTTCCATCTAGCACTGGCGCCGAATCGTGAGCGGTTATTACTCTCATTGATAGGAGTATAATATCCTGAAATTAGGAAGTTATTACTCAATTTCCAACTAATATCAGCGAGTAGAGTGTTAGCAATAGAATTTGGGAGGAGGGCGCCAAAATAGTTGACTAAACCGAGTGAAACGTCACCAAGATTTGCTCTGGCGCCTAATGTTACAGAACTACCTGGAGACTTGACTATAAATCTGTCAATTTCTGCTTTACGGTCAATTGCGTAGTTAAACCCGGTTGATAAAACTAAATTGGAATTTTTGCCCAAGCTAATTTTTTTAGAAACATTACCTAATACTTGGCTATAATAATCATTGTCAGGATTGGTATATCCAATGGCGCCACCAGAAAACGTCCAACCGTCTTTTGTATATTGGGTAAAATCTGTACCTACGTAAGCATTGATTTTTTCACCACCAATCATCCCACCGTAATATTTCCAAATATTGTTTAGGGTTGTGATGTTGCCAGTAATACTAATATGAGGATAGAAATTTGTTTCTTCGATAAATTTAGTCGTGGTGTGAAAATTCGCATCATGACTAAATACTTGTAAATAAATTTGACTGTAGAAATCTTTCATCAAATAGTTTGAAAAATTTTGCCCGTTGATATTACTTGCAATATTAATATTAGAATTCAATCCACCTTCGGCGCCTGCTGCTGATAATATCTTGGCTGGACTGGTTAATTCATAACGTGATTTGGAAGAAAAGGTATATTTTTTAACAGGGGAAACACCAATCCATATACTGTCAAAGTTGGCAGCAGGTATTTGATTGACATTATTGGCATCTTTGTATGGACTCTTAGCTTTGCCAATACCTGAATGATAAAAAGTATAACTATTAGCTGGGATGCGCGTGTTGTTTGCTGCGAAAAATAAATTAACGTTAATATTTTTATTATAAGGCTTGTCACTACCTTCAATTTGGGGGTCAGCATCGGGTAATAACAAACCAGTCAACTGAAAAGCTGAATTCAGCAGCGCATTTTTATCTCCTGCAATTGCTCCAAATCCTCGAACGGTACGACCAATCACAGCTTCTTTGTGATTTGCTCTGACAATTCTTCTAACATTCGAGTAAATACCTACTAGCGTATTTTCAATATCTTCTGTTCTCGAAACCGATGTTTGATTTGATTGAGCATTACCATAAGTGCTACCTGCGTTAGGAAAATATAAATCTATTCCATATTGGTCACCGTTTGCACCCTTTTGAAAACCCGGTTGCTTCATAGCTTCAACTGACTCTGGTGATACAACATCACCAAATTTTGAGTTCTGAAGGATTTTTGAAGGAAACAATGTGCTTTCTGGAATAGTACTTTTATCAGTAACAAGACCAGGAAGATATGTACACTGACTACCAGCATTATTATTCGCATCTAAACATGAACCAATCATGCTTAATTGAATTTCTGTACCAAGCACTGTTCGTGGCTCAATTTTGTTAACTGTAATTTCTCGCTTTTTACGCGCGGTTTGAAATTGAATATAACTACTACGCTGTTCTACAGTAAAAATATTATCTTTAGTTAAGCTTTCTTCAAGTTGGCTATTAATTCTAATCAGTCCATTGACATCAAAATAAGCATTTGTTTTATCAGCAAAATTTGCACCTGTTGATAACTGCCATTTTGTTAAATGGTTAATTTGTGTACCATTTAATGACATGTTAGTAGTAAATATACTTATATCTTTCTCATTTTGTATTGACCGTGGTGGAATAGTAAAATTTTTATTGGTGTTTAAGTCAACAACATCTGGCTGAATTTTTATTTTGTCTTTACTATTATCTTGTTTACAAAACTGTTTACCACTTTGACTAAATTCGGGTTGTTCTATATTTATAGGAGAACAAGCTTGAGAAATACTGTTGTTAGCATTTATTGGTTCTAAATTAGAATTTTCTTGTATTGTAGATAATTCTGGCGCCGATGCGGTTTCAGGTTGGATAAAGGTATTGTTTAAGATTAAATCAGCGGCTTTACCTTTATGGTTAAATACTTCAACTGGCGCCAATTCTGGTTGTGAGACAGAAGGCGAAGTTTCTTGAATCGGATTAGGCTGAGTACTGAATTTAGAATCAAATGTTAGGTCTTCTTGATTACTTAATTTATCCAGTTCAGATAAATCAGTGGTAGTTTGAGCGTAACCTATTCTAGGAACAAGTATAGTCGCTGAAGTAAATAACAGCCCAAGTTTAGTTTTTTTATTAGTAATATTCATAACATAAAAGATTATCTGATAGGTTTGTAGGTGGCGCCTACAAACCAATATTTTTAGTAGTAGGGTGGGCAGTGCCCACCTTACTACCAGTGTCTACTGGGGTAGTTCTAGTTCTGTTGTTGTAAAGTCAATAGTTCCGGATTCGGGATTAACTTTAAGACCTGAAGTTTTGTCACTACCTAAAGCGGCAGCAGCATTAACATTCGTAACAGTATCTCCGTCTTCATTCAAAACTGTGCCACTTACTGCTGCGGCGCCTGCACTGTTTTTACCAACAGATGCAGAAACAGCACCTTGAGTAATATTTCCTTCCGCATCTGTAGAAAATACAGCAGCAGCAGCAGCAGGATTAGTTTTGTCAGCATTATTTAACTGAAAATCACTATTGATTGAACTATTTTGTATACCTGTCTGTGTCTCTGCAAAGGACTTGGAAGCAAAGCCAAAGGTGCTGGCGACTAAAGCAACCACAGCAATTGATATTTTCACGTTAACTTTCATCGAAATTCTCCCTTTATTTGATTGAATTAACCTTTGTAAAATTTGCTACTTTAATTAAGCTTTGACAATATCTCAAAGCTGCTTTTTATACAGCCTAAAGTACCTGTATTCCTGCATATACGACAGCAAATAAGATTAACTTGAGCTATTCAATTAGCTTAAAGTTCAGTAGTTCAATTCTTCAAAAGTTGGTTTACAGCGCAGATTTAAATAAAGATAGCAATTTAACTACCTTATTTTTCATTGTGCTACTGAGTATTACTTAGACAAAAATATATCTCCGGAATCTAGTATATTTTTTTATTACTGTATGCAGTAACTTTACTTAGAATGACTTTTATGTAAAAATACGTCAATACTTAGCTATACGTGTTTTATTATACATGCAATTTGGTCTTAAATATGATTGCTCTATGTAAAACATTTGGCTTATTTCTGAAGCTAGATGTAGTTATAAGTAATTACTACAAACTAGTTATTAAGTGAATGTAGGTAAATGTGCTATGAATCCTAACGAAACCCAAAAATCATTACAAAGTAACGAAACTGCTGACAAAAAAGCTTCTACCCAACTTACAGTTAGTGTCATTGTGGGAGTTGTAGTTATTCTTATAATAGCTGCAAGCAGCTATTATGGATTAGTTCGCTTTTAGTATACAAAATTACAAGTACTACAGCATGACTAATCCTAAACGTATACCCACAGCTACTGCTTGGGTACGTGTGGAGACATTTAGTTTCTGGAAAATTGACGAAATATGAAATTTGACTGTATGTTCTGATATATGTAGGTTTTGAGCAATGGATTTGTTACCACTACCTGAAGCAAGTAACTGTAATACTTCTATTTCGCGAGAAGTTAGTACTTGATTAACATTAGTTGGCATTGTTTCTGTACTCAAACTAGACGCAGCGAGTAAATAGTCAATCATTTCTGAATGAAAAACTACCATACCCGCTGCTACAGTCTCAACTGCAAGAATAATTTCTGATTCGCGCGATTCGGGTGACAATATACCTCGTACACCAGAACGTAGCATCAAGTTAAAATCAAGCTGTTCATTCGATGCTATTATAATGATTGGTATAGAATTTGGTGATTGCACAATATCCCAAAATTCTCTATCATCATTCCAATCAAGCAACAATACATCAGGTTGCTGTTCGTTAATTTGGGTAAGTACATCTAGATTGGTGCCGCTTGTAAAAACTTGAAATTTAGGACTTTCTGCTAAAACAGTTGCTAGACCAGCCCGAACTATGGGTGATGCAGCAACCACCAACACGCGAATCATATCACCTCCGCATTAGAATTTAAAAAATTAAAATCAACAGGCAGGGATGCCTGTTCTAGAAGATAGATTAAAATGGTCGCTCACCTATGGTGACTGTCAAATTGACCAACTCACCACCGCGAATAAGTTGTACTGATATCGTTTGATTAACATATTGTGATTGATTCAAATATGCTAAAACATCATTTGTATCTTTAACGCGGGCGCCATTAAATGCGATTAAAATATCTCCTAGTAATATACCAGCTTGTTCTGCTGGTGCATTATTTTCGATATTAACTACAATTACTCCACCATCACCTGTTATATTAAGTACAGTTTGCAAGTTTTGTGGTAAACGTACAGGTTGCATTCCTACACCTAAATAACCTCTGGCAATTCTTCCTTTTGCAACTAACTGGTCAACTACACGGTTAACTGTCTTTGAAGGAATAGTCAAAGCAGTTGCACGTCGTCCAGATGTATTCATACCAACTACATCACCATTTGCATCTACGAGTGGCCCACCAGCAAAACCGGGATATAAAGTAATATCAGGACGAATGAATTGGTCTATATTACCACCACTCATACTTTTCCAGGCGCCTTGTAAAACACTAATAGTTCCCATTGCTGCTTTGATATCACCTTCCTTCCCAAGTGCCATTCCCAATACTAAATGACCAACCTTTAAACTTGTAGCATCACCAATACTAGCAACAGGAATATCAGAATTATCAATTTGAAAAACCGCTATATCGGTAGTAGCATCACGACCTAACAATTTAGCTGCTACAGTTCTTCCACCACTTACAGTAATAGTAACTTCCTCGCTATTATGTAGCGACTCATCAGAAGTAACAATAATACCATTACGCCAGTGTATTCCACTAGGCGAAAACCTTCTACCTGTATTTACAGAAACGACGGCGCCTTTTACTCGTTCAACAATATCAGCTAAACTTTGAGACAGTGACAAAAGCAAGTTAGGAGTATTTGAAGATACAGACATATATAGATACAACTCAACATGTTCTATATCATTGCTCATTACATAAAGGCGCCACATCAGAAAATTGGCTAGAAACAACCTAGAAAAATAGCTAGTAAGAGTAGTGATGAGTGATGAGTGCTGAGTGATGAGTGCTGAGTGCTGAGTGCTGAGTTATTATTCTAAACTCCTAACTCCTAACTCCTAACTCCTAACTTTTAACTCCTAACTCCTAACTCAACTCAGCACTCAGCACTTTCCACTCAGCACTAAGAAGTTACGTGTATTAATTTGTTTAAATCATTCGCATCAACATCATAAGCGGCACCGAAACCAACGACAAATCGACCAGAAGTTGGGGTAAGCTGGAAAATGCGGAAGTCTGGCAAGTCGCGTAACATCTGGATAATATTGCCAAATCTTGATTCAAAGTTTGATACGGTTTGAATCCATGTCGCAGTGCTACTATTGACCAAAGTTGCTGTACAATCATAGCTTAAACGGCGCCGAGCAAACATCTGTTGGGTTTTAGATTCGTCTTCGATGAACAAGACACTAGCTAGAGGTTTAACGTTTAGATTTTGTGTATGAGTCGAAAGACCACTAACATATATATAGATATTTTTCCTATCATCCATTACAAACGGTGCATAGCTAGCGTTTGGAAGTCCATCTTGACTGACGGTGCAGATAACAGCGCTTTGAAACTGGTCGGTAAAAGTTTGATATGCTGCTTGAATTGCTTCAAATTGGGACATTTGATTACCAGATTAATTTAATTTATTACATCTATTCTAATTTCATTGCTTCTTCTAGGATGCGATTAATTTCTGAATGATTTAATCCCAACACAAATTCCTCTGGATTTGACATAAAACTTTGTATACTCTGAGTAAGCATCGTTGTTTCGCGCTTGGCATAATCCGTTAATGATTAGCATTGCCCTCTTGTATTGTTCCTGGGAAATACTACCCAGAATATAACTATTATAGATTCTGTCGAGCAAAAGTTGCTTTTTAGTTACTTCTGCTATTAATCGTTTTTGAAATTCATCTTACCATGTCCATAAACCTGTGCATTGTCAGTATAGCCACAACATGTTATATGTAAGTGTGGCTTTTTAGCTATCTGCAAAAAATTAAAAATATAATACTGCCGTTAAGTTATGCGTACCTGGAATTTAGTAAAAGGATTAATTGCTTTTGCTCCCCTTATTATTACTGTAATTACTGCATTGACACTCTCTGCTAGCTCACATGCAACTGTGTTGTCACAAAAGGCGCCTGCGAGTGTTAGTACAGAACAACTGAAAAAACCAGGACAAGAAGTCGATGCCGAACCTGCTGCTGATGAGATTCATCTAGTGGTTAAATTAAGAGCCAAAATTGTATATGTATATCGTGGTCTAGAAATTATCGCCAATTACCCGATAGCTGTTGGCAAATCTGGTTGGGAAACTCCTAAAGGAACTTACCGGGTATTCGAGCAAGAAATTAATCCCATATTTAAAAGCTTTAAAACTGGACGTATTATTCAACCCGGACCCGAAAACCCATTAGGACCGCGCTGGATAGGTATTTGGACTGACGGTAAAAGTCGAATAGGTTTTCACGGTACAAATCAGCCACAATTAATCGGACAAGCCGTGTCTCATGGTTGTATCCGTATGCACAATAAAGATGTAATGGCGCTGTTTGATAAAGTAAAGGTTGGCACTTTGGTTAAAGTTGAACCTTGAAACACTTACACCAACTTGAAAGAATTCCCTTTCTTTGTGCCCTTTGTGTCCTTTGTGGTTCGTTTTTCAGTGTTGCATAAATGCGGGATGAATTAACTAAATACAGGTATTTTTCTGTACTTGAGGTAATTTAGTAATTATTTAACTGAGTGTTTAAATTTGGACGATTTACAGCATTTGGTTTTTAACTTTTATTTTTGCCTTACTTTTTAAGATGTAAAAAGTGCTATATTTGCAGTTTAAAAGTGTTGTTTTGTCTGGCGGGTGCCAAGTATCTTCAAGAGCTTTCGTCAAAGCGTTCACCAAATTGCTGAATTAATTTTGCAACTAAACCTGTCCATCCAGTTTGATGGCTGGCGCCAATTCCGGCTCCATTATCGCCGTGGAAGTATTCATAAAATAGAATAAAGTCTCGCCAATAAGGGTCTTTTTGAAACTTTTCTGTTCCGCCATAAATAGGTCGTTTACCAGAATCATCTCTAAGAAAAATATTAATTAATCGTTGCGATAATTCTGTAGTAACTTCCCAAAGAGTCATCATTTTGCCTGAACCTGTGGGACATTCAACTTTAAAATCATCTCCCAGATAATAGTAAAATTTTTGTAAAGATTCTATAAGCAGAAAATTTACCGGAAACCAAATTGGACCACGCCAATTAGAATTACCACCAAAAAAGCCACTCTTAGATTCTGCAGGTTCATAATTTACACTAAATTTAGCACCATTAACATCAAAATTGTAAGGATATTTGGCATGGAATTTTGAAAGTGCGCGAATACCATAATCTCCAAAAAACTCATTCTCATCGAGAAGTTTTTGTAGGATGCGCTGCAATTTATCTTTAGAAACAATTGCCAATAATCTGGTAGCACATACACCCTTTGATTGTAGACAAGCAACATTTTTTTGCAAATCAGGACGGTTTCTAATAAACCATTCAAATCTAGCTCTAAAGCCAGAAAGTTCATTTAATGTTTCTGGCTCAATTGTTTCAATTGCAAAGAGGGGAATTAAGCCTACCATTGACCGAACTTTTAGAGGTATCTGTCTTTCAGTTAAGTGTAATATATCGTAGAAAAAGCCATCGGACTCATTCCATAAACTATCTCCCTTTTCGCCAATGTGATTCATCGCATCAGCAATGTAAAGAAAATGCTCAAAAAATTTAGTAGCAATATCTTCGTAAACTGGATTATTTTTTGCTAATTCTAAAGCAATAGTCAGCATATTCAAGCAATACATCGCCATCCAACTTGTACCATCAGATTGGTCTATGTATCCACCTGTGGGTAAAGCTGTGCTACGGTCAAATACACCAATATTATCTAAACCTAAAAACCCCCCTTGAAACACGTTATTACCTTCAGCATCTTTACGATTTACCCACCAAGTAAAATTTAGCAATAGCTTTTGAAAAACTTGTTCTAAAAATTGTCTATCTGCACGTCCATACATTTTCTGCTCAATCTGATAAACACGCCAAGTTGCCCAAGCGTGAACGGGAGGATTTACATCACTAAACGCCCATTCATAGGCAGGAAGTTGCCCATTAGGATGCATAAACCATTCTCGCGTTAAAATGTCCAGTTGATTTTTAGCAAAATCTGGGTCAATCATTGCTAAAGAAATGCAGTGAAATGCCAAATCCCATGCTGCAAACCAAGGATATTCCCATTTATCAGGCATGGAAATAATATCCTCGTTGTTGAGGTGAACCCACTCGCGATTTCTGCCTTTTCTGCGCTCTATGGGTGGTGGAGGTGTAACTGAATCACCTTTGAGCCACTTGTCTACATCGTAATAATAAAATTGCTTGCTCCACAACATTCCAGCAAATGCTTGCCTTTGCACATTTCGCATATCTTTGCTGATATCAAATGCTGTGATGCGTTGATAAAATTCATCTGCTTCTTGCTGTTTACGAAAAAATATTTCATTAAAGTTTTCACCAAAAGCTTCTGTTAATTTTTGTATATTACTTAATCGCAATCTAATAATTTTAGTTTCACTAGCACCAACTGTTAATAAATAATTGATTGATGCTTTTGTACCTATTTTTTCTTGATTGACTGCTTCTGTTTTACCATGTACTATATAATCATTAATTCCATCTTTTACATAAGCAGAAGTATTAGGAGCGCCAAACAGCTTTTCTAAGTTAGTCTCATTCTCTGTAAATAAAAATTCGCTTTTGTCCTCACAGTAGAGCCATCTTTTTCCTAAAGTTGGGTGAAAAGCTTCAATAATATTTAGGGAATTTGCTGATTTAAGCTCTTGTAATGTGGGTTTATTTGTTTCCCCATCCCAAGACCAAGTATTGCGAAACCAAAGCGTTGGTAACAAATGTAGCTGCTTTGCTTCCAATGCTCTGTTCGCTACTGTAATTTTAATTAAAATATCTTCAGCAGTATTTTTAGCATATTCAACGAATATATCAAAATAACAATTTTCATCAAATATACCAGTGTCTAGCAGTTCAAATTCTGATTCTTGGCGACTTCTGTGTTGATTTACCTGAACTAATTCAGAATAAGGAAACGCTTTTTGAGAATATTTGTAAAGCGCTTTCATATAGGAATGGGTGGGAGTATTATCAAGATAAAAGTAATATTCTTTAACATCTTCCCCATGATTGCCTTCATTTCCACTTAATCCAAAGATTCTTTCTTTAAGAATTGAATCTTGTCCATTCCAAAAAGCAATTGCAAAACACAATTGCTGATGGTCATCGGAAATGCCAAAAATGCCATCTTCACCCCAACGATAGGCGCGCGATCTCGCTTGGTCATGGCTAAAATAATCCCAAGCAGTACCGTTTGGGCTGTAGTCTTCGCGTACCGTTCCCCATTGACGTTCGCTTAAATATGGCCCCCACTTCCGCCATTCGACTTGATGATTCCGGGCTTGTTCTAATCTAATTTCTTCTTGGGTCAGATTTGTCATAAGTGTTTTCACAGAATATTTATATATACTATTTAAGATTTAAGGATGTTCTTGGCACACTGTTTTGGCATCAAAGCCCCTAAATTAAAGCCTCTAAATTATTTATAAAAAATAAAAAAGACATTTTCCATTGAGTAGGCGCCTTCTTTCAGCTATCTAATAATTCCTTCTTGGGAAAACCAATCAAACTATACCAAGGCAGAAAGCATAGAATCAATAATAGATTGATTAGTTTATTTTTGACCTGATCGCAAGTCTAGTTTAGGAACTACCTATAGTGAAAGGTGACTATTATTTTTTCTCGGTCAGTATTAAAACTATCTTTTTTAGTGGCAGGCGCCTGATTCAACCTTGTCTTTAGTATAGTAAATTAACACGACTTTCGATTAAGGACATTTAAGCCACTCCAAAGATAAGCTTACTACTGTGATTTAGACAAATCTATAAATACTTGATGTGTCATGACTTCAACAACCCAGCCAGATTATTTTGGTAAGTACGAAAATCTAAGCTTCAAGCGCGATGAAAACGGTATTTTGGAAGTTCAGATGCACACAAATGGAGACTCTCTAATCTTTACGGGAAAAACACATCGGGAGTTTCCAGATGCCTTTTACGACATTAGTCGTGACCGCGATAACCGAGTGGTGATTCTGACTGGTGCAGGGGATTCCTGGATGGCGCAAATTGATTTCGCTAGTCTGGGTGATGTAACCAATCCCCGTGAGTGGGACAAAACCTTCTGGGAAGGTAGGAAAGTGTTGCAAAACTTGTTAGATATTGAAGTCCCAGTTATTAGCGCGGTAAATGGCCCGGCTCTACTGCATACTGAATACATACTAACAACAGATATTATTCTTGCTTCTGAGAATGCGGTATTTCAAGATATGCCTCACCTAAATGCAGGTATTGTACCGGGCGATGGAGTCCACATTCTATGGCCTCTAGTATTAGGTTCGTCTCGTGGTCGTTATTTCTTGCTGACTCAAGAAACACTCACTGCCCAGCAAGCGCATGAATTGGGAGTCGTCAATGAAGTTTTGCCATCCCACAAACTTTTAGACCGTGCTTGGGAACTGGCAAAACAGCTTGCCAAGCAACCCACCCTCAATCTTCGCTATACTCGTGTTGCTCTTACACAGCGGATCAAGCGACTGGTCAGTGAAGGAATTGGTTACGGTTTAGCTCTAGAAGGCATTACTGCAACTGATTTACGCAACGGTTGAAACCTTTTTATCCTGCAAACGAGTAGAATATAAACTCATGTCATGCCGATGTAGAAGCATCTTTAGTTTTATCCTTGCAGTTCAAGTCGCAAGTTATCCACATTTCCAGAGGCTTTTAGATGAATTATCTGCTTGCAAAGACTTTTACTGAACGCTGGACACTGACCGGGAAAAAAGCTCTGCTTACAGGAGCAACAAAAGGTATTGGATTGGCAATTGCCGAGGAATTTCTCTCACTAGGCGCCGAAGTAGTAATTGTAGCCCGTAATCAAGATAAAATATCGCAAGTACTGGAATCGTGGCAAAAATTCGATTGGCAAGCGCTTGGATTTGCGGCAGACGTGGCAACATTTGAGGGTCGGCATCAAATTATGGAATTTGTCCAGTCTGCTTTGGGAAATCTAGATATTTTGGTAAACAATGTTGGTACCAACATTCGCAAAAAAGCATTGGACTACACAGAAAAAGAGTATGCAGAAATCTTTCAAACCAACTTAACTTCCGTGTTTGAACTTAGCCGACTCACTTACGCGCTCTTAAAAGAGAGTGAGTCAGCCAGCATTATTAATATCGGTTCTGTTGCTGGCTTAACAGCGATTCGTACAGGCGTACCTTACGGCATGACCAAAGCAGCACTAGTGCAACTAACTCGTGCGTTGGCTTTTGAGTGGGCAAAGCAAGGGATTCGGGTTAATGCCATTGCTCCCTGGTTCATTGAAACTCCTCTGACAGAGCCATTGTTAAACAACCCAGACTTTCTGGGTCAAGTGCAAGCACGTACTCCAATGGGGCGAGTTGGGCAACCTGAAGAAATTGCCGGACTAGCGGCTTTTCTCTGTATGCCCACAGCAAGCTACATCACCGGGCAGTGCATTGCTGTAGATGGTGGATTTACTGCATCTGGTTTTTAACTATAATAATTTTTGCTCATGCTTTCGTAAACTTCATTGCCACCCCATTCATACAATAGCGCTTACCTGTAGGCGCCGGACCATCATCAAACACATGACCCAAATGCCCACCGCAGCGACTGCAATGTACTTCAACTCTAGTCATAAACAATGACTTGTCTATAGTTGTGGCAATCGCTCCACTAACAGGTTCATAGAAACTGGGCCATCCTGTATGACTGTTGAATTTGGTTTGAGATGTAAAAAGTGGTAATTTGCAGGCAGCACATGCATAAGTACCTTTATTGTATTGTTTGTCAAGAGGACTACTACCAGGGGCTTCAGTTTCATGTTTACGCAACACGCGAAACTGTTCAGGTGTTAAAATTTGGCGCCACTCTTCGTTAGTTTTGGTGATTTCAAATTCATTCTTTGCAGTTGCCATAACTTTTGACCTCCCAGTAAAATAGTGCGATAACCATGCTGTGCCAACCATTGCTGCACTAGCTTGTAAAAAATACCGTTTTTTCATAATTCCTGTTGTCTAACAATGTTAGCAACTAGTATGAAATGTTATTCTGAAATCACCCTGATAAAATGATTAAAGTTTTCTAATAATGTATTTTAAGGGATAAACATCACTCGCAATTTTCATAGTCTAAAAATTAGTGATAACTGTCATATTTTACCATCATGTAAATTATAATACAAGGTGATTAATGCCATTACTGCTAAAACGAACATAAATCCTCCTGCGAATGCGTAGGTATTAGCTAAACCAACTTTTACACTCAGGGGTTGACTTAATAAAGGTGAAAGAAACTGCCCTAAAAATAGTGATGTTGTCACCCCACTAATAATTTTTCCTCGCATGGCATCTGGTGTTACCGAGGTGAGGCAAAAATTCATATTCGGCATTAATAAACCCAAACCGGAACCAGCGATTCCTAATCCTAACAATATAATTAAATATGGTTTTCCTATACTAATAAAGTAATAACCGATACCCATATTTAAGAACGCAATGCCGTAAATAGCAGTAAAGCTGAGTTTCGCTTTTATTTCTCTGTATAATAGCGAAGCCATTGCTGACAATAAAGTTGCTAGTGCGATTGCAATTCCACTTTGAGATGCACCTGCATTAAATAATTGTTTGAGGTAAAAGGGTAGTTGTACTGGAATTAGATAAAATACAATCTGGGTTAATATGCCAATTCCGTAGGTAATAATTACTAGTTTAATTGGTAACTTCTGAGTTTCTGTAACGATTTCTTGATTTGGGTTTATAGGTTGGTGACGTTCTGGTTCTACTAAAAAGCTCAAAGCACATGGCACAAGTAGTAGAGAGAACAAGTAAATCGCGAAGGGATAACGCCAATTTTGGTCAGCAATAAAACCACCAAATGAGAGAAAAAATACACCTCCTAACCCCATGAATGCAGCTTGTAGTCCTAAAAACTGCGCTCGTGCTGCACCAATATAGTAATCTGCTATTAGGGTTGTAGCAGTCGTCATGATTCCAGCAACGCTAATACCTAATAATGCTCGTCCAACTAGAATGAAATTCAAATCATTGAGAATTAAACCAGAACTTCCTGCAATACCATAGAGAATTAACGCAACAATTAATAACGGTTTCCGCCCAAGCTTATCGATAATAATACCAACTAATGGCGCCCCTAATGCAATAAATAACGCAGGTAAAGTTAGTGCTAATTTCACTAAATAATCTGCATTTTGTACATTTGAAAAATATTCCCGCATTGCAGGTAAGGATGGGGCAATCGTTGCACCTGACATAACCGTAAGAGTGCTAACTAATAACAGGGTCGCTTTGGTAAAAATTGAGCTTGAATTTGTTTTGTTCATTGTCTTTACGTGGTAATCTAATAATAACTAAAAATTAAAAAGAAAGTACTGTCCGCAAAGTGCCACTAATAATTCTCCCATTATCATCTTGATTGCTGGGATTTGTTACAATTTGTAGTAATGGTGTAACCCGAATATTTTCACTCACAGGCAAATTATAAAAAATTTCGTAGTTTGTTTGCGTACTATTCCCGACTACACTTTCGATAAAAGGTTGACCAACTGCAACTCCAAAAATACCCCCTTTGATAAACAAATCTTGTAAACTAAATCCTGCCATCCAATAATTAGGATGAATATCACCTAAACTAGTGTTTGTATAATTTGCATAACCGTAGCGACCAAATATACCAATTTGTGAATTTAAATAATAGTCAAAATTGACACCAACTCCCTGAAAGCTGCTACCAAAAATTTTTCCACCACTGTATTGTAAACGGACATTAAAAGCTTTACTGGGGGAATATTCTAGCTCTGCAAAACCTTGATAGGGGTCTCCAAATAAACCTCCATCTGCACCACCTCCAGCGTTAGGGAATAAACGGATATCTTCTGAACCTCCTCCTCCAATTAAGCGCTGGTTATCTGGTAGTATATTTGTTGCATCTCCAGCTATATAAGCTACTCGTACTTTTACTGAACTACCTTTCGGATGCCAATCGATTACAGCACCCGCACCACCTGCTCTAGGTAATAAAATGAAATTGTTAGTAAAAGCTTGGGTAGAAAAGTCTTTAAAACTGACATTAGCGTAGCGGTTTTTATCAACAAAATCGGGTGCGACTAGTGCAGGCCCAATCGAGACTTTTAAATCCGCAATAGGAGCAAAACTGTAATATAAACGAGCTAGACTGATTTGATTATTTCGTCCTTGAATTGAGTAATCTAAAACACTACCAAAATTCGGTTCTAGAAAACCTGTCACGTTATCATTCGCACCATCACTTCCAGTTACTAAGCGAATTTTTAATAAATCTGTACCTTTAAAGCTGGTATTTAAATCCAAACTGCTGCGGTAAATAAAAGTTGCATTAGGGTCATTTTGACTAATTACCGCACCTCTAGGAGCAATAATTTTTTCTCCAGAAAATTCACCAGCATTAACTGCTATCACTACCTGTCCTGTTAATTTAGTAGTGGTAGAAAATTGGTTTGCTGACGATTCTGCATTACGAGTTTCTAAGACATCAATCCTTGCGTTTAAAGTTGCTAATTCTTCTGCAAACTCGCTTTGTAATCTTTGTAATATGATTAAATCTTCAGATAACACTAAATTTTCTTTGCTAGCACTGATTAATTGATTGATTCCATTCAAAGCGGCATTTAAACCAGCAGCAAACTCATAGCGAGTAATGGCATTTTTACCCCTAAAACTTGCGTCGGGGTATCCTGCAATTACACCATAACGTTCGACTAAAGATTGCAATGCTTGAAAAGCCCAATCGGTCGGTTCGACATCTTTTAATTGACTGGCAGAAGTAACAGGAATAACTTCGTTGGTTGTATCTGCAAATGAGGGAGTTGTGGCGCCCAATAAATTTATCCCTGTAGTTATCAGAAAAAGTATTGCTGAAACAGATGAAAATTTGACTTTTAGCATTAACTCCACTCTGTAATTAATGCGGCTAATTTAGTTTTTGCTGACTGTAAAGATTGTTCGCGTACATCACCTTTCATTGCCAGGTTTTCTGCATGAACAAAGCTAATATCGGTAACACCCATTAAACCAAAAATAGTCCGAATATAAGGTTCTTGGAAATCAAAACTAGCAGCAGGAGTTCCCACAGGAAAACTTCCACCCCGCGCAGTAATGACTAGCATTTTCTTCCCTGTTAATAATCCTTCATAACCACCTTGTAAATTAACGGCAAAAGTGCGTCCAACCCTACAAACCTGGTCAATATATGCTTTAAAATTTGCGGGAATGCCAAAATTGTACATTGGTACGCTAAAAATATAGCGGTCACAATCAATCAGTTCATCAATTAATTCATTGGAAAGTTGCAGTGCGGTATTCAACTCTGGTGTGTGGGTATCTGGAGGAGAAAATGCTGCTGCAATCCAAGTTTCGCTGACTGGGGGAACAATTTGATGTCCGATATCTCGGTAAATAATAGTGGAGTTAAGATAACTATTTTTCCAATTGGCTACAAAATTATTAGTTAAAGTCCGTGAGTGAGAACGTTGTCCTCTAGGACTAGTATCAACATGCAGAATCTTTGTCATATCTAGTTTATCCGTTTTCTGAAAAAATGTATCGTCGCGTGTGTAGTAGTATTAAATTAATACTATAATTAGCAAACAAAACAAGAATACTAGTAAATTAACTCATTGGTAACATTTGCGCTAAAGCTTTTTCAACTGCTTTGGGGTCACTCAACAACTGTGCAGCTAAATCCTTTGCCTGTTCACCAGGATAAACGTCCTCTACTCCGTTCACAACTGCCTGTAGTGCTTCCCTAACAACTTCTACGGGAGAAACTTTTGGTGGAGGATAATCTTTACTCATTCCCGTATCTACTGTAGCTGGCATTACACCAATAACAAGGGTTCCTTGATTTGCTAACTCAGCTCTCACCCCTTGAGTCATGGAAAAGGTAGCAGCTTTTGCTGCACAGTAGGAGCCGTTTGCAGGCAGGTTGACCTTTGCTAAAATGGTTAGCATATTGATAATTGCACCACCGCCATTCATTTTGAGAATTGGAGCAAAAGCACGGCACATTGCCAATGTTCCAAAATAATTAATCTCTATTTCGGTTCTAGCTGCTGATAGGTCTTTTGAGGCAATAAAACCTTGGTTAAATAGGATACCAGCATTATTAATTAATAAAGTAACATCAGAACATTGTGCTGCGGCTTTAGCGATGGAGGTTTCATCGCTAATATCAAGCTCTACGGCAACAATTTTTTGTGGGTCTGTGGTTACTATGTTGTTTAGTTTTTGCGTATTTCGGGCACAAGCATAAATTTTTGATACTCCGGTATTGTGTAATCCTTGAATCCAATGACCACCGAGACCACCATTTGCTCCTGTAACCAGAACTACAGCATTTTCAAGTTTCATGGGTATTTTTTTATTCTTCTCTAATAATCTATGCTAAAGCTGGTAGTTAAGTCTAATGCCTTCTGGGCTAGAAATCGATAGTTTAAAAGCATGAATCAAAATATAGAATTGCGTCACCTTAGATATTTTTTAGCTGTAGCGGAAGAGTTAAATTTTGGTCGTGCAGCAGAAAGGTTAAATATTACCCAACCATCCTTAAGTCGTCAAATTCAAAATTTAGAGAAAGAGCTAGAAATTATACTATTTGAACGTAACCCACGTCAACTAAAATTAACTGCACCTGGTCAAATTTTCCTAACAGAAGCTGAACAAATTCTTTTACGCTTCGACCAAGGAATACGAGTAATTAAGAGAGCTAGTCGTGGAGAAATTGGTCAATTAACGGTTGGATTTCAAGGTTCATCTGTGTATGACATTATACCTATTTCTATTAAAGTATTTCGCGAACGTTTCCCTGAAGTGGATATAATCATGCAGCATATGACCACCAGCGAACAAGTAATTGCACTCTCAGAAAATAATCTGGATGTTGGTTTTGTGACACCACCCATTACTGATGCAAATTTGGAAGTGGAAATTTTGCTTCAAGAACCTTTAGTTTTGGCTTTACCAGAGAATCATCCTTTAGCTGCACACTCAGAAATTTCTATTGCCGCACTTGCCGACGAACCGCTAATTTTAGCTTCCCGTGACAGAGGTTGTGGATTACATGAGCAGATTTTTGATATTTACCAAAAAGCAGGGGTACATCCAAATGTTGTTTGTGCAGCTAAAGAAATGCAAGTCATGTTGGGATTTGTTGCTGCGGGAATTGGTATTTCTTTATTACCATCCCATGTGAAAAACTTTCAGCGTACAGGTGTTGTTTACCGTGTTCTGAATCCTGAAGCACCGATTACAGCGCTAGGTATTGCTTGGAAATCAGAGAATATTATACCAGTAGTGTTAGCATTTTTAGAAATTGTTAGGAGTTTTGCATAATAATTTATTATTTCTGTATTTAAGAGAGTTTAGTAATTGGCGCCAAAATTTTTGGCGCACTATTATTAGAAAGTTTTTATTTGACTTCTGCGGCTGGGAATTCAGTCACTTTACCTTTTTTCACTGCGACTATTACGTCGAAAGTTGTGCAATAAGAAAATGTCACATCATTTTTTTTATTAAAAAGATTGACAACCATTCCTGCACCTCCAGGTTGAATACCTATTGGCTCAAGGTCTCCAAAGAAAAAACGACGCATTGCATCACCAGTACCAAATTTCCCTTTATTGGCTGTAATCTTTTCGATGTGTTGCTGAGGAGTCATACCCGTTAAATCTTTCATCTCTTTGCTATTGTTACTAGCAACAGGAACAGGTTCGGGAGCAGTGCTGCTATTAGTTTTCGCAACAGGAACAGGTTCAGTTACAGTGCTATTATTGGTTTCATTAGCAGGAGCAGAGCAAGCAGTGATAATGCTAGCTAGAAGGATTGTCAGTAAATAATGAGATTTCATTGCGTGTACTCCGGTACTTTAAAAATTACTGGTAACTTTGCTAATTCAAAATTAATCAAACTTAATATTTGATTAATTATTTCTGATGATTATTCGCATTTGCAGTAAAAGCCTATCTTTTATACTTTCGGTTGTACATGATTAGAATCAATTTATTGGATAAACTTTACATACTAAAATTTTTATTCTTGAAAAGGTATAAATATTGTTAATACAATTGACTTTTTCGCCGCAGCAATATAAGATTTTAAAATGTTTGATTCAATTTGATAACTTTATATTATAGATTAATTCCATCATTCAATGGTAACTATTATGAACAACAGATATTCTTTTATTGGTGGCAATCAGGGTATATGGAGAGTGGTAGATATTCAGGGTGTTTTTGGAATTAGTTTAGAACATGCTGAAAGATTAAATGTGGTGAATGATGCGGTCACGGAATTGCCATTGGATAGTTCGTGGGTTCTACAAGGTTTTAGTAGTAATATTCGCTATGCCATGCGTAATGAACTTGATGTTCTGCGGGCAGTGCAGCCTGTGTTAAATCGCTCGGAAGCAGTTTCTGCGGTGTTGATTCCGATTAAAAAATCTCTCCAGTGGTGGGAAATGGCACAAGATGAGCGGCGAGCAATTTTTGAAGAAGAGTCTCATCATACAGCTGTTGGTTTGGAGTATCTTCCAGGAGTTGCACGTCGGTTGCTTCACTGTCGTGATCTCGGAGAACAATTTGATTTTCTCACATGGTTTGAATTCGCACCGGAACACACCAAGGCTTTTGATGAATTATTGTTGCGGATGCGTGCAAGCAAAGAATGGGAGTATGTAGAACGTGAGGTTGAAGTTCGCCTACAGCGAGATTATATCTTTTAATCAGTGAAATTGTACTAAAAAGTCAAACCTTACATGGCGCCTGGGGTTAGGAATTTGGATTGGAGGATAATTTTTTTCTTGATACGGGTAATTACACCTTCATTTTGTAGTTTCGTCTTGGATTGCACGAATGACAGCTTTTTTGTAGCTCAATTTGGATAAATTCATGAGCCGCACGCATTTCATAACAGGTTAGAAATAGGCTCCAGCAGAGAATACCTACTCCCAATATGAAAATAAATAACACCAAGTAGGAAACCCATTGAATTGAAATTGACGCGGCAACAGCAATCGTCAGCATATCAACTACAAAGATAAGAATAGATAGGTAAATATAAATCAGCACATCGTGCAAGATATGATGATGAACAAACAGCTTAGAAATTAAATGCTCCAAGTGGTAGATTCGTTCTGTGTTAAGATTATCATTACATGTACATGCATTGATTTCCTTTAAATTTAGCCATTCCTGGTTCAAAGAACGTAGTAAGTCCTCAATGGCTTTGTAGCGTAGTATTAACCCGTTAAGCAAAATTGCACAAGCGGAAATCAAAACCGCAGGAACAATAATTGTTCCAATTGCTTTGGTAGCTGCTTCAGTTGAAAGCATCATTATAAACTGCCCATACATAAAACTATCTGTGCTAAAGTATTACAAATATATAATACATATACGAAATTACCGCGCAAACGACACTACCTACTCCATCTTTAATTGCTTTGATTTGCCTAATAATGATTATTAGCTAGCCATGTGACCGCGTATTTTATCTTGGTGTATTCGTAAAGTACTGAGAGCTTGTTTCTCTAGCTGTCGCACTCGGGTGCGGCTAATTCCTAGACGTAGACTAATTTGTGATAAGGATAGTTCTTTTTCGTTAATTAAACCAAAGCGTAAAGTTAAAACCTCCCGCTGTAGAGGAGTTAGCTTTAATAATAATTTATCAATGTCTTTGTGTAACAATTCTTGGTCTGCATCTAATTTTTTATCAAGTTTTTCATCTTCTAATGTATCTTGTAGTACAGTATCTTTATCTGAGCCAATCCGTATATTTAAAGATAAAGGTTGGCGAGCCATTAGTAGATAATCTCGAATTTGTTGAGGGTCTAAAGATAATGCTTGAGCGATTTCTATTACATTCGGGGTGCGACTTAGTTTTTGAGATAATTCTCGCTGAACGTGCTTAATTTTATTTAATTTGTGTGTGATATGAACGGGTAAACGAATGATACGTCCTTGTTGAGAAATCGCTCTTGTTATAGCTTGACGAATCCACCAATAAGCATAGGTCGAAAACTTATAACCAAGAGTCGGATCAAATTTTTCTACCCCCCGTTCTAATCCTAGCGTTCCTTCCTGAATTAAATCTAGAAATTCCACATTCCGTTTTTGGTATTTCTTCGCAATAGAAACTACTAATCGTAAATTAGCTTGAATCATTGCCTGCTTGGCAATATGTCCTTGACTTAGCTGTTCTGAAAGTGTTTCTTGACTCAACTGCAATTTATCAGCCCATTCTGAATTTGTAGGCTCATGCTTTAATTGAAATTTTAATTTTTCTTTAGCTTCAAGCAAAACCATCATCCGCTGAACTTGTTTTGCATAAAAGACTTCTTGCTCAATAGTCAATAACGGAATACGTCCAATCTGAAGAAGATAAATTTTAACCAAATCATTGGAATGTTGAAATTCATCTTTTTGGTTGTTGCTTACATTAATTTTGATATTTAGGTTATTCATGCTTAAACTCGCCTCCTTATCCGATTATTATCAACTTATTAACTGAGAATTTGCTTAGAATACCCTAATTTTTAAGTTAAAAAAAAGATATTTTTCTTAGATTTAATATGATATAATTTTTGTATTAAAAAATGGGCTATATTTTATTGGCATTCTGTAGCGTCTAAGTTATAACCAGCACTCAGCAAAGTATTTCTTACCTGCTCTTGTTGCTGAGGTGTACCTACAAACAGCAGCGCATATTTTCCTGCTTGTATCGCTTGTTCACAAAATACGGCTTTGTGATGAGCAAACTTTAATTTTCCTACCATTGCCCCTGCTATCCCTCCTGCTGCAAGACCACTAACTTCACCAGCAATTAAGCCAGCAATTGGCCCTGCCATAAAAACGGCGCCGATTCCGGGTATTGATAAAATACTAGTTCCGACAAGCAAACCAAGCAGTCCACCAAAAACTGCTCCGACTTGCCCAACATGTAAGGCGCCGCTCATAGCTGTTTGCTGCCAACTGACAAAATCGGGACTGCCTTGTTCTTTTCCTACAATTGAAAATTGACTCAATGGAAATCCAGCTTTGTATAATTCTCCTACAGCTTTATCTAAATGAGTGTGGGTATCAAAAAATCCAATTAATACGTGTTCCATATTTTTATCTACTTTACCTTTCTGTGTCGAGTTACTATAATGCCGAATAAAATAGTTGTGGCATCACCGTCAATCAAAGCCGATGATGCACAAAAAATTAGTTACCAGTATTAAATGTCAAAAATTGGCTATCAACTGCGTTTATATACTGTTGATCATTTAACATATCTGCCGATAACATATAATGTTCAATTCCAGCTTTCACTAAATCTCTAGCATTAATTTTCTTTTGCCTATATTCCGAGATGAAATTTCCATAACTAGGGATACCTTGCTTTTTAAAATATCCTTGATAGCTTAAATTAACAAGATGAAAAGGTGTTAAATGAGGCGAAATACTTTTTGGAGTTTTGCTTGGTGCAGTTTGAGTTACAGCATCTTCTTTACTATGTCTTGTTTGCGCGTTAGCTGAATTGCTAATAGCAAATATTAACATTACAGATAAAGTGGTTGTAATCAAGCGTTTCATAATTTTTAACCTTCTTAGATATTTGTGTTGATTGTATTCGTGGTTGCTACTTAAGTTCGACAGGTTGGCATAGAATTAACCCATACCAATGATTAGTATCTGCCCAAATTCTCAGTGTTTTTAGTCCTTGTAACTAAAGTTCGTTGTGAAGAATTGTCAAATCAAACTTGCGATAAATTTCAGTGAGGATGCTTTCTCCAATTTCAAAAAAACATTTAAATTTAGAGTATCTAGGGGTACCCAATGAGTTTCAAGACAATGAAGATACATCTCAATTTGATTATTCGCTTGATGATAAATTGCTTCATGTGTAAATGAATTAAGTTTAAAATTACCTTGAAAACGCCAATTTAAATGGAATAAAATATTTAAGTTAAAAGCTTCTGATAACAATCAAAGGGCTAAAATAACTTTAGAAGTACGAGGCTTGGAAATACATATTAAGGCAGAGCCAGATTCAATGGCTGCTGTCGGCGCCTGCTGATAAGCAACTTCTCCCTCTATAATTTTGCACGTGCAAGTACCGCAAATACCCGAACGGCAGCTAAAAGGTGGATTAATATCATTTGCTTCTGCAAATTCTAGCAAAGTACCGTCATTTATAGTCCAGGTCAGTTCGCGATTGGATTCGGCGAATACAATTTGCGCTTCGCCAATACCTTTATTGGTCGCAATTTGAGGTTCAATGGAATTACTGGCTCGGCGCTCAAAGGACTCATAGAAAACCTGGTTATCGGGAACTCCCCACATTTTCAATCCAGACTGTAGAGATTGCATGAAAGATGGTGAACCACAAAGGAAAAATTCTGCCTCTTTACCCACCAGTTGCTTAATTTTTTGGCTATCTACATAACCTTCACTATGGTAAAACCCATTATCTTCTGGTCGAGGACGACTGTAAGCAAAGTGTACGTGTAAGTTAGGATGCTTCTGAGCCAAAGCTAATATATCATCTCGAAAGGCATGAGATAGTCCATTTCTAGTTCCGTGTACAAACCAGATAGGGCGATTGGGATTGATATAACAGCAGGCAATCGCCATACTAATCATGGGTGTAATTCCTACCCCATTACTAATTAGCACAGCAGGGACAGATTTATGGACATCAATTACGAACTTACCGCTAGGTGGTCTAACAGCAATTACTGAACCTTCATAAATATGGTCGTGAAGATAGTTAGAAGCAATTCCTGCCATCACGTTTAGTCCGGACGGTGCCAGTTCTCGTTTGATTGACAAACGGTAATACGCAACAGGAACGGGATAATCTGACAGCGAGTAAGTACGAATAACAGGCTTTTCCTGTCCGGGAATATCAAGTTTTAGCGTTAAAAATTGACCAGGTTCAAACTGTGGCAATTCCCCTCTATCTTGGGGTTCTAAATAAAACGAGGTGATTTCTTCGGTCTCTTTTACTTTATGAGCAACAGTGAAATTTCGCCAACCTTTCCAGTATGTCTCCCCTGTTGGCTGTAGGTCTGTTGTTATTTGTTCATTATCAAGACCAGACTGGCTTTGTCGCTTCTGAATTAGCCCAATTGCCCCTCCCCCAACTAACCCCAAAAGAGCAGCCGACACCCCCCAACGACTTGCCGCTTTTTCTTTAGGACTTACTAGACCAATAATTATACCGCTGAGGATGGTAGCAATAGCAAAGCCTGCCCCCGCACATTTCGCACTGTTCAAAAAAATATTATTTGCATTATTTACTTTTGTCCTCACATTTAATCTCCTTAAACAATTTCACTTAACCAGGAGCTAGTAGTTTACTTTGGACACATCTTATATATAAAGTTGCATTTGCCGATAAAAGCCTTTTGCCAACTTAGAGGAATTTCTAGTAAATCTCTGGCACCAAGGAATGCCTGCTAAAATTATTATGCCCATTCCCGTAAGGGTAGCGAATAATACCCCGCCACAGCTTTGGCTTCGCTTGGTAAAGCAGAGTCAAAGAAATAATTGTAGCTAACAATATCAAAGATAACAAAACGTATCGTAATGGTTATTTACTAAATCCTCCTTTGAACAGCATTGTCGAAAAAATAGAATTACCAAGTCCTAGGGCATTTTTGCTTCATACACTCCCCCAAGACTTTCGGTCTACTTTACTTCGTTAGCAGGGAAATTAGTAATCTTACCTTTCTTCATTGCCACAACTACGTCATAGGTCGAACAATAAGAAAATGTCATGTTATTAGCCTTATTATAGAGATTTACAACCATACCTGCCCCACCAGGTTGCACACCGAGTGGTTCTAAATCGCCAAAGAAGAAGCGACGCAAAGCATCTCCACTGCCAAACTGACCCTTTTCTTTCGCAAGTAGGTCTAGTTTCTGCGAGATGCTCAACCCAGTTACATCTTTCATAGCCTGGGCCTGAACTTGTCCGCTATAAGGATTAATTATCTGAGTTGGTAGTCCAGAAACGGTAGCTACACAACCTAAAGCAAGAGCAGTAATAATAGTAATTTTTTTCACAGTTCAACTCCTCAATTACAACAGTGGAAGACCTAGACATTTATTGCTAAGGACTTTGTTAGTTAGTAGTAAGTTTAAGGCTGAACGCTGTTGAGAGTCACATTCCTGGAAGATAGTCTTTATACTAACCGAGAGAATAACAATTACCTTTCTTTACAGCTAGCTTCTGACCTAGACTTGAGATCAGGTAATGGAGCAACAAAAATGTATAAGGTTTTAGGCGCCAGTTTTGCTCGAAGGCGGTAATGGTGTATTAAATATACTAGAACAAGGTTGAATCAACACAGCTGATGCTAAAACGTTTCACAATTGACAACTTACCAAAAGAACTCTGGACTAGGATAGAGCGACGGAAACTAGCAGCCTCAGAAATTTTTTTTCAAGAGGGAGACCCAGCGCACGCTATATATTATGTGGAATCTGGACAAATTCGTTTGCTTAACTATACCCTATCTGGGCAGGCAGTTGATCACTATACAGTAATGGCAGGAGAATTTTTTGGTGAAGTTTTGGTTGCAAGCGACCAGTGTCTTTGTACTTGTATGGCTGAGGAACCCTCAAAGGTGTTAATCATCCCCAAGCAACCTTTTTTGGATGCTCTTCGACAATATCCCGATTTGGCGCTCGCTTTTGTTGGAGAAGTTGCTTATCGCTTGCATATGACCAAAATTATCATGCGTTTACGAGGAATTCGCTCGGCCCGCGACCGCGTACTCAGCTACCTGCAAATAGTTGCCAAACCAAAGACGAATATTGTTGTCCTCGACCGCTTGCTCAAAGAGATAGCCCGCGACCTAGATTTAACCCCAGAAAGTTTATCTCGCGCTTTAACGCAATTAGAGTCAGAAAAAACTATCAGTCGTGTAACAGGGCGAATTATCCTTAATCCTGAAATCAATGGTTGAATATGTAATGTAAATATTTTTGTCAAAATTAACCAAAATTGATTTGAATCAAGCGCTTATACTTTCTGTCTTGATATAGTTTGACTGGTTTTTCTAAGGAGATGTTTTTTTACTCACAGAGTTACTAATCTCAATTGCATTTTGTTGTATCCTGCAATCAGATAACAGGGACTGGCATACTTGTCAACAAAAACAGGTGACTTGTTATGAGATATGAAAATACACAGACAGATGAAACAGTAGAGAGACTTCTGCCAAGGCAATACGACGATGTACTGTCCGCTCACAGTTTTTCCATTTTAGAGATGGAAACTGCTTATGGGCTGTTGCAGGCAGAGGTGTTACAATTGCGCCAACGAGAACGGCAATTAGAGGAAGAACTATTCTTCCTCCGCGAGCAAGAAAAAGCATCAAAGCAACTTACGGAACAACAAATCAAAGCCAATGCAGAATTAGCCATTAGCTCTGAGCGCAAGCGTATGTCCCGAGAAATCCACGATACTCTGGCGCAATCTTTTACCAGTATCCTCATGCGTTTGCAAGCTGCCGAACTTTCCCTTCCCAAGGATATTGAAACAGCCCGAACCAATATTTGCCATGCCTGCGAACAGGCTCGTTTTGGTTTAGCAGAAGCCCGTCGCTCAGTCTACGCCCTTCGCCCCCAACACTTGGAGGGTAGAAATTTTCAGGAGGCACTAAAGGAATGTTTGCACTTGATTGTTGCAGCTACAGGTATAGAAAGCGAATTTTGCGTCGTGGGTTTACCCAGTATTCTACCCGTTAACGTGGAGGTTGAACTATTGCGAATTGCTCAGGAGGCTATTACCAATGCCTGCAAACATGCTGCTTCGAGTCAAATTATGGTGCAACTGTCCTTCATGCCTCAGAAAGCTAGGTTATTAGTACAAGACAACGGTAGCGGATTTTTACTCTCTGAATCCAAAGCAACAAATGGCTTTGGCTTAATCAGTATGCAAGAGCGTACTCAAAAAATAGGAGCAAAGTTTTCTATATCCAGCCACCTAGGGTACGGAACCCAAGTGATAGTTGAAGTTGAAAGCAGCAAATGATAAATCCTGTAAAGATTCGCATTCTCATTGCTGATGACCACCCATCTATGCGAGAGGGGTTGGCAGTTTTACTGGGACTACAGCCAGATTTCCAAGTGATTGCTCTGGCCAAGGATAGTCTGGAAACTATTGCTCTTTACCATGAACACCAACCGGATGTGCTGCTGCTAGACCTCTCTATGCCCGGTATGAAAGGAAACGAACTAGTTGCTGCTATCCGAGCTAAATTTTCCAGCGCGCGCATCATTATCCTGACAACTTACGATGGCGATGAAGATATTTATCGTTCCCTTAAAGCTGGAGCTTGTGGGTATTTGCTCAAAGACATTCCCAGTCAAGAACTGTTTGACGGGATTCGCAAAGTAAATGCCGGACAAAAATACCTAATGAGCCAAGTGGCTCTGAAATTGACAGAGCGACTTCAGAGAGAAGAATTAACAAAGCGGGAACTAAAAGTGCTAGCTTTGATAATACAAGGTAAAAGTAATCATGAAATCGGTGAAGAACTATGCATTGTTGATGGCACCGTCAAGTTTCATGTTCGGAATATCATGCAAAAATTGGGTGTAAGTGACCGCACCGAAGCGATTATCGTTGCCCTTAAGCGTGGTTTTTTTCACCTGTGAATATGCATACCATATTATGAACACAAGCACATCTACCATTAGACATAAAAATTATTACTCTCTTCCTTTGCGTCCTTTGTGTACTTTGCGGTTCGTTATATAACCGTGTTCGGTATATCAAATTTTTGGGGAACCGAGGGCGCCGACTAACAACAGTGGCCAGGGTACTTTAATATCGGGTATTAGCGATGAGTATTTTCTTAAAGCTGGCAATCCAAAGGGTAATACAAAGCGTAAAGAACGCAGCGAGACAGGACTATTTCCATCTTGGTCTAAAATTCCATATTGACGAGCAAGTTCAGCAACAATTTGCACTTTTCCTGTACGACGCATAATACTAGATGATAACTCACCAGTTAAGTGAGCAATAACCCGTCCTGTTAATAAAGGAGTTTCCCAGTTATAGCGCTCACTAAACATTAATTTCATCGGGTCATTGCTATGTTGTTCATTAAAGTGGTCGGCTAAACTAGAAAAATGCTCAGTTCCAACAATACCAGGCCATATAGATAACGAAGCAACGTTATAAGATTTTAATTCAACAGCCATATCTGCCGCTAATCTATCACAAGCAGCTTTGCCGGCGCCGTAAGCAACACCAAAAATATATGATAATCCACCCCAAGAAGAAATAGTACTAATAAGTCCTTGTTTACGTTTGGTCATCATTTGAGCAGCAAAAACACTTGCTACATAATGACTACGAAGACCAACATTATTACTAGCATCCCAAAGACTAGTTTCGTTTTCCCAAAAAGGTTTGCCATTAGCATCTGTTAATGCTTTAACACCTGAGTAGGCATTATTTACAAGCAAGTCAAGCTGTCCATACTGTTCATCTTGAATACGCTCAAATAGTAAACGTACTTGTTCATCATCGCTATGGTCTACCTGAACCGCAATACATACACCACCCGCTTCTTCTACCGCAACTTTTGTATCATTTAAACTACCTGAACCACTGGTTGATTCAAGGCTACGTCCTGTAATATAAACAGTGGCGCCTGCTTCACCGAGACCAACGGCAATACCTTTACCTATACCACGTGTGGCGCCTGTCACTAATGCCACTTTGCCAACTAAATTATTCATAGTTATTTATAATTATTTATAGATTAATAATATCATTTTTAATGTAACATACAAATCAATTTAATCACAGTACATATTACAGAAAGAACAATGTCTAAAACAACAAATCAATCCCAAGATAGAAATCAGACAAAACTTCATAAATTTTTCTTTAACTTATATTCAGATTGTGCATTTACCAAATGTCCCAAATGCCAAACGAAAACAAAAGTTCGTAAGTTCCCTTTGGTAATCCACATTCCACAGCAACTATTTATACTAAACAAACAGTTTAAACTTTTGATTTT
>ERZ1066124.302-NODE-302-length-38505-cov-24.296931_pt1 | contig 38505 bp, 35 predicted proteins | sample MGYA00382771_ERZ1066124 | MGnify/ENA primary metagenome ERZ1066124 (study PRJEB33369, sample SAMEA5778354) | biofilm metagenome | biome: Industrial cooling water; feature: Water cooling tower basin; material: Biofilm | place: United Arab Emirates | collected... | reverse complement strand
AGAGGGTCAAGTCTACGCGCGTAGTTAGCACACAAAAAACCTCCCAACGAACCACCCACTGCCATCAAAATAGTTTGAGGCCAAGCAATAACACCTGCGATAACAAAAGGAATAATTGCAACACCATTAATACAACTTCCTAAAAATGTTTTAAAAGCATTCATCGTATGAATACTTTTTATACCAATAAATGTTAGAGTTGCTAGCATCAAAATTCCTAAGCCGGCGCCGAAAAAACCGCCATAGATAGAAATAGCCAATTGAGCAAGTACCAATCTAAAAATAGGTGGAGATTTAGAAGGTGATTTCTGCCTTTGAAGTTGAAACCAATTTTTGAGGGGTTCACTAAAAGTAAATATCAATGTTGCTAACAGTAACAAATAAGGTATTAGCTTTTTAAATACATCCGGTGAAGTATATAACAAAGCAACAGAGCCAATTATTCCACCCACTACACTAATACCACATAATAATAATAGTTCTCGTCGCTGAATTTTTAAATCACTACGATATGCTCCTGCACTAGCTAACGCTGCAACCCAAATTGCAGTATTATTTGTTGCATTAGCTGCTATTGGTTGCATACCTGTGAATATTAGCGCTGGAAACGTAATGAAACTTCCACCCCCTGCTACAGCATTTAATCCACCCGCAATAAACGCGGCGCCGAAAAGGAGTAAGCTATTCACAGTAGTTAAGTTTTGCAACATTATAATAATTTTATGAATTTTATTATTAAAAGTAAATTACATTTATTGCTTAATCTAACTGTAATTTACCAAGCTTTTTTAGAGCTAAGAACAATGAACTAATATGTAATGCTTGTAAAAATATACCATTATCAATAGATTCGATTACCTTATTTAAAGGTAGCACAACTAGATTGATTTGTTCTGTATCATCTAACTTTAAATCAGCTACAAGTTTTACATCTGTTGCTAAAAAACAATGAATAAAATTGTTATGACTTGACGGATTAGGTGATATTACTCCTGTCTCAATAAAAGTGTTGCTAGTGTATCCTGTTTCTTCCAATAACTCACGCTTTGCTGCTAAGAGTGGAGAAATATCTTCTACTTCCATACAACCACCTGGTAATTCTAAAACAGTTTTTTGAATACCGTGGCGATATTGCTCGACTAGTACAACTTCTTGATTATTAGTTAAAGCAACAATATGTACCCATGTAGAATATTCTATAACATAAAAAGGCTCAACTATTTTCCCATCAGGCATTTGACAGGTATCCGCGCGTAGTGATAGCCATTTGTCTTTTACCAAATACTTAGAATTTAATATAGCCCAGTTTAATGAGTTCAATTTAATAAATCCAATAAGAGCAAATTAACTATCTTGTGGAATGGATGTCAAAGCCCGTCGTAATATCAGGGCGGGCAAGGATGCCCGCTCCACAAGGAAATTAATAATCGAAATCGCCGCCACCAAAGCCACCGCCACCACCAGGAACAGGTGTAGCTTGTTCTTTTTGTTCCGGCTTATCAACTACAATCGCTTCAGTCGTCAAAACCATACCCGCAATAGATGCAGCATTCTGCAATGCCGAACGAGTTACTTTTGCTGGGTCAACAATTCCTGCCTCAAACAAGTCAACAAATTCATTCGTAGTAGCATCGTAACCAACATTAAAATCTTTCTCTTTAACTCGTTCTGCAATCACTGCACCATTTTGACCTGCGTTCTCTGCAATCCGTTTTAATGGCGCACTTAACGCGCGGGATACAATTAACGCTCCTGTAAGTTCTTCACCTGTCAAGGTAGATTTTGCCCAGTCTTCTAAGTCAGGAGATAAATGCGCTAACGTTGTACCGCCACCAGGAACAATGCCTTCTTCCACAGCGGCTTTGGTCGCGTTGATTGCATCTTCTAGACGTAGCTTACGGTCTTTGAGTTCTGTTTCGGTAGCGGCGCCTACCTTAACAACTGCAACTCCACCTGACAGTTTTGCCAAACGTTCTTGCAACTTCTCTTTATCATAAGAAGATTCGGTATCTTGGATTTGTTTTTTGATTTGTTCTACCCGTGCTTTTACTGCTGCTTCATTACCATCAGCTACAAGAGTAGTATCATCTTTGGTGATTGTGACGCGCCGTGCTTTACCTAGTTGCTCTAGCTTAGTTGCATCTAGTTTAAGACCTGCATCTTCTGTTATTAACTGCCCTCCAGTCAGAATCGCAATGTCTTCTAAAATAGCTTTGCGACGGTCTCCAAATCCTGGCGCCTTAACTGCGGCTACATTCAATACACCCCGTAATCTGTTTACTACCAGCGTTGCTAATGCTTCTTTTTCAATATCTTCTGCCAGAATTAGTAGAGGACGACCCGCGCGGGCAACTTGTTCTAGCACAGGTACTAAATCTTGCACCAAGGCGATTTTTTTATCGGTAATTAGCAAGAAAGGCTCATCGAGTACAGCTTCTAACCGCTCGGCATCTGTTGCAAAATAAGGAGAAATATACCCCTTGTCAAAGTTCAACCCTTCGGTAACTTCCAATTCAGTAGTGACAGACTTACCTTCTTCAAGAGAAATTACACCCTCGCGACCGACCTTTTCTAATGCCTCAGCAATTAAGGCGCCTACCGCTTCATCGTTACCAGCAGAGATAGCAGCAACTTGAGCAATAGACCTAGAGTCTTCTACTGGACGGGCATGTTCTTTGATTTTATTTACCAAGAACCCAGTGGCTTTATCAATTCCGCGCTTGAGTTCGATTGCATTTGCTCCAGCCGCTACGTTCCGCAATCCTTCTTTGACAATAGCTTGAGCCAAGACAGTTGCAGTTGTAGTACCATCACCAGCAGCATCATTTGTCTTAGAAGCAGCTTGTCGGATAAGCGAGACACCGGTGTTTTCAACGTGATCTTCTAGCTCAATTTCTTTGGCAATAGTTACACCGTCATTTACTATTTGAGGGGCGCCGAACTTCTTCTCTAAAACAACGTTACGTCCCTTTGGACCAAGAGTGACTGCCACTGCCTCAGCCAAAATATCAATGCCTTTTTCTAGCGCGCGACGAGCATTTTCGTTGTAAATAATGCGTTTAGCCATAATGTTCAATGTTGGGTATTGAAGTTGTGATATTGAATTAAGACAAAAATCTGAAAAGCAGCGTATCAAGAGACAATTGCCAGAATATCTTTTTCTGACAACAGCACATAGTCATCTGTACCAAGCTTCACATCAGTACCCGAATACTTTGAGTACAGAACTTGATCTCCCACTTTAATATCTGGCTCAGTACGAGAACCATCATCGTTACGCTTACCAGGACCAACTGCAACGATTTCACCGACTTGAGGCTTCTCTTTAGCAACATCTGGCAAAAGTATACCTCCAGCAGTTTTATCTTCAGATGCATTGACCTTAACAAAAACACGATCACCCAAAGGCTTAACAGTTGAGACACCTAGAGTTATAGCTGCCATGCAAAATTCTCCAAATGCACAAGTTAGATTTACGATTTATTTGTACTTTAAAAGCATTATACGGTAAGTCGCTCGGAATAAAGTATATTATTCAAACTTTTTTCTAGAAGTGATTTTAGTTTACTTGTACTTAAAAGTACTTATGCTAGTTAAATGGGCATCTTGTGGAATGGGCATCCTGCCCGTTTCAAACACAAGGTGCCCACCCCATAAGAAAACTTGAAGTCATCTTACCTGAACGAGTGGGAATTACAATATAGAACGAATAGTTATAAACGTAATCTAATTTTCTGACAATTAAATATCTGCGACTTCCCGGTTACGAAGTTTAGCAGTAAATTGAGCTAACATTATTGCTATACAATTTAAAATTGTCGATTTCCCGGAAATTACCTCTGATTCTTTTCCCTCTATCCCAACCTACTTGCATTAAACTATACCTATCTTGAGCTTCATCAAATACAGTATCTAAGCTAATGTTGCCATGAAACGGTTTGAAGCGTGAATAGTAAGTAACTACTTGCGCGCTCTATTTGACTATACTGGTTTATTTTATCCGTGAGGTATAAAAATTTTATTGTCCGCGTCCTGGCTTACAATCAGCAAAGCCCAATGCCTCTGTATCAAGGAAGCTGGCAATTGCCATTTCAATCACCGCTTCAATAGGATACTCAATTTCAGAAGCGCGCGCAATTAAAGCAGCTTGAATTCGTTCAGGCAAACGTTTCAGGATGACTTCGGCGTCAACTTTATCGAGTTGCTCTTTTGATTTTGCTTGCATAGCTTTACTATTCACTTGGAATTTGGACGTTGTAAGGAGGTTCGGTAGCTCTCAAAATTATAGCTTCCAACTCTAATAGTAGCGCAGGGTTTTCCCAGTAAGAAATTGTCTGTACGGCAATACGTACTTCTTCATCACCATATTTATCAAGCCATGCCCACAAAAAAGCTTTATGTCCACCAGTAAAGCGACTCCGCAGACTCTTGGTTTTACCAATGTAAAGTAACCCCAAGCTTTTGTGTCTAATTGCATAAATACCAGGACGAGCAGGAAGATTGACAAAATCTCGACTTAAGGGTTGGCATTCTTCAAATGGAGTAAAAGCAATTACGTTTAAGATTTGTCGAGCTTGGGAAACTAGTTCGGAGTCATTCGTCGGCATTGGGAGCAGCGCTGATTAGTTGCACAAAAATTATGTTCCCATATTCTGTGTCGCTTGTAACTGTGAAAATGCTTATACTTTATTAAGTAAGTGAGTAATCGGGTTGAAAATTGCCCGACGCGGCGTTCAAAAACGGTGTGTAGCGATATTACAAAGCGAAGTGGCGCCCATCAACTCACAAAGAAATAGTACCCTGTTGTGTACCAAACAAAGTACGTAATCCTAGGAAAGCACTGTGATGAATTACTTAGATAACAATTCACACAGGAAAAAATTATGACATCGACATTTGACGCAACCGCTCAACTTCAAAAGCCTGTTTTAAAAGAAGGTTCCAAGGGTGAGGCAGTTAAGGAGTTACAAAAACTCTTACTAAAATATAATGCTTATGTAACAATTAGCAATTCCGGTGCCTGCGTATTCCCAGGAGAAGAAGTAATTGATGGTAACTTTGGCGCCAAGACCACAGCCGCAGTTAAACTATTCCAAGCACGGATGTTCTTAGTACAAGACGGTATCGTTGGCGATAGAACTTGGCGTTCATTGTTCAAAGGCGCCCCTGTAGATATGCCTACCTTAAAAAAAGGCAGCAAAGGAGACTTGGTTAAGGCAGTTCAAACAAGATTAACAGTTGGTGGTTATGACGCTGGCGCCGTTGATGGTGAATTTGGCAACCGTCTAGAAAAAGCTGTAAGACAGTTACAAAAGAATACTGGCTTACCTGTTGATGGTGCAGTTGGCGACCGCACTTGGTTTGAGTTAAGCAAAATTAGTACAGTCTTCTGCTAAAATTTTCATATATATATAGATTTTGGCGCCAGTCCATATAAACACAATTGTAGAGACGCGATTAATCGCGTCTCTACATGTCGTTAACACCAGAAATGCTGTTAGCAATTGATGTAATCGCAACTATAACTCCCAAAAGCTCATTTAAAGGATTTAAATAACGCTCCTGAAGGTTAACTTTGACTACCTTATTTTTTTGCAATGTAGAGACAAGGGTTCAATCGCGTCTCTACAATAATTTTATTAATTTTAATACTATAAAAAAACTACGCTATGCTGTAAAGTAAAGTTAAAGCAGCAATTAAATATAAACGCTCCAATGACACGCGCGTTTCTAAGGTGAGAATCCTGTTATATGACAAAAAATAAAATATCTTTGAATAAAACTATATATGTTGTTAGGCACTGTCAATCATCAGGTCAGCAGCATTCGGCGCCGCTTACAACTGAGGGAAAAGTGCAAGCGACTTTACTCGCTGATTTTTTTCGAGAGTTGCAAGTTGAACGCATTGTTTCTAGCCCATTTTTGAGAGCTTGTGAATCGATTAAACCTTTGGCAGAACAGCTTAGAATTACAGTAGAGATTGATGAGCGGCTAAAAGAAAGATTACTAAGTACATCAATGCTTCCAGATAGCGAATGGCTTAAACAGTTTCGTGAGACTTTCGATGACCTTGATTTATGTTTGCCAGGTGGTGAGTCAAGTCGTAATGCAATGCAACGAGCGGTTGCAGTGGTTGATGAAATTGTGCAACACGATGCTACAGTAACAGTTCTTGTTACACATGGGAATTTGATGACACTACTGCTCAAACATTTTAACGAGCAAATTGGTTTTGCCCAATGGCAGAGTTTAACTAATCCCGATGTATATAAAATTGTTACTGATAACGTTAATGTAGAAGTTAAGCGTATATGGCACATTTAATATTTAAGGTGCTATGTTTGGAACGGGCAAGGATGCCCATTCCACAATAAATGGTTACTTAAGATTTAGAGTTACTTGTTGCAAGTTTCCTGTGAACGCAAAAGGCGCCTCATAATCTTCTACTACAGGTGTACCGTTGTCTCGACCTACATCAAAAGTTTCGTCTAATCCCCAACGGAATGCTACGGTTTTTTCAATGCGACCATGAGCAACTTCTGTATCATTAATAAATAGTTTCCCTATTCCACCTGCACCTGGTTTTCCACCGTCAAACTCAAAATCAAATCGTATTGTAGATTTTCCGTTTGGCACTTTTTCAGAAGATTGAATAATTGTACGCTCGTTACCTAAAAAGTTGTAGGCGTAACTTGGCTTGCCATCATCTAAAAAGAAACTCCAACCAGCAAAACGTCCACCTTGGCTAACAAGCACACCCTCTGTATCATCGTCCAGAGCCTCAATGTTTGCTGTAATGCTAAAAGACTTGTTTTTGAGGTCAGGAGCGCTACCTTCGGGAACTCTTACAGTACCTGGATAATACGTAAACTTTGTGCGTCCAGCGCTTAAAGTAGGACGGATACCAACATCAAACCGCGTTAATAGACGGTCATCTAAAGGTAATACATTATACTTGCGCGCTTGCGCTAGAAACAGGTTTTGCAGTTGCTTGAGTTTATCAGGTTCCTTGGCAGCAAGGTCATTTGCTTCGCTAAAATCTTCATCAATGTTATAGAGTTCCCACTTATCTTGGTCAAAGTCTGAGCCTGTTGAACGTTCCCACGGTAAACGAGGATGACGAGCAGCCGCGACCCAGCCCTTATTATAAATCGCGCGGTTTCCTAACATCTCGAAATATTGTGTTTTTCGTTTTGAGGGTGCGTCGGGGTTGTCGAAGGTATAAGCTAGACTAGTGCCTTCAATAGGTTGTTGCTCTACACCGTTAACGCTAGTTGGCTCAGTAATTCCAGTAACTCTATAAATAGTGGGAGCAATATCAATTACATGATGGAATTGGCTACGAATTCCACCTCGGTCTTTGATGCGGTCACCCCAAGCAATTACTAAAGGGTTACGAGTTCCACCAAAATGAGAAGCAATTTGCTTTGTCCATTGGAAAGGTGTAGTTCCTGCCCATGCCCATTCTGCTGGATAATGATTAAAGGTTTTGGGACTTCCTAAGTCATCGTATGAGGCGAACAATTGTTCAAGGGTTTCTGGTACACCATTAAAGACTTTTATTTCACTAACGGTTCCAGTTAATCCACCTTCTGCACTGGCGCCATTGTCTCCTACTATATATATGACTAACGTATTGTCTAATTCACCTAGTTGCTCAACTGCATTTATTAACCTTCCCACTTCCGCATCGGTATGTGCTAAGAATCCAGCAAATACCTCCATCATGTGGGCATAAAGTTTTTGCTCGTTTTCTGGAATAGAATCCCATGCAGGAAGCTCTTTGGGACGAGGGGTTAGTTCGGCAGAAGCGGGAATTACACCTAGTTCTTTCTGTCGTGCAAAGGTTTCTGACCGCAATTTATCCCACCCTTGGTCAAACTTACCTTTGTATTTTTCAATCCACTCTTTAGGTGCATGGTGCGGAGCATGAGTGGCGCCAGTAGCAAGGTAAGTAAAGAAGGGTTTATCAGGAGCAACTGATTGTTGCGCTTGAATCCAAGCAATGGCATGGTCTACTAAGTCAGGAGTTAGATGATAATTAAAATTATTAATTGGTTTATCAATACGCTTAGTATTTTCAACTAAAGCGGGGTTCCATTGATTTGTGTCACCACCAAGAAAGCCATAGAAATACTCAAAACCTTCATTCGTTGGCCAACGGTCAAACGGGCCAACAAAACTAGTTTCATTGTCTGGTGTATTATGCCACTTACCAAATGCAGCAGTACTGTAACCATTTTGACGCAATACTTCAGCAACCGTAGCAGCACTCTTTGGTAAAATTGCTGTATAACCAGGAAAGCCTGTGGCTAACTCTTCAACTACACCCGTACTTACTGAGTGATGGTTGCGCCCAGTTAACAACGCCGCACGCGTAGGTGAACAAAGTGCTGTCGTATGAAATTGGTTGTAGCGCAAACCACGTTCAGCTAAACGAGTCAAATTAGGGGTGTCTACTGGGCCACCAAAGGTGCTTGCTTGTCCAAACCCAACATCATCAAGCAAAATTAGTAGGACATTTGGAGCATTTGCTGGTGCAGTGATTGGTTGTGGAAAATCTGGTTTAGAATCTTTGTAAGTAATACCTATTTTCCCTTTGAAGGGCGGTTGTGGAGCTGGTAGGACTTGGGATGTTACAGCAAGAGCAGGCGCTGTAAAGATATTAGTGAAGAGCAGTACTGTAGTCATTAAACAGAAAATTGCTCTTTTGAAATGAAATTGTGGCATAGATGTACATCATCTCGATTTAATATTGATCAACTGTTGAGATTCTTTACCAAGCGAAACCCAATATGACTTGTTCCAGTATCAGGAGCTTGAGATTCCCGCGCGGCAGGACGGTAACGACTGCAATAGTTTGGCGCACACAAGTAAGAACCTCCTTTAATAACGTGTAAAGCGTTTTCAGACGGTTTGTTGGGGTCAAAACTTTCATCGCTTTTTGGGCCTGTGGGGTTGAGACGATGAGCTTTGTTTACATGTCCCAAAGCAAACCAGTCGTTAGTCCACTCCCAAACATTACCAGCCATGTCATAAAGACCATACTTATTAGCAGGAAAGGAACCTACAGGCGCCATACCAACATATCCATCAGCTTTCGTATTAAAAAACGGAAAGATTCCCTGCCAAGTGTTAGCGCGCGTCGGTGAATACTGATTGCCCCAAGTATATAACGCACCATCCAATCCACCACGAGATGCATATTCCCATTGAGTTTCGGTAGGAAGTGATTTTCCTGCCCACTTGGCATAAGCGACAGCATCTTCGTAAGCAATGTGGACGACAGGGTAATTTTCTTTGTTGGTAATTGTGCTACCAGAACCAAAAGGATGCTGCCAGTTGGCGCCTCTCACCCACTGCCACCAACTTGGAAACGACACTTGCTTGACGGATTGTGGCATTTGAAAAACTAGAGAACCAGGTAATAGTTCTTCATCCGACAAAGCAAATTGCTGTTTCGACAATGGTCGCTCGGCAACCGTTATATATCCTGTCGCCTTGACAAATTTCGCAAACTGGGCATTTGTTATCTCATACCGATCCATACAAAAGCTGCTAACAGAAACATCAGATGCTGAAAGTTCCTCCACATAACCGGAATTATCCGATCCTATAGAAAAAGAACCACCTGGAATTAACGCCATTCCTTGAGGACAAACCTTTTCTGCAAATGCTGCACTTGTAAGACCTACCGTCATTGCGAATATAACTAAGTTGAGTAAAACAGCAATCACGAGTCTCTGGATAAGCAATGTCATTTTTGCCCTGGCGCCCTTAATTCATCAAGATACTACTGTATATTGATGGGTATACAGTATTTAATAATATTTTTGACTTTTATTCAAGTAATCATGAAAGATAAGCAATACCAATAATGTCATGCTGAGGTATGTAAAGCGAAGCTTTTCCCGCAGGGTAGCATCTTAAAGATTTTGACGCTTGTTTAAAAGTAAAGTTCTAACCAGTTTGGAGTATAAAATAATTAACTCATATTTTAGTACTACAAGGACTGTAAAGTATAAAAAATATCTAGTACATTATTGGCGCCAACAGGAATATAATTGACCATCAGCCGTTTGAATGTACCTAAAGCAATTAGCTTAACAATGTTTGATAAATAAAACATTCAATTAAAAGAAATATTTTTTGAAGTATTTTATATATTCGTGTGTTTTAAAATATAATTACTGCTTTTAGTTACATATATAGTCATATCAATATTGCTTAGTTAAGCTTCTTGTAACATAATAAATCCCCCCTAACCCCCCTTAATAAGGGGGGGAAAAGAGTGTTTATAGCCCCACCTTAATAATAGAGGAAAAAGAATGTTTATAGCCCTCGCCTTAGTAAGGGGGGTTGGGGGATCGATAGTCATATATATAATATTAAACTTATTTACAAAAAATACGATAAATATATCGATTTAATGTAGTATATAGATAACTGACAAGACAATACAAAAATATGCAGTACAAACAACTTGGTGAAAGTGACCTCAAAGTTTCAGAAATTTGTTTGGGAACCATGACCTACGGGCACCAAAATACTATTGAAGAAGCTCACCAACAGTTAGACTATGCTGTTTCTCAAGGTGTAAATTTTCTGGATGCAGCAGAGATGTATCCCGTTCCACCTCGTGCAGAAACCTATGGCTTTACAGAAACTTACATTGGGGAATGGTTAAAGCACCAGCAACGAGATAAAGTGATTGTTGCCACAAAAATCGCTGGCCCTGGTCGTCATCTTAAATGGGTACGTGATGGAGGTAATGCAATTGACAGAATTAACGTTAAACAAGCAGTAGATGATAGTCTGAAGCGGTTGCAAACAGATTATATAGACTTATATCAGATTCACTGGCCAGACCGCAACGTTCCTTTATTTGGCAATAAAGTATTTGACCCAAATCAGGAACGAGAGACTGTTCCTATTTCTGAACAGTTATCGATTTTTGCCGACTTGATCAAAGAAGGAAAGATTCGCTATATAGGTTTAAGTAATGAAACTCCTTGGGGAATTGCTACATTTAGTAGTGTTTCCAAGCAGTTAGGATTACCCAAAGTTGTTTCTATTCAAAATGCTTACAACTTATTGAATAGGGTATTTGATTGGACATTCGCAGAAGCTTCTTACCGTGAAAATATTGGGTTACTAGCTTACAGTCCTTTGGCATTTGGTTACTTAACTGGTAAATATTTACATGGCAAGCCAGAGAATACAAGAATTTCTTTGTTTGAAGGTTTTGGTCAGCGCTACAATAAACCAATTGTTAGTGAAGCTGTAGCTGCTTATGTAGAAATTGCCAATAAATATAAGCTCACACCAGCTTCCTTGGCTTTAGCATTTGTGCGAAGTCGTTGGTTTGTTAGCAGCACAATTATTGGCGCCACTACTTTAGAACAACTTCAAGAGAATTTGGAAAGTATAGATGTAGTTCTTGATGAAGAGATTTTGGCTGAATTGGATGCTGTTCATACTCGTTATCGTAATCCCGCTCCATAGGGAAAAATAAGGCGCCCTAAAATTTTTATTGTCACGAAAATGTAGAGACGTTACATGTAACGTCTCTACAGGGGTTTTTCAACAAGACATTTAATCACTTACAACCAGCGCAATTGCTAACCCGTCGTACCCTTTGCTGCCAACTGTTTGAATTGTAGTTGCTTTGACTCGTGGTTCAGCTGCTAGTAATGTATTAAATTTACGCACACCTTGAACATTTTCATCAGTGCTATTTGCGTCAATGACTGCCCCTTTACGGATAACATTATCGACAATTATTACACTGCCACGTCGAGTTAGTTTAAGTGCCCAAGTAAAATAGTCTGGAGTATTTGCTTTATCAGCATCAATAAAGACAAAATCGAAGGGTGCTTGACCTTCAGTAGCAAGCTGCGGCAATGTGTCTAAACTGGCTGTAGTTCTTGCTGCAATGCGGTGATTTCTCTTTCCTTGCAACGTTCAATAAAATTTTTGGGTAATGGTTTTCTGTAGGTTTGCTCAATAATCTCTAAACAGGTTTTAAGAGACTTTCCTGTAAATTGTTGAGTCATTTCTGCATAAGTAATAGGAAAACCAACTTCGGTGAGCATTTTCGCAAAAATGCGATTTACAATCACTTCGCTATCAACCAACACTCCGTCACAATCAAAAATGATACAAAGATAATTCATATTTTTTATAAGAAAGGAGATTCTTGGTGAGTGAGCTTCTACAGGCAAAAATTCACTAGCCTGCATTTTCCATAACTTAAATATGACTGAAACTTTCCCTCTAATCAGTTAATTTCAGATGTTTAAACATATGTTCTAGGTTTAGTACTAAGAACGTTACTGCCTTATACTTTATAGGTACAAGGTAATTAGATTTGTTTATCCACTACAACTGTCTCGACTCTCAAGATAGTTAATTTGTCCGCTATATAACTCCTAAAGCTGTTAAATACGGCATATCAATCAATTTAATGGATTATAGCATTTGTTGGTGAATATAACGTTGAGTTGGGTCGAGGGGGCGAAATATTATCACAGTTATTTTTTTGAGCAAAAGGGTTGGAGACTTTCAAGAAACACGAGCCGAATTCAAATACAGCAACTGAGGAAGTTTGTGCATATCGTTGAAAATAATTTTGGCACCAGCAGCAGTAAGAGCGGCGCCATCCGAGTCGTGAACATAACCAAAAACTGTCATTCCTGCTTTGTATGCTGCTTGTACACCTGATACAGAATCTTCAATTACAACACAGGATTCCGGATTTGTGTTCATTTGCTGGGCTGCATAAAGATATATGTCGGGAAAAGGCTTAGGGCGAGCAACATCATTAACACTATATAATTTTTCGTGGAATTTATGTATAAGTCCGGTTAAGTTTAAGACTAGTTGAATGTGACGATGGCTGCTATTTGATGCTACACATTTTGGTAATGTAATTTGCTCTAAGATTTCAGTAATTCCTGAAACTGGTTGTAATTCTTGCTGGAATGCGGCAAATTCTCGCTCCTTGCAACGTTCAGCAAAGTCTTTGGGCATTGGTTTTCTATAGGTTTGCTCAATAATCTCCAAACAAGTTTTAAGGGACTTTCCTTTTAATTGTTGATTCACTTCTGTATAAGTGATAGGAAAACCAACTTCGGTGAGCATTTCCGCAAAAATGCGATTTATGATTGTTTCGCTATCAACTAATACTCCATCGCAATCAAAAATCACAAGCTCAAACTGAGTTATGCCCATATTGTTGTCTCAAATCTAGGATTATATGTGAACTTTTAAACTTCTGGCTTGGTTGCTTGCATAGAGGAACGACTAGAAAATTCATCATACCATTTAGCAAGTCCCAAATGTTTCTGGCGCCATTGGAATTTTTGAAGGCGGGCTTCTATAATTCCCAAGGTACAGCCAAGCATTATGTGAGCAAGCTTAGGCTGTTGGTCAAGTTTATCTGAAAGTTTTTCAAAGTGTCCCAGACACCTTAACGCCCTTGACTGTTCTAGCTCAATTATTGGAGGTGATTGCTCGGTTCTGGGGCGCCGCACTTCACGCACCCAAACAGCAACGCCATCTAAAAAACCACCAAATAGACCTTCAAGTTGTAGTGAAAAGGTATTTCTAGTATCAGCAACTAATCTAACGGTAGATATGAAATTGACTTTATATGAAATTGACTTAAAAGGATATTTACTTTGCCGTAGTGAAGTAGTATGATTAAGCGCTAAAAGCCAGAAGTTCATGAAAAAGAATAACTTGCCTGTACCAGAGGCGACTGACAATTTATTGCAATCACGTCGTTTCCGATTATCCTTTCTTTACGCTGTGCCGATTGGCGTGTTAGGAGGGTTAATTGGTTTGGGGGGTGCGGAGTTTCGGCTACCAGTCCTTGCTGGCATCTTGAGTTATACAGCACGGCAGGCTGTACCCCTGAATCTAGCTGTTAGCTTAGTGACAATTGCTGCATCTTTGGCAATCCGAGGTAGTACACTTTCCTTTAGCTTAGTGATTCCGTTACTACCTGCAGTCTTTTCCTTGATTTTCGGAGCAGTTATTACTGCCTTTTTCGGGGCAACAATGGCAGTTCGGCTTTCAAATGAGCAGCTTGAGAGAATCATCTTCGTACTATTGGTATTAATTGGCGTTGCTCTGATAATCGAGGGCTTTCTTCCTCAACAAATGCCAGCCCTTCTACCCCCTGCTTTAGGCTGGCGCATTCCTGCTGGTATTGTGTTTGGTTTGGCAATTGGACTGGTGAGCAGTCTCCTTGGGGTTGCTGGGGGTGAAATAATTATCCCAACGCTGGTTTTTGCTTTCGGTGCAGATATTAAAACAGCGGGTACTGCAAGCCTTTTGGTGAGCTTGCCAACTGTGCTGGTGGGGGTTGTTAAATATGCCAGTCGGGGAGCGTTTACAGATAAATCCATATTGAGCAATACCGTTGCGCCTATGGGAGTAGGTTCGGTGATTGGAGCCATCGTTGGGGGATTACTTGTTGGGATCATTCCATCAGCAGTGTTAAAGGTCACGCTAGGGATAATTTTAAATGTCTCCGCGTTTCGGGTTTTTCACAAAGCCAAATCCCAAAATTAATGACACCATCGCAATCGAAAATTATAAGATTGAACATGATATTATATGTGGACTTTTAAACTTCTGGCTTGGTTGCTTGCATAGAGGAACGACTAGAAAATTCATCATACCATTTAGCAAGTCCCAAATGTTTCTGGCGCCATTGGAATTTTTGAAGGCGGGCTTCTATAATTCCCAAGGTACAGCCAAGCATTATGTGAGCAAGCTTAGGCTGTTGGTCAAGTTTATCTGAAAGTTTTTCAAAGTGTCCCAGACACCTTAATGCCCTTGACTGCTCTAGCTCAATTATTGAAGGTGATTGCTCGGTTTTGGGGCGCCGTACTTCACGCACCCAAACAGCAACGCCATCTAAAAAACCACCAACTAGACCTTCAAGTTGTAGTGAAAAGGGATCAGAGGTATCAGCAACCAATCTAATATCATTATTAAAGGAATCAAAATAGGCGCAGATAATGCGCGTTTCGCTCAAGATGAATTTATCGTCAGTTTCTAGAGTTGGTACTTTACCTGTAGGGTTGTAATTAAGTAATGTACTATTAGCATCCCGCACAGTGACTTTTTGCATCTTGATTTTGTCACTCAAATTTAGCTCTAGTGCAGTTACTCTAGTTATACGTGCGTATGGAGAATTAGGTGTATAAAATAGTTTCATGATATAAACTTTAATTAAGTATCTTTGGTTGTAATATTCTTAACTAGTTATAAACGCTGAAGTTTTATTAATGTAAATCCTATCGAGCAGTTTTGAAAGTAATTTCATATTGGAAAACATATTACTTCTTTCCTCAACTTCGTCCTCACTGGAATATTTCAAAGCATAAATTCCTGCTGAACGTGCTGCTTCTATTCCAATATCGCTATCTTCAATCACAACACAATGTTCGGGCAAAAATCCCACTTGATTGGCTGCGTGTAAAAATAAACCTGGTTCGGGTTTCCATGAGCCAATATCATAAGAACTAAACAAGCGCTCCCCAAAATAATGTAACATATTTGTTACAATCAGAGCCTTCCGAATTTTTACCATTGATCCACTAGATGCAACACAAAATGGATATTCAAGAGTTTTTAGCATCTCTGGGACACCTGATATCGGTTGCAAGTAAAATTGAAATAACTCATCTACACGCTGACGATATGTTGCCTCAAAATCTATAGGTAGCTTTTCGCCATACCTCATTTCTATATCAGCTAAGATTGGAGCTAGCTTTCTACCGCGATATCGATGAATAAGATTTTCAACTGAGTCTGTGATATAAGGTAGCAAATCGATAAAGGCTAGGTTACATAGTCTCTCACTATCAACTAGTGTTCCATCCAAATCAAAAATGATACAAAGATGCTTCATATTCTCTTTTATAAGAAAGTAGATTCAAGTAGGAGTAGTTGCCACATTAACTTTAGCGCCAGAAATTGTACCAGAATAAACTAGAGGTTTTTCAAGTGTCAACGAGCCAATAACTCAGAGCATTCCAAGTCCAAGAAGGCTGTTATAGACTTATAGCCATTTCATGCGTTGACGGTCTGCTTCCAAGGCGCACCATTCTGTAGCAACGTAAATACTTTGTACGGCAGTGAGTTTATAGTCATCTAGTAATTGCTTCCATTCATACTCGGAAACACCATTGCTAATGAGATGTGTATGATACTCACGCAAAATAGGAGTTTCCCATTGCCTGCGTAAATCAGTATCCCACCAATGCACCATTACATAAGCCAAATCGCTTACCCCCAGCCATGTAGTCAGTGACCAATCAAATGGTTGGCGGTCAATTAGATAAGTTTTACCGTTACCATTTAATGGAGACAAGATATTACCAGGGTTAAGATCACCATGAATTAGCGTAAACCCGGATGAGTTTTTTGTGCGCTCAATCATCTTAATAGGATGATTTTCAAAGACATTTTTCAATACTGAATGCCATGAATCATCAATTTCAGTTTTAACTTCTTCTAACATTGGTAATAATCCTGGTTGAGCTTGCGCTACATATCGCTCAATTTCAGTTTGACTGGGAATATTACTGCTAATAGCTTGTAATTTTTCAATACCCCACCAATCTGCATGTAATGTAGCTAGTGCCTTAGCAACAGCACAGCCATAAGCAAGTGTAGGTTGAATTCGCCTGTTGGAAAAATGGCTTGCAGATAGGTCTTCTAAGAGAAGGTGGTATCGACGGGGATTTTCTGCATAGCTTGCATGGTAGCAAGTAGGTATGGGTGGATTTGCTAGCTCAATATAATCTCGTGTATAGTAGTTAACTTCAGATTCGCCGAAAAGATTATTGTTATCTGCACAGATTTTCAGTAGTAGGGATGCTGGGAATTTAGCTGCTGTTTCTGGTTGATATTGAAGCTGGATTTTAGCAATCCGAGAATTGTCGCTATTTATAGGGGTAATAGCAAATTCTTGGATGGTATCAGTAGCGAGTACTGAATTTAGCCAATCAAGAGTGACTTGGCTAACTTCGGTAATGACTGTATCTGTGTACATTTATGTGAATCTGTGGTTGTCAGGTTTACTTGATTGAGTTACATAATGTAATAATTTATGGATACATATCAAATATGCTAAGACTGGTGCCCAAATTAACTTTGATAGGGACGTGGTAGTTGCCGTAGTTTATGAGCTGTGTCTAATTCACTATTGTTTTTTCTACCATATCCCCAACCTAAGATACGACGATATTCTCCCATGATGCCACTTTCAATTAAATCATCCTCGTTGACTGCAATCTCGGTATGAGATTCCGGCGCCACAAAAAGTGCATCAGCAGGACAATATGCTTCACACATGAAACAAGTTTGACAGTCTTCTTTTCGGGCAATTACAGGTGGTTGGTTTGGTACGGAGTCAAAGACATTGGTAGGGCATACTTGGACGCAAAGATTACAATTTATACAGAGTTTATGACTAACAAGTTCGATCATGATATTGCTCTTAATACAACTTTTATACTGAGGCTGTGGTTTGAGTTGTTAATTCTGGTGATGTAGCTCTAGTAGTTTCTGATACCCAATCACGTCTGACCCATAATTTATCTAAGCCACCTGTTGCTTGATAATAAACCTGATTTGGATCGGTTTCGGGATAGTCTACGCGAATATGTTCGCTGCGGGTTTCTTTGCGATGTAAAGCACTAAAATATGCCCAACGCGCGACTGCTGTCATAGAAGCTGCTCGACGAGAAAATTCGACATCGCGTACTGTATCCTGTTTTGGGTTTATTTGTACTTGCTGCCATAGCGTTTCTAATTTGGCAAGAGAGTCTAGAAGTTTTTGCTCGGAGCGCAAGTAATTTTTCTCCAAAGGAAACATTTCCGCTTGTACACCACGTACAATTGCCTCATTATCAAATTTGGAAGTGGGGAACTGTGACCTCAGTCCGGCTTGACCTACAGGATGCATAGGTCGTTCATGAGCATAGGCGCCGAGACTTTTGGCAAATATAGCGGCGCCTTCTCCAGCCCATTGTCCTGTGGAGATTGCCCAGGCTGCATTAGGACCACCACCCCCAGAAGCTAAACCAGATAAAAACTCGCGTGACGCAGCATCTCCAGCAGCGTAGAGTCCCGGAACTTTTGTACCACAACTATCGTTGATAATCCGAATTCCACCTGTACCGCGAACTGTTCCTTCTAATATTAATGTTACAGGCACTCGTTCTGCATAAGGGTCAATACCTGCTTTTTTGTAAGGTAGAAAAGCAATGAAATGGGATTTTTCAATTACAGCTTTAACTTCAGGTGTAGCTCGATCTAAACGGGCATAAACGGCGCCCTTTAGTAGAGCATTGGGGAGAAACGATGGGTCACGACGACCATTGATGTAACCACCAAGGTCATTACCTGCTTCATCGGTGTAACTTGCCCAGCCAAAGGGAACTCCTCGTGTGACTGTAGCATTGAAAGCGGTGGAGATAGCATAGTGATTTGATGCTTCCATGCTGGAAAGTTCGGCGCCTGCTTCAACTGCCATTAACAGTCCATCACCTGTATTTGTATTACAACCTAGTGCTTTACTTAAGAATGCACAACCGCCATTTGCCAGAACTACTGCACTAGCACGAACAACGTATGTACGATGATTTTGGCGCTGTACACCTCTTGCTCCTGCGACTGACCCATCGTTAGCGAGTAAAAGCTCTAAAGCAGGACTTTGGTCGAGAATTTGTACACCAACGCGCAGCAGGTTTTTGCGAAGTACCCGCATATATTCTGGACCATAATAACTCTGCCGCACAGATTCCCCGTTTTCTTTGGGGAAACGATAACCCCAATTTTCCACTAAGGGCAAACTAAGCCAAGTTTTTTCGATAACACGCTCGATCCAACGTGAGTTAGCAAGGTTTTTTCCTAAACGGTAACGCTCTGATGAAACTTTGTTCCAATTCTCTGGAGAAGGCGCCATGATACCATTACCACTGGCAGCAGCGGCGCCGCTTGTACCTAGAAAACCTTTATCAACAATGATTACTTTGACACCTTGAGATGCAGCTGCCCATGCTGCCGCTTCTAAAAATCTAGGAAAATCTAGTTCCTTGAATCCAAGTCCACGGTATAACTTACAAAGACTGAAATGGAAACGCTACTTTGTAGACTTGGATGTTGCCCGACGTTCAGCTTTTACACCTACTTGCTCGACAACATCCTTAATCACCATTCCCCAGTTAGGTATGCTGAAATAATCGTGCCGTAACTTGATTATGGCAGCAGTCTTTGTGATTTTATTAAATTTTAACCAACCGCTCCATACGTGTTTTCTCGGATTCACTCCAAGATAAGCGGACACGGATGCGGGTAATCTTTCAGACAGATTCATTCCCCTTCTAGCTATTACTAAAGCTGCTGCAATATCACTACTTAAACCATACATTCGGGAATATTTTACTAATCCAATAATTGAAGTATAAGCAGGATTTTTTTTATATAAACTAATTCCTCGGTTAGAAAGTATTGATTCAAGTAATTGATACAATTTACTGTACGCAAAACTTGACAGCATTCGAGCGTACTTTCTACCTTTTTCCCGTAATGATTCCTTTTTCTTACTAAAATCTAATTCCTCGCAGACAACGCTCGCTGCGTATTTGGTAGCGAGGTTTGCCAGTTTCAAGCAAGCATTGACTATTTGCTCTTGATTAACATTTTTACCCAATCCAGAAATTAAGGGAATAGTACCACAATCTCTCAGATTCCCACAGGTATCAACGTAAGCCCAACCTATAGAGGTTGGATTAATATCTATCCCAATGGCGCCATACTCAATTGGTTTACTTACCTTGGACACTGGTTTTGGTGTAAACTGTACTGCTACAACCCAACGATTATTTTTTCTAAAAAAGTGCCAAGTTTTAGCTCCTACCTCTGGTAGTCGATTTATATTTCTATCAAAACTGCCTATTTGAGTTTCAACGTACTTACCAAACTTTTGTTCTAGGGAATATGGTACTCTAAAATTAAGCTTTAAGCCGTCGTACTGGCAAACAGAATTACCAAAAGTCTCATCCTTTGAACCAACGATAAATATCTCGTTACTTGAAACTTTGACTCGTATTGGCACCGTTTTTAGATAGAATATCTTCTTCTCAAGTTGATACACATAACGCTTCTTATTATGAATTTGAAACTTGAGTGCGTGCCAGTTGCTTCTCCTCGTGATTAAATCGCAAGATAAAGGAACTTTACACCCAGATTTTGACTTCTGCCAATTTTTTCGTGCATAAAACTTTTGGCTGTCGCTGAGTCTTTTTTCTGCATTTTTAATCCAAAGGAAAGCAGATTTTAATTTCCCTTCTAATTGTTTAATGTGATTAATCCTACACTCTCTTGCAGAGTCTGCTTTCCCTTGTGCAAGCGTTATAACTCCAGTTGCATGTCTTTTACTTAAACCATACTTTTTCTGCAAGTGAGTATTAAATTTACTTTTCTGTTTGTCAAAGTTATTAGATGCTAAAATTGCGTCTACTGTTTCACACACAGCTTGCTTAAAGATTGGAGATAATGCATTAAGAAACATTTCAAATTCGGTAAATCCTAGGGGATTTATTTCCGATTCTAAAGTGGGTAGACCTTTTACATAGGTAATTATTGACATGCACGCACCCTGGTACGGTGTATCAATCCTCTAAAATACTACTTTAAATCCTCTGGTATGTCAACTGCTTTCACAAGATTTTCTAATATTTCTAATAACAATTTTTTATCCTCATGAAGTAGGTAAAAATCCGCCTGCCTGCATTTTCCATAGCTTATAGTAGGCGCCGCGTTTTGCTAGTAATTCGTCATGGGTTCCATCTTCAACAATGCGACCTTTGTCAAATACTAAAATACGGTCTAAGTGGGCAATAGTAGATAAGCGATGAGCTACTACGATAACCGTTTTTCCTTGCATTGCTGAATCAAGGGTTTCTTGAATCGCGCGTTCGGTAATTGAATCGAGGCTAGAAGTAGCTTCATCTAAAATAAGAATTGGTGCATCTTTCAGGATTACTCTAGCGATTGCAATGCGCTGTCTTTGTCCTCCCGAAAGTTTAACACCCCGCTCACCTACCAAGGAATCATAACCCTCTTTTATCTGGGCAATAAAATCGTGAGCGTAAGCTTTGCGCGCTGCCTCAATTACTTCCTCATCGCTTGCTTCTAATCGACCGTAACGAACATTTTCTAATAATGTTCGATGAAATAAAGACGGGTCTTGGGGAATTAAGCTAATTTGGGAGTGCAGAGCTTCTTGAGTCATATCTCGAATATCAACTTTATCAATGAGAATTTGACCAGATTGTGGGTCAAATAGCCGCAAAATTAAATTGACAAAGGTAGATTTTCCAGACCCAGAAAATCCCACTAGTCCAACACGCTGACCGGGTTGAATAGTGACGAAGAGATTTTTAAATACTTGCTTCTCGTTTGAGTAGCTAAAACTGACTCTCCGAAATTCAATGCGTCCTTGAGTAATAGGGTGGGCAATAGCATTATCGCGGTCGATAATTTCGTGGGGTTGAATAATGGTGGAAACCCCATGACTGATGTTGCCTATATGTTCAAAGATTTCTAAAAACCTTTTGCTTAAATTGCGCGCTTCACTAATAATTAACAGCGACAAACTAGTTGCCACTACAAAATCAGCAGCGGCAATCTTTCCCTGACTCCAAAGCGAGAGCGAATAATACAAAGTGCCGATTTTTAATATTGCGGCAGAGATAAACTGAAACCAACGGATACGCTCTGAATACCAGTTGGACTTTCTCACCTCTACAAGTTCGCGCTTTAATTGCTCATTCAAATAGCGCCGTTCAAAACCTAGACGTGCGAATAGTCGGCTACTGGTAAGATTGGTAACAGAATCTACAATCATGCCTGTAGTTTCACTTCTCTTAGTGGCAGCTTTGCGTGCGTAAATTCGGCAGCGAGTAGCCAGCCAGAAGGAAATAGTTATAAAGAAAACTGCCCACCCGCCAACGAATGCAGCCAGTGGAGGATACGCACGATATAGTAACACCGTAGAAACAATATGTACTATAATAATCACCGGCATTAATTCACTAATCAGCATTTGCATCGTCTGAGTTACACCCAGAGAAGTTTCGCTGATGCGGTGTGCTAAGGCGCCTGCAAAACTACTGCTGAGGTAGCGGTGAGAATGCTGCTGCAAGTAGGCATATAAACAGCGGACAATGTGCTGTCGGTGAATTGGATGGCGAACAGTTTGCAAAAATCCGGACGACCGCCCGAATATCACCTCTCCTACACTTAATGCAGTAAAGAGCATGAGAGGTTGACTCATCGCATCAAGGATAGGTCTGGTATTGCCCGTTGATCTCGTTACACTTCGGATAATCTCACCAACTGCATAAGGCAACATGATCCCGCAGGTTGCGTGTATTGCCTCCAAGATAATTATTAACGCATACCACCCACGGTAATAATTCACGAAATATAAAATATACTTCAAACGGGTAAAATTTGAACTTATGTCATGCTGAGGAACGTTAACGCAGTTTTCCCGCAGGGTAGCATCTAAAGATTTTGAAGGTTGTTTAAAAGTAAAGTTCTAACCCGTTTTGAGTATAAACCGGAAAGGTGTTGTGGGTAAGGCTGGTGCAGAAGCAGACCGTTGAAACCGTTGAGAACGAAAATTATTGTTTTCAGTATGTATGGCTGGATTTATCATTGCTAACGTGTAGAATCACCCTTACGATATTCAGCAGTAATATCATCAAGTTTTTGTTTCAAATTATCATCAAGTTTTACTTCTACCGCCTTCAAAGTATCAACTAATTGTTCTGGACGACTGGCACCAATAATCGGAGCAGTAATAATTGGATTAGCCAATACCCAAGCCAATGCTAAGGTAGTAAGTGACCAACCGTTAGCATCTGCAACTGTGCGTAATTCCTCAACTGTGTTGAATTCACGTTCATGCCAATAACGTTCTTGATAACGTTCAGCAGCGGCGCCTAAAGTAAAACGAGTTCCTGTAGTGGGACCTTGAGCGCGATTATGTTTGCCTGTAAGTAATCCTCCTGCCAAAGGATTGTAAGGAATTACACCTAGTCCTTCTTCTTTTGTTAGAGGCAACAGTTCTCGTTCAATTTCGCGGAATAGAAGATTATAACGAGGCTGGATAGAAACAAACCTTGTCAAATTACGTACATCAGCACGACCTAACGCACGCGCAAGTCGGTAAGCTAAGAAGTTGGAAACCCCAATATAACGTACTTTACCAGCACGAACAATTGTATCTAGTGCTTCTAAAGTTTCATCGAGAGGAGTTGAGGCATCATCAGAATGCAATTGGTACAGGTCAACATAATCAGTTCCCAACCTTTTCAACGAAGCATCGATGGCATCTAGAATATGTTTACGCGAAGCACCTTGATCCCAAGGCGCCGAACCTACCTTGCCTACACACTTAGTAGCCAGTATAAAATGTTCGCGTTTGCCTTTGAGCCAGCGCCCAATAATTTCTTCAGTGGCGCCAGCAGTAGCAAGCCCACCACCAAGCGGATAAACGTCGGCTGTCTCCAAAAAGTTGATTCCAGCATCGGCAGCAGTGTCAAGAATCTGCCTAGAAGTTTCTTCATCTGTTTGTAACCCGAAGGTCATAGTGCCAAGGGAAAGACGAGAAACAGTTAATCCAGTTTGACCAAGCTTAGTTGTTGGTAACGTCATGGTGATCTCTGGTTGTTGTTGATTGAAAAGAGCAGAATTTAGAGACTGGGTTTCTTCAGTAAAGATTGCCATTGTTGATTAGTCAGGCTGTATTGCCTTACCCCACCAAACTCGTTTAAATGGCTTGCCTGTTTGCTCATCCAATATCTCGTAATGTTTTAGCTCTATATGTTTCCAGTCAGATAACAATAAGAGCAAATATTCTTTAGAGAAAAAATGCATAGTTTGTCCATCATGTTCTAGAAAGTAATTTGGCTCAATTTCGCGTATAGGTGGATGACGTTCTGCCCGAATTAAAGTGTCTTTTGTAGAATTAACGTGGAAAACAAATAATCCATTCGAGCGTACTATCCGTCATTAATGTATTAGACTAGGGCAGTGTTACGACGGCTCTGTGAAACCAGCCATTGTTGCAATTTCGGGTTGCCATATACCTCGTCGGCAATAAAATGATCACCATCAGGCAGTAGGGTAAAATCTATTGTTCCACCCAATCCGCGCAAGGTATTAATAATATACTCAGTACTCTCAATTGGGAGTTTTTCGTCTTTTCCGCCTTGGAATATTTGGATGGGAATTTCCTTGAGTGCAGCTAGTTGTGTTTCTTCTAATGTTTTAGGTGCCCGACCTGACACTGCTACTAAACCAGCAAAGCGACCGGGATGAGAAGCAGCAACATGCCAAGCTCCAGCAGTACCTAAACTAAATCCAGATAAGATTACACGGTCAGGGTCAATAGGTTGGGAGGCAATGAGTTCATCAAGCAAAGCAATTACATCTGACTCTCGCTCCACCCAAGTTTGTTCAAGAGGAAGTTGGGGAGCTGCAAAGAAATAAGGTAAAGAATCTGATGTATCTACAAAACGAGGTAAACCCCATTTTAATAACACATTTAAATCATTCCCACGGTCGCGCGCTCCGTGTAGAAATAGCACAAGAGGCGCCGAGTTATTGGCATCGCTTGAAGGTGAAAAAAGATAAGGCAAGCCATTGGTATTGTGACGTTGTTCGGTAGGCATAGTTTTTACTCCTAAAGTTTGTGGGTAAATATTATTACCACAGAGGCGCAGAGATAACAGAGGTAAGAGGTTTTAAACTTAACAATCCTTTCTTTGTGTCCTTTGTGCCTTTGTGGTTCGTTCCTCCCTCTCTGTGTCCTCTGTGTCTCTGTGGTAAAAATAGTTTTAGTCATTGCACAGGCGCCGAATGCCTATGCTACGGCTGGCTGTTTCCAAACTGCGGCTGCATATAATAACTCTTCAAAGTCTGGTGCGATATTATCGCTTGTAATACGCGCCTCGTGATGTGCCCAGTCTCCAAAAAATAAGTCGTGACTGATGCGCCCAACTATCGCTGGCACGTCGCGCCGAATACTAAGTACATCACCTATAGGCAACCCAAAACTAACAAAGCCAGCAGGATTGAAGACATGGATATCTTTTAAATAAGGCGCACTACCAGGTACTTTCTCTAGGAACTCATGTGCGCCACCAAGATAAGGATGCGATGCTAGTTTCTCGTCGCGTTGGTCTATTGGTGGCTCGTAGCGGTCGCGCCAAAGTGCTATGTTATGGGCAAAGTCAGCTAGTTCGGGTCGCTTTGTTGGGTCTACAAAGTAACCAGTACCAGCTATAACAAAATCAAACTCGAAAACATCATCATTTACTTGGGCAACAACGCGACCATCCCGCTCATGCGCTGCTTTCCAAGGTGCAGATAAATGTAGATGGAAATTAGAGAAAGCAACTACCCGCTCAATAGCATCTGGTGGAGGTGTAGAGCCAACTTTATTAAAGCGCCATGCTTGGAACCAACGGGCTGCATCGGGTAGTTCTGGATAATTATAATAGGCGCCTGGATACCCCCGTGCGCGAATTACTGGCAGCGATGCAATAGCTGGGCGCCGAGCAAACAAGTGTACAGCCTTTGCTCCAGATTCGAGCGCTACCCCTGCCGCATCAAAAGCTGAAGCCGCAGCCCCCAACACTGCTACTGTTTTGCCCTGTAATGCTGTAAAATCAATTGACTCGGAGGTGTGTGCATATAAATTGCGTGGTAGGTCAATAAGTACAGAAGGTACATTTGCACCTCCAGTACCAGCCACACCGTTAGCAAAAATAATCTTGCGCGTGGTTTCTACTTGCGGTGCCCCATTTACTTCTAAATGTAGACGAAAGAAACTTTCGGCTGGCTCAATTCGTACTAACTTTGTTTGATAACGAACTTGAATACTAAGAATCTTTCGATACCAGCTTAGATACTCAGCCCAAAGTAATCGAGGAATGCGGTCAATTGCTGCATAAGCTTCGGCGCCGTGCCGTGCTTCATACCAAGCTTGAAAGGAGAGTTCTGGAATACCTAGTTCATGTCCGGGCAGATTTTTTGGTGTGCGTAACTTATTCATCCGTGCGCGCGTTAGCCACACTCCAGCATTGTTTTCATCTTGGGCTGCATCAATTATTGTTACGCGACCAATGCCAGCACGTCGTAGTGCAAATTCAAAAGTACTACCAGTACCACTGCCACCTACTATTGTGACATTATGATCGATTTCTGGGCGTTCGAAAACCCAGTTTTCAGGGTCAGCACCAAGTAGACGCAGCGCTTCACGGGCGCGAAAATCAGGGTCAGTCGTTGTTGTCATTTAGATTTCCTAGACTTATGGACTTGTGGAGCAGGCATCCTTGCCTGCCCCTTGATATGGAACAGGCAAGGATGCCTATTCCACAAGAAAATGCCCATTCTATTTTCAGATAGTTAATTTTAAGCTACTACTAAACTCTTATCCACCTGTAGAGATTCAATGTTGCTTACCTTGGATTCAATTGCTGTACCCTTAAAGAAATTAGGGTTAGCTTCGGTGTAGAATTTGTATGGATTAGCAAAGACATAAGACTTAAAGTCAGCTTCAGATATTACACCTTCTTTCACCAAATCCCAGCTTTCTGCTAAAGGTGCGGTGAGGTCGGGTACATCCCAGTGACCAACATCTGAAGAATAAATAGCGTTTATTTTCACTCCTAGAGGATTGGCTTTGTCGTTAAATGCTGCTGCGATGGTGCGGTCATCTGACTCAGAGCCAAAGAAGAAATTATCAACCCAACGGTCGCGAATGTCTTCAATTGTTTCAATGCCTGCTGCCCCAAAATCTTCTAGTTCGCTACCTACTGGCTGACGGCTATGACGATCGAAGGAAGAACCTAATACGCTCTTTGTCAATTCTTCTTTGCTGAGGGAATACCCTTTGGTAATTTCTTGACCGTAACGCTCAAATAGCTCGAATAGTTCATCCGCATTTGTTAGGTCAGGGTTATAGTTTTGTAGTCCCTTGAGACTGCGTTTGGAGAAGCGGTCTACCAAATGAATGTATACATGGGCGCCCCAATCTGCACCACCTTCGAGCATAGCTACACGCAACTGTGGAAAACGCTTTGTAACCCCTCCGAAAAATAGCGCTTTGGCAAATGCTTGTGACCCATCGGCAAAGTGACCGATGTGGTTATTCATATAGTTACTGATGGAAGAGCGTCCAGTCCAACCTTGGCTGCCGTAGTGGGTAGTAATGGGTACACCTAGCTCAACGACTTTAGCCCAGAAGGGATCATAGTCGTATTCGCTATCTATACCGTAGAAGTCCATGTAGTATGCATACTTACCGATTTCAGGAAATTCATCTGCTGGGTACTTATCTGCAATCGCCTTAATCGGTCTTTTTATTCCACCAGGAATATTAATGACTTTTAAGCCTAGTGTATTTACTGCAAACTCTAACTCTTCAATCGCTTCTTGGGGAGTATGCATCTGAATTCCAGCTACTGGTGTTAAACGCGCGCTATATGGACGGTACAAGTCAGCATGATAATGATTTATGGCGCGTTGTAATGCTTGACGGTTTTCTTGTTTTTTTACTCCTGTTGGCGCCAAGACATTGTTAGGAAACAGTACAGAATAATCTGACCCTTGCTCTGCTTGACGCTCATAGAATAATTCGGGCAAGGTGTAAGTGGCTAAATCTAGTGTATTGCGGGTGACTCTTGCCCACCAAGGGGAGCGAACTGTGCGGTTATACTGACGCTCTTCTGGAGTTTGTTGATACCAGTCTTTACCATCGGTTTTGGAGTTAAGACGAGAAGATTCTGCCTTGCGTAAATCGTCTACAAGCTTTGCACCACCGTAATTAGCAATATAGTCCTCTAAAGCAGGTGTAAAATCATTGGTGTGAACATCAGTGTCTATTACTGGATAATCGAGAGTTGCTTTGATAGCAGCAGAGCGGGAAGTTTTCAAACGGCTATATTCAGTCATGGTTTTTTCCTTAGCATTAATTTGTGGAAAATATTAGCCTGCTAACACCAATCTTTCATCGGTTTGTTGAGCAGTAAAGCGATTGTTTGGACGATGTAGTCCCAAATTTTCTCGTAACGTACTACCTTCATATTCGGTACGGAAAAGTCCGCGTTTTTGGAGTATGGGAACAACTAAATTCACAAACTCATCTAATCCTGTCGGTAAAATAGGCGGCATGATATTAAAACCATCTGCGGCGCCGTTATTAAACCATTCTTCTAATTGGTCAGCAATACTTTCAGGTGTACCAATTATAGTACGATGACCTCGTGCGGTAGCTAGAGCCAGATACAATTGGCGCAGTGTCAAATTGCCACGAGCCGTTAAATCTTGAACTAGTTTAAGACGACTCTTATTATTGTTAGTTTCGTTTGGCAATTCAGGCGCCAAATCGTCTAACGAATATTGTGACAAATCGAGATGTTTGTAATACCTATCTAGTATACCCCAAGCAACATCAGCAGGAATTAAAGATTGCAAAAATTCATACTTTTCTTGAGCTTCTTCCTCAGTACGTCCAATCACAGGGAAAGCTCCTGGCATGATTTTGAGGTCATCTGGAGAGCGTCCATATTTTGCCAATCTACCTTTTAGGTCAGCATAAAATTCCTGTGCATCAGCTAAAGTTTGATTCGCAGTGAAAATAACCTCAGCAGTACGTGCCGCCAAATCTCGTCCAGCTTCAGAGGCGCCAGCTTGTACAATTACAGGATAACCTTGAGGTGGACGACCAACATTCAAAGGACCTCTTATAGAAAAATGTTTGCCCTTATGGTTGAGTATATGCAGTTTTTCTGGGTCAAAATAAATACCAGATTCTCTGTCACGGATAAAGGCATCATCTTCCCAACTATCCCACAACCCTTTAACTACCTCTACAAACTCTTCAGCACGTTCATAACGCAGACTGTGGTCGGGGTGCTTATCGTAACCAAAATTACCAGCAGCATTCTCATTACCTGTAGTAACTACATTCCACCCTGCCCGACCTTTACTTAAATAGTCCAGCGAGGCAAACTTGCGTGCAAGGGTATAAGGTTCTTCGTAAGTCGTTGAAGCAGTGGCAATAAAGCCAATGTCTTTAGTGACAGAAGACAATGCAGAAAAAAGTGTAATTGGCTCGAAATGGGCGATTTTACCATTCCGACCCTGATTTTCGGAACTTATACTCCACACACCAGGACTATCCGCTAGAAACACTGCATCGAACAACCCACGTTCGGCAGTTTGGGTTATTTCTTTATAATGCTCGAAATTGAGACCAGCATCTGCTTGTGAATCAGGATGGCGCCAAGCTACCACATGATGTCCGGTAGCTTGAATAAATGCACCTAAACGAAACTTACGTGTCTTGCTCATCTGCTTTTTCTTTTCTTCCTCTTTATTGTTGTTACAAGGAACGATGAGGAGCTATCTGTAAACTAGGTCAAAAGCATATGCTTGTCATGTAATACATGCATACGCATAAAATCATGTACTGCAAATCACAAATCTATGATACTCTAATTATTAGATTATCAAACATTAAGTATTGCTAAATATTCTTCCACACTCGTAGCATAGGCATCTTGCCTGTGCAGTCAAAAAATATACCCGCGTAGAGACGCGATATATCGCGTCTCTACAATACATGGATTTAACAATTATACACATGAATTTTTTTGTAAAAAGCTTGTTATTTACAGAACACGATGCCATAATTAATGCTAAATACTAAAAATCGACCAATAATTAGTACTATGTATTTAATTACTCCTGTACTAAGCTTTGATTAAAAATATGTGCTGTCAAATATCAAAAGCTAATAGATGTTGAGCAAATAAACAGAATCAGGGTGCTGAGATAATGTCTATCAGTAAGGTTAAGGCAGTATTAAATTTAAATTTTTTTGCCCTTGCAGTTTTCACCAGCGGCTTGAATATTGTTATTCTTCAACTTGTTGTTAATTACGGTTTTGATTCGGAAATTGCTGGAAAGCTAACGACTATAAAAAGCGTCTTCACTATAATTCCTTCTTTAGGGAGTGCTTATATTCTCAAGTTCGGGTATAAAAAATTAATGTTGCTTGGCTTACTAGGTGTAACTATAGCTAGTCTAATAATTGCTATATCTAAAGACTTTTGGGCTGTAGTTTTACTATTTATTTTGGGAGGTCTATGTCATTACATTAATTAAACTATCAGTTTATTCTACGATTGGTTTTATTACTAATGAGCGCAAAGAGCATACTAATTTAATGAACGCGATAGAGGGAGTGTATATTATCGGAGGATTATTAGGCCCGTTATTATTCTCATTCATGATTCAATGGTATTATTGGCAGAATGCGTATTTGATTATTGCGGTCATGACAGGAATAGCTGGTTTATTCTTACTCAAGACTAATATCAATGAAAGTGAAGTTGTTAATCAGGAATCAACACAACCTAAATTATCACAAACATTTACACTACTATATTACCCCTTAGTATGGGTATTTTTAATTTGTAATGTACTTTGTGGAATGCTTGAACTAGGTTACAAGACCTGGTTGCCTACATTTAACACACAAGTATTTCAGTTATCAGAAGCGCAATCTGTTTTATTCTTAAGCATCTTCTCTGGAGGAATGGCTCTAAGTCGCTTTTCAGTAGGGTATTTACAAAAGAATTTATCATGGCTGTCAATTCAGATAATTAACTTGGCTTCTGGATTTGTTTTAACGCTTATTGTTTTGATGGCTGCTTCTCAAAAACAGTACGCGCTGTTATTAGCTTTTATGTTAGCTTCAGTCGGATTATTTTTTGGTTCTATTTATCCAACTATCTGTTCAAGTATGCTCAGTCTTTTGCCAAAATATTGTCACGGCGCCATGACTGGATTGATTGTAATTTTTGGGCAAATTGGTATGACTTTAGGAGTATCAATAATTGGATTCTTATCAAAAAAGTTTAGTATTCATAATGCTTTTTACATTACTCTAGTTCCAATGCTTATACTGCCAGTATTACTATTTGTTTACAACAAGCTTTCGTATAATTTCAATTTAGCTAAATCATGACTAATTCCTCAATTTCTCAAACATCAGGGACATCAAGTACTTTCCAGTTTGCTGAACTCGCTAAAGACACGGCTGTTGCTTTAATGATTCAAGCTACTGGTTTAGTTCTAATATATTTAGTTCAAGTGTTTTTAGCTCAATGGATGGGCAAAACTGAGTACGGCATTTATGAATATGTCATGTCTTGGTCATTACTACTAGCTATTCCTGCTGAACTGGGTTTACCGATGACAGTTTTACGTTTACTCCCAGAATATAAGGTTAAGCAAGAATGGGGAAAACTGCATGGTTTAGTCCGTGGTAGTTGGTTGCTAGCGCTTTTGAGTAGTGTACTGTTAATTATTTTAGCTACAGGCGCCATTTTAGTTATGAATCATTACCATAGCTTTGTTTATGCAACACCATTATTATTCGGTATGGGATTAGTGTTGTTACAAACTTTGGTAAGATTTCAGCAAGAAACCGCGCGGGCAATGGAAAGTATTCTTACTGCCTTTATTCCATCGCAAATTATTTTTCCTATTTTGGTGCTTTGCGGTGGATTCGTGATGTTACATATCAATAATTCCCTTACCAGTTTATCAATGATTGGTGTAGCAACACTTATGTTTTTGGTAGTGGTAGTATGCCAGTTAGGGTTATTGTGGCAAAAGTTAAATAAAGAATTTGAAACTACTACTCCAGTTTATGCCTACCGTGAATGGTTAGGAATATCCCTAATTTTATTAATTCAGCAAGCATCTTTTGCGATTTTGAGTCAAATAGATACTGTGATGATTGGTTCTTTTATTGGACCAGAAGCAGCTGGTATTTATAATGCTGCAGTCAAAACAGCAGCATGGACAAGTTTTGTGTTACAGATAGTGAATATGGTGGTTGCACCTGTATTTACAACTCTTTATGCCCAAGGGGATATTGAGGGGTTACAAAAAACAGTTTCTCGCGTCACAAATTGGATTTTCTTTCCAACTTTAGTTATTGCCTTGTTTTTATTACTTTTCACCCAGCCAATTCTAAGTCTTTTTGGAGCAGATTTTATTGAGGGAAGTTGGTCGCTGAAAATTTTGGTGATGGGGCAAATGATAAATGCCTTATGTGGTTCAGTTGCTATTTTGATGATTATGACGGGTCATCAAAAAAAGTCTTTACCAGTAGTTGCTTTTTGCGCTTTACTTAACATAATTTTGAACGCAATTCTAATTCCTTTATTTGGGATTTCCGGCGCCGCTATCGCAACTAGTTTTACAATGATTGTGTGGAACGTTTGGTTGGGTATTTTAGTGGTTAAATATATTAACGTGCGTCCTTCAATCTTGTATAGTCTTTTCCAATCTGGAAATTAACTTAAAAGTTGCACGGTTGGAGGGCAATTTATTGATGCTTCAATTATTGGCCCCCCACCACGTCAACCTAACCTTACCCGCATTTATGTTTCTGGTACACAAGCAGAGAAACTCGCAACGCTACGGGACTTTGGATTAGATATTCGCGTCATTGGCTCATCAGTTGGTCAAGCTTCTGGGTTAAAAATGTGTTAAGCTGCCCTTACTAAAGGATTGACGGCAATCAGTACAGAATTATTAATTGCAGATCGGCGCCAGAGAGTTATACCAAATTCCAGAAGATTATGAAGCTGTGACAGCGCTAACAGTTGGTTATCAAGGCGACCCGCAGAGTCTTCCTGATGGGTTGCGGGAGCGAGAATTAGCTCCGCGCGTCCGCAAACCTTTAAAGGAATTTGTTTTTACCGGTCAATGGGGAAATGTTTCGCCTTTGTTAAATGTATAAAATTAAATAAATTTTATGCGGAAAATGTAGAGACGTTACATGTAACGTCTCTACAAGGTTTTGCACATCATATAAATACCTCATTAACGCTAAATATGCTGTATTTTAATTAATGCCTTATGATGCAGTTAATTTGGATAAATTCTTAGTCGAGTTAATTTTTAGACGAATACAACTAGTTAAAAGTGGTAATTGCCCACCAAACCAGACAGATTCTGCAAAGCAAATAATACCACATGCAATTATTGTATTAGCGGCGCCTATATACTGCGCTATACTACCAGCTAACAAGTTACCCAAGGGTTGCGTGCCGATGACAGCCAAAGTATATAAACTCATAACCCGACCTCGTTTATCATCCTCAACCAGAGTTTGAATAATTGTATTACCCCCAGTAAGTTGCAGTATTCCGCCACCACCTATCACCACTAGAATCAGCACAGAAAGCCATAATTCTCTAGATAGCCCGAATGCGATTAGCCCAATACCAATTATGACTAAGGATAATGCTATCAACCGTTCTAAACCTAAGACTTGTCGGCGTAAACTAAGATAAACGCAAGCCAGAAGCGAACCTACCGAACTGGCTGCCGTCAACAAACCCATTGTACCGCCATCGCCTTTAAGAATATCTGCTGCAAAAATTGGCAGAAGCGCCACGTATGACATTCCAGTCAAACCGTTTAATGCTAACACCAACAAGATAACGCGAATAGGAAATATGCTGTAAACATAGCTGAATCCTTGTTGCAATTTTTGCCAGGTGTCATTATAAGATAAATTTGATTTTGGAGTTGGCGCCAGTCTCATTGCAGCTAATGTTAGTAGGGCTATAACGTAGCTCAAACTGTCGTATAAAAAGCAATATTTGGCGCCGACCGTAGCAAGCAACATACCACCAATAGCAGGTCCAATTAACATCGAACTACTTAGTATTGCAGAATAAAGGGCGATTGCGTTACTTAAATCAGCACGGTCATCTACTGTTTCAATGACTATTGCCGACCGAACAGGCATATCTAATCCCTTCAAAAATCCACCTAGAATTGCAACAATCATCAGTAACCGAAAATCGACAAATCCTAAAAAGGTAAGCGTAGTTAAGGTAAATGAGACAATAATCCCTAAAATTTGCACCAGCATTAACAAATTTCGCCGACTCCAACGGTCGCACAAAACCCCAGAAAACGGAGTGAGAATTAACGTGGGCAAAAATTGCAGAAACCCATTTAAACCTAATAGCCAAGCAGAATTAGTCAGGTCATAAATTAACCAGGAGATAGTCACCTGGGTCATGAAAGTACCTGACAATGACAATATTTGTCCGCTAAAAAAAAGTCGAAAGTTACGCGATTTAAATGCAGGTAGATGCAAATAAATGTACTTCTTCAACCAACTATTCAATTAATAATGCCTCCCTGATGAGTATTTTAAACTTATTAAAACTTAAACACCTTGTTGCTTAAACCAATTTTGGAGACGCTGCCAACCATCACGAGCTTCTTTTTCACGGTAAGAGGGACGATAGTCAGCAAAAAAGGCGTGAGGTGCTTCGGGATAAACTATTATTTCGGACTTACTACTACTAGACTTGAGTTGTTCCTGTACTCGTTCTACTGTGTTCAAAGGAATACCTGTATCTTGACCACCATATAATCCAAGCACTGGAACTGTAAGTTTAGAAACAACATCTATGGGGTGCTTGGGTTGAAGTTCGGTAGCATCACCCACCAGGCGCCCATACCATGCCACACCTGCTTTCAACTTAGGATTGTGTGCCGCATATAACCAAGTAATTCGACCACCCCAACAAAAACCTGTAATCCCTACTCTATTACCATCACCCTTGGATGACTTCACAGCCCAATCAACTGTAGCATCAAGGTCTGATAACACTTGAGCATCGGGTACTTTCGCAACAATTGGACGAATTTCATCAATATTACTCAACTTTGAAACATCACCTTGACGTATAAATAATTCGGGTGCTATCGCTAAATACCCTAGCTTCGCAAGGCGCCGGGTAATATCCTGAATATGTTCATGTACGCCAAAAATCTCCTGAATTACCAAGATAACTGGAAAATTTTCACCCGTCTCAGGTTGCGCTCTGTAAGCAGGTATTTCCCCATCTTGAACAGGAATTTTTACCTCACCTGCGACTAAACCTTGAGTATCAGTTTTAATCACGCTTGCTGAAATAGGTTGTACTGCAAGAGTAAAACCCGTCGTCAGAACTGCTGTTGCGATAAATTGGCGCCGTGTTATATCTTTTACCATCTTTTTACCTGAAGTTGATACTTGTAGGTTAGGCATCTTGCCTGACAAGAGCGCACAGGCGAGACGCCTATGCTACGATTTTTCTTAGATAACCTAATAATTAGTTAAGCATAATTTTTTTAAAAAAGACTGTATAATAAAGTTAAAATACGGTAAATCGACCAATAAGCCGTATCATAATATTGTTTCACAGGATGTCATCTATGAGTATGAATGCTCAAATCCTAGACAGTCCAGCTTTCGAGACACTTCCAGCGGTTGAAGCAGAACTTAGCTACTTGATACCAATGGTAGAAAAGCCTGTCAATTACACTTACGAACCGCCAGCAGGTATTCCTAGGCAAAATGGCAAGCACGAGATCAAGAAGATAGCAATTAGGGATGCTCGACCAATAGCACAAAACTTCTCTTTAGACCGGGAGGGTTTTGCATTCGTTACACATAATAGTAGTGTGCGTGATTTCTACGATGAAGAAGAAATACGGCGTGTTTATTATCCTGAAGCCGAGCAACTGTTGAAAGAGATTACAGGCGCCAACCAGGTAGTGATTTTTGACCACACTCTCCGTAATGCTCGACGTTTGCAGCAGGGTGAAACTTGGATTAAAGAACCAGCCAAGCGGGTACATAATGACTTTACAGCAAAATCTGGTTACACGCGCGCCCGACTAGAGTTAGCGGCAAGAGGAATAGAAAATATTGATGAACTACTGCAACAAAGGTTTGCGATAATTAACGTTTGGCGCCCGATAGCAACAGTTCAAGAGTCACCATTGACAGTATGCGACACACGCAGCATAGCTCCGACAGACCTCGTAGCAGGCGACCTTGTTTACCGCCATCGAACTGGTGAGACATACGCAGTCACATATAATACAACGCATAGATGGTTTTATTTTCCGCAAATGCAACAAAACGAGGCATTGTTAATCAAGTGCTTTGATTCTGTGGAGGATGGAATAGCCAGGTTTGCCGCTCATACTGGGTTTGACGACCCAACGAGTCCATCAAATGCTGCACCGCGCGAGAGCATAGAATTACGAACATTCGTTTTCTATCCTAAATAATCGCAAATTTTATTGTGGAATGGGCGTCCAGTGGTTGTTTAGAAAGTATAAACTTGGAAAATCCCCCCAACCCCCCTTAATAAGAGGGGCTTAAATACCTCTTTTTCCGCGTTTATTATAATTATAAATTTAGATAAATTTAATCTTATATTACTTTTATATGAAGGATGCATATTATTCTTACTCCCCCCTTAATAAGGGGGGCTGAGGGGGATTTAATTAGTTGCAGCTTCATATTAAATCGGTATTAGAATATAATAATGTGATTAGATGTTAGATTGTTCTATTTTTCTATCATAATGATTCTCCACAGTAAATTTATTAAGGGTAAGATTTTTGGTCTATCCTTAACTTGTGTATTTTTACTAACAGCTTGTTCTGGCTCAAAGCCTAATTCTTCAACTACTCAGCAAGCATCAAGTAGTAATAGTAACAACACTCTTCGACTGCTCTACTGGCAGGCGCCAACTATTCTCAATTCTCATTTATCTGGAGGTGTCAAAGACTTAGAAGCTAGTCGAGTTACCTATGAACCGCTAGCCAGTTTTGATAAAGATGTAAAATTAATTCCGTTCTTAGCAGCAGAAATTCCGACTATTGAGAATGGAGGATTGGCAAAAGATGGTAAATCAGTTACTTGGAAATTAAAACAGGGTGTTAAATGGTCTGATGGTAAACCTTTTACAGCGGCTGATGTAGTATTTACTTATAAATTTATTTCAAATCCAACTGTAGGCCCCAGTACGGCAGCAAATTATGAAGCAGTTAAAAATGTAGAAGCTATCAATGATTACACGGTTAAAATAAATTTTAAGGATAAAAATCCTGCATGGTCACTGCCTTTTGTTGGTCAAAACGGGGTAATTCTACCTCGCCACATTTTTGAGAAATATGACGGCGCCAATGCTAGGGAAGCACCAGCAAATCTTCTGCCTGTGGGTACAGGAGCTTATCGGGTGGTGCAATTCAAACCTGGTGATATTATTATTTATGAAACTAATCCTTTTTTTCGGGAAGCTAATGAACCCGCATTTAAGCGCGTAGAACTTAAAGGTGGTGGGGATGCTACTTCAGCAGCAAGAGCGGTGCTGCAAACTGGAGATGCAGATTATGCTTGGAATTTGCTTGTGGAGGCGCCAATTCTTAAACAACTAGAAGCCGCTGGTAAAGGTAAAATAGATGCTAATGCTGGAGCGTTTGTAGAACGGATTGTAATAAATCAAACCGACCCAAATAAACAAACAAAAGATGGTGAACGCTCTAGTTTACAATTTCCCCATCCCTTTTTTAGCGACAAGAAAGTACGTCAGGCTTTTAATTATGCTGTTGACCGAGATACTATCGTCGAACAGTTATATGGTGTAGCTGGTCGTCCGACTGCAAATATTTTAGTACTACCTGATACTTATAATTCACCTAATACCACATATGAATTCAATTTGAAAAAAGCTGCTGCTTTATTAGATGAAGCTGGATGGAAAGATACTAACGGGAATGGTATTCGAGATAAAAATGGTGTAGAAATGAATGTTTTATTCCAGACTTCGGTTAACCCACTGCGGCAAAAAATTCAGGAAATCGTCAAACAACAATTAACGTCTTTAGGTGTAAAAGTCGATTTAAAAAATATTGATTCGAGTATATATTTTGCCAACGACCCCGCAAACCCAGACACAGTTGCGCGCTTCCAAGCGGATATACAAATGTTTTCTACTGGTAATAGTAATCCAGACCCTGGTGCTTATATGAAGAATTGGACTTGTGAGGAAATTCCTCAGAAGAAAAATAATTGGTCTAAACCAAATTCTTCACGTTATTGCAATCCCGAATATGACAAGCTTTGGAAACAGTCTGCCACAGAGTTAAATCCAGAAAAACGGCACCAGTTATTTATTCAGATGAATGACTTGTTAATAAAAGATGTAATTGTTATTCCCTTGGTTGCGCGCGCTACTGTAAATGGTATCAGTAATAGATTAACTGGTGTAGAAGCAACTCCGTGGGATACCCAAACTTGGAATATCAAAGATTGGAAGCAGAAATAGATATAGCTTCGCTCCATTCGCTGCGAACAAGATATATACTTAATTTATTTTGTATATTGTTGATGGCTAAAAGATTAGCTAAAACCATCAACCTCCTCATGTGACTGGCGATTTAAGTAGAAAAAACTACTAGAGCGCCAGTCCAGTAGAAGGTGTTGACAAATTAGACATACCATGAATCAAT
>ERZ1066124.300-NODE-300-length-38928-cov-28.194042_pt1 | contig 38928 bp, 27 predicted proteins | sample MGYA00382771_ERZ1066124 | MGnify/ENA primary metagenome ERZ1066124 (study PRJEB33369, sample SAMEA5778354) | biofilm metagenome | biome: Industrial cooling water; feature: Water cooling tower basin; material: Biofilm | place: United Arab Emirates | collected... | reverse complement strand
GTTTTAACCCGTTTCAACGGGTTTTAGCTTTAAGCCAGAAATTTATTTCTCGGCTTGGTGCAAGATGTGAGTAGACTCACATCTTGCACCATTCTCAACAAGCATTGAAAAACCGGGTTTCTTAACGAAAAATCTAGGCTTTCAAGTTTAGCTATTTGCAAGAAACTAAGGTTTAGCCCAGGTGCAAGATGTGAGTCTACCTACTTTGCTGTTGCGTTCCGCCAGCTTTCGCCGGTTAGAAAATCGATATTTGGGCAAAAATCAACCTTAATATTGAACCGCAAAGGCGCAAAGAACGCAAAGATAGATAAAAAGTACAGTTCGGGAGTTAGAGATGGAAAAGCGACGTTTGGGCAATTCCGATATTGAAATTACCCCCATCATTATGGGCACTTGGCAAGCTGGTAAACGCTGGTGGGTGGGAATTGAAGATGGGGATACAGTAAAAGCGATTCGTGCGGCGTATGATGCGGGCATCACTACGGTTGATACTGCCGAAGTTTATGGAGATGGTCACTCGGAACAGATTGTAGCCCAAGCATTACACAATGTGCGGGACAAGGTGGTTTACGCTACTAAAGTTTTTGTCAACCATCTCAAGTATGACCAAGTAATTGAGGCTTGCGATCGCTCTCTCGAAAACCTCAAAACCGACTATATCGATCTATACCAAATTCACTGGCCCAGCGGTTCGTTCAACAACGAAAAAGTGCCGATTGCAGAAACCATGCAAGCCTTGAACGATCTGAAGCAACAAGGAAAAATACGGGCAATTGGTGTATCTAATTTTTCTCGCGTTCAATTGGAAGAAGCGAGTCGATGCGGGCGCATCGATAGCTTGCAACCGCCTTATTCCCTGTTCTGGCGCTATGTGGAAAAAGATGCCATGCCTTACTGTATTGAGAATAATATCTCGATATTGGCTTATTCTCCCCTGGCACAAGGACTGTTAACGGGTAAATTTGGCAAGGGGCATCAATTCGAGTCTGGCGATAACCGCGCCGATAATAAGCTGTTTAAAGGGGAAAATTACGAACGGGCGCAAATAGCTTTAGAAAAACTGCGTCCGATTGCACAAAGGCATCAAACAACATTGGCTAACTTAGCGCTGGCTTGGTTGATTGCACAACCTCAGACTTGTGCGATCGCTGGATTTCGCCACGCCGAACAAGCCGCCGATAACGCACTAGCCGCCCAAGTTCATCTATCCGCCGATGAATTAGCAGAAATTGACGCCATCGGATGCATCGTCACCGACCATTTGGATAACAGCCCAATTATGTGGGAATGGAGTTAATAGCTGGTTGAGCGATCGCTTGTAAAGTTTAATTAACAGGTACTGGCACTAAAAAAGCTTTGTGATAACTTAAATATAGGACACAATAAGTTGAAACAAAAGCAATTCAGCCTAGACCAGTGTCCCCCGTCTCAGGCGTTTGAAGCAATTTCGTAGCATAGCAGAACAAGTGGTAATAAACCCCTGTTGAGTGGGCTAAGCCAAACCCAGATCCGGAAAGATGAAGCTATGCTAGAGTTGCAAGTCTAGTCCACCCTAGTTGATTTTTTGATTGTCGGTTTTTTAATTGTCCAAACCAACTCTTGAACTCTGACGGGTCTAGTCACCTTTGGCTAGACCCGATAATGTTTTTGGGAGCTGGGAGAAAGGGGGGAAAGGGGGAAAGGGGAAAGGGAGATTTGGAAAAGCTAAACCATGAGATATGTTATGAAAGTCGATTTCTACAGACGTACTTTTACCAAATATCTATTCCTTCCTGGCAATATTTCCCCTTTCCCCCCTTTTCCCCTTTCCCCCTTTCCCCCCTTTCCCCTTCTTAATGAGTTGCAGAGTATTTAGAGCGTTTATGTTCGTACATCAAATTGTCAGCTTGTTTCACTAATTGCTCTAAAGATAAATTATCATGCCAATGGCAATGTTTGACCCCAAGGCTGATAGATAATTGGTAAGAGTTTTCATGCTTTTGATTAAAGCAGTCAATATTGGCTTGCAACCGAGTATCAAAGCCATCTGTATGGTCAAGACAGGCCGGAATAAAGATAACAAATTCATCTCCTCCGATGCGGGCAACAATATCGGAATCGCGAAAAGTTTGTTTTAGTATTTGGGCTGTGTAAACAATGGCTCTGTCTCCCATTTCATGACCTAGAGTATCGTTAATCTTCTTCAATCCATCTAAGTCAACGAATAAAAGACAGCAGCTAGTCTGCGTGCGCTGAGCCATTTTCAGTTGCTGCTCAGCCAGTAAAAAGAAGCCACGTCGGTTATAAATTCCCGTCAATTCATCTGTCAGGGATAGCTGTCTTACTTGTGCTTCAGCTCTCAAACGTTCCTGAATTTCTTGCTCTAAGCGTTGGTTTTGCTCCATTAGCTGTTGGTGTTGTTTTTGAATGAGTAATTGATTCTTTACCCGCATCAGCACTTCCTGTTCTTGAAAGGGTTTGGTGATATAATCTACACCACCCATTTCAAAGGCTCGCACTTTATCTTCCATTCGATCGATCGCACTGATAAAAATGATCGGGATCTCAGCAGTTGTTTCACATGATTTTAACTGTTGGCAAACTTCGTAACCATTCATTCCCGGCATATTGATGTCAAGTAAAATCAGATCCGGTGGGTGGCGATGAATGGCTTGGAGCGCCATTCTGCCGTTGAGTGATTTGCGAACACTATAGCCTTGTGACTCGAGGATTTTAGCTAATAATCTGAGATTGTCTGGGTTATCATCCACGATCAAAATCTTGGTTTGAGTAGCAAGTTTGAGTAGAGTAGTCATAGCTTTTTTTAAATTTGGGTGAAAGTTAAAATTTGTTCAAACTGGAAGTTATCAACCAGCAAGGTCATGGCTTTGATGATATGTTTTTTATCTTGGGGGATTTGAGCGATCAGTTGATAGAGTGTTTCATCATCAAGACCATATGCTGCTTCCTGGACTTGTGCAATCCAATCGATGGGCATAGTTCTCAAGTCTTCGGGAGTCAATGTCTTTGGTAGTGAAGCTGATGACTCTGGGATAAATTTTTCGGCGTAGCAGTAGCGCACGCCCAAGTGGCGAGCTATTTTGTCAAAAAGTTTGGTTTCAGTAAATGGTTTGGCAATGTAGTCATCGCAACCCGCTTGCAAGCTGGCGAAGCGATCGCTTTCAAAAGCAAAGGCGGTTAAGGCGATGATGGGGGTGTTTTCTGGTTTGCTTTCAGCCTCCAGGGAGCGAATCTGTTGGGTAGCCTCATAACCATCCATTACAGGCATTTGAATATCCATCAAAATCAGATGCGGTTGCCATGCTTGCCATCGAGCGATCGCTTCTGCTCCATTCTCAACCGCAGTGACTTCAAAACCAACAGAATTGAGCAGAGTTAGCAATAGTTGCCGATTTTCTGGCACATCTTCAGCTACTAAAATTCGGTACAGCGGTTGCCCTGGTTCTAGCCCGATAACACAATCGGCTTCTGGCTCCTCTAAATCAAGGGATTGTGGTAAATCCAACCCAACTTTGCAGGTAAAAATCGATCCTTGATTGAGAGTGCTGCTCACAGTGATATCACCTCCCATCACACGAGCAAACTGACGACTGATAGACAGTCCTAAACCCGTTCCTTGAGCATGACGTCCGCGTTCGGTTTGCATGAAAGCTTCAAAAATTGATTCTAAATCTGAGCTAGGAATCCCGCATCCAGTATCCTCAACTTCCAGATGTAAGGTAATAGTTGTTTTAGTATCCGAACTGGGTTGATTGATGGTGGGTTTCCTGAGCTTATCCTCTGCCCTGAAAGTACTTGTTGGCATATCCCTCGAGGAAAAAGTTCGCCCCCGCACCGAGATCTTTCCGGCAATTGTAAATTTAACCGCATTCCCCAGCAAGTTAATCAGAATTTGCCGCAATTTGGCTTCATCACCGCACACATAACGGGGAACAGTATCATCCCATTCACTGCTTAGATGCAAACCTTTTTCAGCCGCTTTGAGGGAGAACATATCGTTAATCGAATGCAGCATTCGATGCAGATCAAAACAGCTTGTATTTAGGACTAATTGCCCTGCTTCAATCCTGGACATTTCTAAAACATCATTGATCAATGCCAGCAAGTGTTCCCCACTGCGGCTGATGATGCCTAAATGTGCTTGAAATTCCGCTGGCAGATTGGAACTACGGTTCATAATCTGCGTAAATCCCAGAATAGCGTTGAGAGGAGTGCGTAATTCGTGGCTCATCTTGGCAAGGAATTGGCTTTTGGCACGGTTGGCGATCGCTGCTCGTTCTGCGGCTTGTTCTAGGGCGGCTTGCGAAAACTCTAATAATGCCATCATCAGCGTGTTTCGCATCATCAGTGCGGCTTCAGATTCTGATAATTTCCAGGGAACAGAAGTTTCTTGCACCGTTTCTTTCCAAATTTCAAATGATTTACGCGGTGTCAAACTTTTTGCTCCATTTAAATCGATGGATACAGATTGTTTTGGCTCTCCTGCCCAATTCACCGTTTGAATTTGCTCTGGTCTAAACCAAAGCAAGTGATAAGACTTTTGATTTAAAACAATAGATATCTTCAAAATCCCGCTAGCAGTGTCCTTGAACTTTCTAGCCCTGGGATAAGTTCTGACAAGGCAGTTAGTTAGATATATTTCATCCCGATTTAGATCTGCCAGCCAGATGAGAAATGCTTCAATCTCTTCTACAGAAGGGGTTCGACCAATCAACGAAATCTGCCCATCCAAAGCGATCGCGGCTCCCTCAGCACGAACCAAATCTAGCAATTGAGTTGCATTCTGCGTCAACACCCGTTCGATAAAATGGGGGTTTTCCAAGAACCCCTGCTGAAGCGTGTCTTGAATCGCTTTTACTTGTGTTTGGTAAACGTTCAATTCTCCTTCTTGCTGATGCACCAGTTCGATCGAGGCAAATTGTCCTAAGAATTCACAGGTTTTGCGAGTTTCGTAATCTACCAATCGCGGGCTGTAATGATGACAGGCAATTAATCCCCACAGCCGTTGATCGTCAATTAACGAAATTGTCAGCGAGCCAACAACTCCCATATTTTGCAAGTATTCAATGTGGCAAGGATGAACTCCCCGTAACGTGCAGGCCCTCAGATCCACGGGTGTATCGCTGAGGGGATGCTTAACCGGAATCAAGCGGACTGGTGTGTAATTGACATCGGGAATTTGTCGCACCCAGTTGCGGTGAAACAGTTGGCGTGGGGGTACCGGAATATCGGTGGCTGGGTAATGCAATCCCAGATAACTTTCTAGATGGCTTTCTTTCTCTTCGGCAATTACTAACCCATGATCATCGGCTTCAAAGCGATAAACCATGACGCGATCGAAGCCTGTCATCGCTTTGACTTCTCTGGCGAGAATTTGAGCTAAATCGGAAATGCGGGTGGCGCTGCGAAGTTTGAGGATAGCAGCTTGCAGGCGATCGTAGAATCCAATTGGATCAGTTTTTTCAGTGGGTAATTGGGGTTCTAATTCCAGAATTAACCCCTGGGCGCTGCGATGCAGTATGCTTTTAAATGTCTGATTTTTGCGGTGTTTTCGGTAAGTTTTTAGCTCGAATAAACGCTCATCTTCTAGGTGATTTTGAGCCAGATAGCCTGCAATTTTCTGTACTTGAGTCCGAGGGAATAATTTTTGCAAGGGTTGACCTAGCAATGCTGCTGCCGAAATGCCAAAAAACTGTTCTATATTTTCACTTGCCTGCAAAATGTTGAGGTCAGTTCCTTGCAGCATTAAAACGATTCCATGAGGCTGAATATGACCGGGAGCATAAACTGATTCTTCGCTGCAATCCTCTAAACCTTTCAATTCTAGAGCAGTAAGTGAGGGTAATTCAGTGAAGATGGGATTTTGCATATTAAAATAAGTAATTTTAAGAGTTATCGCTAGGGCTAGGGGAAGAAGGGTGATAAATCTTGGGTTTCAGAAATTAAGCATGTCCTAATTGCCTTGGCGGTTGTGACCAGAATTGCCTGCATCTAATTTAGATTCAGGTTGTGGAATTTTCGTGAATCAGCTGTAGAATTTGCTCGAATTGATACTGATTGGCGAATTCAGTCAAACGGGTAGCAAGTTGAGCGAATTCTGGAGACAGTTGAGCTGTCAGATCGGCGATCGCAACATCATCGCCGCACACAGCCGCATCCTCCAATTCAGCCAGCCATGCTGCGGGTAAGGTCGTCACCAGAGTGGGTTTGAGGGCATCTAACGCTTGATTCTCAGATGAGCAACAACAAATTTGAGCCTCTCCTAGCGTGCTGGGTTCAGCGTAGCGATACTGTAAGCCCAGGTATTCTGCCATCTTGAGAAATAGGGTTTGTTCCCGAAAGGGTTTGGTGATGTAGTCGTTGCAACCAGCTGCGAGAGCGAGGGTGCGATCGCTCTGAGAAGCTTGTGCCGTTAGCGCAATAATAATGCACTTCTGCCCACTTTCCATTGCCCGAATTTGCTTTGTCGCTTCGTAACCATCCAGCACTGGCATCCTAATGTCCATCCAAATCAGGTCGGGTTGGTATTGCTGCCAGATCTGTACCGCTTCCTGACCATTAGTAGCTTCTATTACCTCCAATCCTACTTGTTTAAGTAATTTTACCATGAGCAGGCGATTTTCAGCGCCATCGTCAACCACCAAAATCCGATGGTGGGGTTGACCGGGAGTTAACCGGATGGGGAAGCGATCGCTTGGTTCGGGTGTAATATTAACTTCGCTGGTGGGGCTGACGGGCAGGGTAAAGGTAAAGCTAGTTCCCCGTCCCAGAGTGCTGCTGACAGAAATGTCTCCGCCCATCAGGTGCAACAGTTTGCGGCTAATAGTCAGTCCTAACCCCGTACCACCCACAGATTGCTTCCCGGCTTGTGCTTGTACAAACGTATCAAAGATATTATCTAATTCTTCAGCCGCAATTCCTACGCCCGTGTCAGTGACTACAAACTGGAGAATGGGTCGAGTTGTGGGTGTTGCTTTTATACTGTCAGCCTTGATACTGACCTGCAAGGTAATGCTTCCCCGATGGGTAAATTTAATTGCATTACTCAAAAGATTGAGCAAAACCTGACGCAATTTTTGAGCATCGGCGATCGCAAATTGGGGAACTTCTGGCGCGATCTCGAACCAAAGATCAAGTCCTTTAGAACTGGCTCTTTCTGCCAACATCGTTCGGAGCGAATGCAGCAGCGCCATTAAGTCAAAACCACTCTCTTCAATCGTGCAGTGTCCCGACTCAATTTTGGACAGATCCAAAACATCGTTAATCAAACTCAAGAGGTGATCGCCACTGCGGCGAATCGTTTGCAGATCTTCTTGCTGGCTGGGTGTTAAGGCAGAGTCGTGCGCCATCACCTGGGCAAATCCCAGAATCACATTCAGAGGCGTGCGGAGTTCGTGGCTCATATTGGCGAGGAAGATACTTTTGGCTAAATTCGCCGCTTCTGCGGCTGCCATTGCTTGCCGCAGTGCTAGCTCTTTTTGTTTGCGATCGCTAATATCTTTCATGAAGCAGTAATGCCCCAAAACTTGGTGCTTCTCGTCGTAAGTCGCAATCATCACCAATTGTTTGTAAAAGACCGAACCATCTTTACGAATGCCTGTGGTTTCAACTTCTACTCGCCCTGTTTCTACCATATACTCATAGGCCGCAACCATTTTTGCCAATTCATTGGGATGTACGGTTTTTTCCCAGCGCATCCCAATCATTTCTTCTGGTTGATAGCCTGTCGGATCGGCATAAGCTTTATTGACGTAAAGGTAGCATCCTTGAGTATCCAGTTTGGAAATACCCGACACCGCATTTTCTAACACCTCACTCATTTCTCGCAATTCGGCTTCTGCCTGTTTGCGATGGGTAATATCTTGTGAAAAACCCAGCAGATAATGAGGCCGATCCTGCTCATCATAAATCGGAACCTTCACCGTATGCAGCCAACGTTTGCTCAGAGTTTGACTGTCGATCTGTTCTTCCAGAATATCTTCAGCTCTGCCCTTGGCAAAGACTTCTCTATCTTTTTGTTCAAAAAAGTTTGCTTGTGCTGTTGGGAACAGATCGTAGGCGGTTTTACCCAGCGCTTGTGCGGCTGAAATCCCAAATAACCGTTCGCTGGTTTTATTCCAAAACTGAAATACGCCAAAATTTTTTGGCTGTGCATCCTTGACAAAAACTGCGACGGGTAGATGATCTAGCAGCGCTTGTAAGAAATTGCGCGTTTGTTTGATTTCCTCTTCTGCTTGTTTGCGATCGCTAATATCAATAAAGGTAATTACAACCTGTTTAATTTCACCATTGTTATCGAATTCTGGAAACGCATTGACTAATACCCAAACTAACGGTTTATTTCCTCGGTTGATGCCTAAAACATAATTTTTTATCGGCATCTCCGTCGATAAAACTTGATTTACCGGGTATTCTGCTATCGGCAGCACGGTTCCATCTTCACGCAGGAAATGCCATGCAGAATCAAGCGCGGTTTTTCCCAGCATTTGATCCATCGAAACACCCAGTAATTCACAGGCAGTTGAATTAAATAATAGAATGCTTGTATCTGGAGCGTGAATCACAAAACCAGCATTTAAGTTATCGATCAATTGCCGATATCTAGCTTCACTTTCTTGTAAAGCCACTTCAGCTTGCTGGTGCTTTGTCATGTCGCTGTGAGCGCCAGTCATCGAAATTAAATTACCTGCTGCCTCATCTGTAATTACGTTAAACTGAGCCATAGCTATCAACAGAGGGATTAATTTCAGATTGCACATATTTTACTCTATTTGCAACCAAATGCTTGGCCTAAAAAAATTGCAATTTGTAATTTTTTTAGTCCGAAAGGCCAGGTTAAGCTTGGTCGAACCATCAACAGGTTGAATTTACCGTCAAATAATAAAGATTTGGTAAAAAATACAAGGTTGTTAAAAAATAAATTTAAATCTCAATATTTTTTAATAAAGGTAAAATGGTATACTATTCAGGGGGAATTTTTGAGGTTGATATGATGTCCGCTAGCAACGGTAATGTAATAGCTAATCGCTAATAGCTAATGGCTACTGTGAAGCCAATTAGCAATTAGCCATTAGCTATTAGCCATTCCCATTTGCTGATTCGAGGGATCTGAGAGACTAGGTTTGGGAGCGATCGCTCTGAGCATCTAAATTCCACCCCAACACATTCGCAATCTGAAGCGGAAGCATTGCTAGATCGAGGGGATTGACAGCCACTGCCGCCACTTGATACGGTTGCAGCAGCTGTAAATTCAGCCATTTTGCTCTGATACTTAGTAGTACGACGGGAATACTCTGGGTTGCGGGTTGCGTTCTCAGTTCTTTAAGCAACAGCAATCGACTGATATCACTGAGGGAAAATGCCAAAACAATGGCATCTGGCAGATAAAGCGTTGCCTTTTGCAAGCTTTCTAAAGTTGGACTAGCAACTTGCACGTTCCAACCTCCCAAATCGGTCAAACACGCCTGAACGACTTCCCCTATATTGCCTTCGTTGTAAATCAATAAAATTGTTTTGGTAATAGTAACCACTGGCAAAGCCTTCATTTGATTGGAGTCTCAAAAACAACTGTTATCGCTAGGGGCTAGGGGAAGAAGGGCGTCAGAGCAAGGATTTTAGGAGTGAATAATATCATCTCCGTTCGCGTGCTGCACATTTTACGCTGGCAATTCAACAGCAACAGGAGTTCGCTTTATGCCAAACTGTTTAGTGAGGTGAATTGTCAAACCATCCGGTTGTCTTTCAGCCCAACAGGTGTCAGGTTCGACAGGATGAGGTAAGGGGATTAAACTTTCAAATCCTCTGGGACGGAAATAGCCTTCTACTATTGCAGATGCATTCGGCTGACCTTGAATTAGAACAGTTTCTGGAGTAACTTGTAATTTCAGCTTGACAAGATGCATGTCAGAAATGCGAACCTTAAGGATAAAGTTTTCTCCCATTTCGTAAAGATTAATGGTTGCGATCGCAGTTTCGTCTGTATGACTAATCCACAGAGTCGATTGCTGAATACTAGGGGCTGAACGAAAAAATGAACGTTCCAGATACTGGTTCACATAATTCAATAGCTGAAATGCATTCATTCACTATCCTCCTATGCCAAGCGCTTTCAGTTGCATAATAGAAGGCTAGATAGTAATGGTAAAAAATTGGTAAAGATTAATTTTAAGTTACAAAAATTTTTCTAGCGCTCCATCCCAGCCTAAAATCTCCGCCACTTCTTCGGTGAGAGTAGTAGGTTCGATCGGTTTGCTAATCACCCCAGCAACCCCCATCTGGGCAAATTTGGCGCGATCGCTAGGCAATACTTTCGCTGTTAAAAGAATAACTGGAATCGAGCGGGTGACGGGATCGGACTGAATGCGATCGTGAACAGCAATCCCGTCCATTCCGGGCATAGATACATCGAGTAAAATCGCCGATGGTCGTTTGGTTTGCAGGATTTGTAAGCATTCCTCTCCCGATCCTGCTACCAGCGTTTCCCATCCGCCTAGATCTTCTAGGCACGCCTGTACCAGTTCCCGGAGGTGTTCTTCATCATCTACTACGAGAATCTGTCTGTTTGTCATATGAATAGGGATTAGGGGTTAGGGGTTAGGGGTTAGGGGAAGATGGGGAAGATGGGGAAGATGGGGAAGTAATTCTTGGCGGTGGCTAAATAACAATATCCGACCTCAAGGGTAGGGTAAAGAAAAAGGTGCTGCCTTCACTTAAGATGCTTTCAGCCCAGATTTTTCCTCCATGCCGTTCAATAATACTGCGACAGATAGCCAATCCCAAACCAGTTCCGCCTTTTTCGCGGGAATCAGAAGCATCTACTTGCTGAAATCGTCCAAAAATCAGTTCTAGCTTATCAGCCGGAATCCCTCGTCCGCGATCGCTCACTTTAAACAGCACCCCATCTGTCTGTTGTTCGGCGCTGAGGTGAATCGTGGCATGGGCCGGGGAAAATTTAATAGCATTACTTAACAAGTTTGTCAAGGTTTGAATAATCGCATCTGCTGCTGCCCAGACTTCTACATCGGTGGGGATAACAATTAACGAGATTTGCTGTTGAAGAGCGATCGCTTGGATACCATCTACTGCTTGCTGCATCAAATCGGCTGCTGGGCAAAGAGTTTTTTCCAGAACTGCTCGACCAGATTCTAATCGCTCCAAATCTAAAATATCATTGACTAGGTTGACTAAACGATTGGTATCAAGTAGGGCAATTTCAATCATGCGGCGGGACTTTTCTGGTTTTTTATCGTAAATTCCAGTTTTTAATAGTCCTAATGACATTTGAATTGCGGTTAAAGGAGTTCGCAGTTCGTGGCTGACGATACCAATGAATTCATCCTTAATTTTTTCGATTTTTTCTCGTTCGGTGATATCTTCCCCAATGCTGATACTACCGATGATGCTTCCCTGTGAATCTTGCAATGTGGTATTGTTCCAAGCAATAAATCGTTCTTCGCCCGATTTAGTCAAAATAGCATTGCGATAAAAGGGATAAACTTTGTAATTTAAAAGTTCTGAAAAAACGGCTTTAATTGATTGTTTGCTAGAGCGAGGTAAGAAATTTTCAAACCAATTTTTACCTAAAACTTCTTCGCTGGTATAACCTGTGAGGCTTAAAAAGAAAGGATTAACGTAGTTAACATTTCCCCAGCGATCGAGTCCAACGACAATCAAATGCACGTTATCCAACAGCGATCGCCAGCGTCTTTCGGCTTCTCGGATAGTGGCTTCTGCTTGCTTGCGTTCTTGCAGTTCGATCTGAAGTTTGCCGTAGAGTTCGGATTGCTGAATCGCAATTGATAATTGGCTGGCAATCTGTTTGAGAAATTCTAATTCCCAGGAGCGCCAGTAGCGAGGTTTAGAATTCTGGTAAGTAGCTAGCAATCCCCAGAGAGTTTCGCCCAAAAAAATCGGGAAAATTGCATAGCTTTTAGCTTCAAATTGTTCCAATAATTCGATATGACAGGGTTGAAGACCTGCGTTGTAAATATCATTAACTACAAAACTTTCGTTATTGCGGAAGCTACCGGCTTGAGTTTCTTGCAGATAGGTATCTTCCCAAACTTTTTGACCATCAACTCCTACCAGCTCGATCCAATCTTTACCAACTGACTCCACGACAAAATCGCCACTCCAATCAGGATTAAAGCGGTAAATAGCAGCGCGATCTGTTTGTAATGTTTGCCTAACTTCAGTCACAGCAGTATCGAGAATCGCTTTCAAATCCAAAGATTGGCGAATTGCTTGGGTAATCAAGCGCAGTAACTCTTCCTGCCTAGCTTTCTGTCGCAAAGACTCTTCCGCCTGTTTGCGATCGCTGATATCTTGGTGAACGGCAACTAGCACATCGCCGTATTCCGAATGCCGGAACATAGAGCAAGTTGCACTACACCAAAAAGGCGTTCCATCTTTCTTGACATTATGGATTTCATAAGTGAATTCACCGTCTTGTAAAACAGCAGACTGAATGACTTGATTTAGATCTTCAGCACTTACCAATTCGGTAGCATAGTTGATCGGGGAAAAATGCTGACCGTTAAGTTCGCCGCTGTGGTAGCCAAACATTTGCTCAAATTTAGGATTGGCATAGACAATAACTCCATTATCAGCTCTGATCAAACAAATACCTTCCGCCATATTGCGGACGATTACCGCCTGAAGATCAAGCTTTTGTTCTGCTTGTTTGCGATCGCTAGTATCCAACAAAACACCGAGCGATCGCACGGGTTGCCCCAATTCATTGTAAATAGCTTTAGCACGCCCCATTAACCAATGCACCGAGCCATCCGGATGCACAACTCGATATTCTGCTTTATAATCGGTGCGCCGTTCTAGAGAATCAATAAATGCTTGTTTAACCCTTTCTCTATCTTCAGGATGCAATCGCTCTTCCCAATACTCGTAGCTTGGTTCAATCGTACCAGGAACCAATCCCAATAAAGTAAAGTGATTGTCATTCCAAATCAACTTTCCTGTGGGAATATGCCAATCCCAAAAGCCGATGTTAGTTAAATCTAAAGCTAATCGCCGTTGTTCTTCGCTTTCTTTTAGGGCTAATTCTGCTTGTTTTCGCTGGGTAATATTATTGTTGATTTCTAATGTCTTAATTGGTTTACCTGCATCATCTTTTTGGGCAACCCAACGACTAGATACAGCAATCTGGCGCTCGTCCTTAGTGAAATGAATCAGTTCTCCTTCCCAATAACCTTTTTCCCATATTTCTGCTTTAATTTCTGCCAAGGGCTGAGGAAATTGGGATTTTAATAAAATGTGAACTTCTTGCCCTAATGCCTCTGCTTTTGTCCAACCATACATCAACTCGGCGCCTTGGTTCCAAAAGGTAATTACCGAGTTCAGATCCCAAGTGATAATACTATCGTGGGCTAAATCTAGCAGTTGTGCTTGTTCCCTAACTAATTGATAGGCGCGTTCTTTTTCTAGCAAGGTAACTAACAAGCGAGCGTTGACTTCTGTCAGTTCTGCGGTTCGCTCTAATACCCGTTGTTCGAGTTCAATATTAAGTTGTTGCAGGGCAATTTCTGCCTGTTTGCGCTTGGTAATATCTTCAGAGAAAAGAATGATGCCACCAATGTCGCCATTGCTGCGATACCAGGGATGAACTTGCCAGCGAATCCACTGCTGCTCGCCATTTTCTCGTTCAAACAAATCTTCCTCACATTGTTCTATACCCCCGGCTAAACAACGTTGATGTACCTGTTTCCATCGCTCAGGAATATCGGGAAATACTTCGTAATGCGATCGCCCAATAATTGATTCCAGAGATTCTAAGCGGTAATCGTCCACCCAGCGCTGGCTGGCGGAAAGATAGCGCATCTCGCGATCGAACATCACAATACTAGCAGGAGCATATTTGATGAACAATTGCAGTTTTTCTTCGCTCTCTTGCAACGCTTGTTCTGCCAGTTTGCGCTCTTTTAGTTGGGTTTGTACTTGCTCAAATAAATCGGCTTGTTGGATGGCAATACTAGCTTGTGCCGACAATTGCCGCAGCAAATCTATTTCTGAAGCTTGCCACTCTCGCGGGACTGCACATTGATGCACGACCAGCAATCCCCAGAGATTTTCTCCTTGCAAAATCGGTACAACTAAATTGGCTCTGACTTGAAAACCTGCCAGCATTTCGCGATGGCACGCTGCAATTTCGGCAGTGTAAATATCTGATTTGGCAGTAACTAAGCCTTGCTCAAAGGGTGCGATATACTCTTTGCCTACACAAGGATCGAAAGTATTTTTAGATGAAATAGAGTTCCAGCCAGGAGCAACAGATTCTACCAGAATAGTGCCACTATAGTCGGGAGCGATTTTGAAGATCAGCGCGCGATCGCATTGCAAAAACTGCCGCACTTCTTCCACAGTAGTTTGGAGTATGTCTTGTAAATCGAGAGATTGGCGAATCCGCCCGCTAATTTCCATCACCAAGCGTTGTTGCTCGAATTGCTGATGCAGCAAAGTTTCTGTTTGCTTGCGATCGTCAACATTCATTATCGTCCCAGTCATTCCCACAGCTTTACCCGTTTGGTCATAAAAGCCCTGTCCCCGTCCCTCCACCCAGTGAATGCTACCATCAGGCCAAATGACGCGAAATTCATGCTGATAAATACTTTTTGCGTGCAAAGCTTGCTTTAGAGCCAGATTTAAGCCTGAACGATCTTCAGGATGAACGCGAGCATCAAAGGTTTCGTATTTGCCATCAAAACTACCTGGCTCTAATCCAAATAGTACCGCGTGTTCCGGCGACCAATTCACCTCACCCGTAACTAGATTCCAATCCCACATTCCCATTCGCGCCGCCGACAAAGCCATCTGTAGCTGTGCCGCATTTTCCTGAATTAATTGCTGGTTAAGTCGCGCAATCTTATTTTTGCTTTCCTGAAGATTGCTAGTGAGTAAATTAATTACCAAAGCAACCATCAGAAAAATGCCTAACCGCAATATATCCCCTGGCGAACCGATCAAAAGGTAATGAACGGGGGGAAGAAAGAAATAATTGATTGCTAGCATTGAAAGCACAATAGCAACGCTTCCCGCTCGAAAGCCACCATACCAAGCACTGACAATGATGGCAATGTAGAAAAATGCTCCTATGGTTCGAGATAGAAACGCTTCTAGCCAGAGAGATAGGAGAAGTGCGATCGCCGTCGAGCCAATCGCAACTCCATAGGGTAAAAATCGCTGATAGAGTTTCATGGCAATTTCCTTTTCCTGGCTCTGTTTTCAGGCATTATGGTTTTTTGTCGCTCGATGCGGCTGAGTACCCGCGTCACGAGTTCCGGCCCCAAGACGGGTTTAGCGATAAAATCATCAGCCCCGGCGGCAAAGGCTTGGCTGAGGGAGTTGGCATCGGTGTGAGCTGTGACAACTAAGATCGGTAAATCTCCCCACTGCACATCCTGTCGCACAACCTGACACAACTCCAGCCCGCTGACCTGTGGCATCTCCAAATCGAGTATGACTAAGTTAGGCGAAGTGGTAACGAGCATCTGCCAAAATTGTTGCGGTTCGGTTAAAGTTATCACCTCCACACCCCAAGGTGTTAGCAATGCAGATAAGTAAGTTAACACCGCCCGGTCATCGTCAACAATTAATACTTTGGCTTGTAACTCTTGAGTTTTGGGTAAGATTCGGGATATCGCTGGAAAAATCTGCTCGCAGGTGGCAGGTTTATGCAGAAATTGTTTAGCACCTAAGCGCGATACAGCCAAGCGATCGCTCAGGCTATCCCGTCCAGTAAATACAATGACAGGTAAGTGAGGCGATCGCTGCTTGAGTTCTTGCAGCAGCATCAATCCATCTTCTTCTGTCCCTGGAAAACTTAAATCCAGTAAAATTGCATCAGGCATTGACATCGCCAGATGAGCGCGAGCAGCAGCGACATTAGGAGCAATTTTTATCCGCAATCCCCAAGCTGCCGATTCTGCTTTTAACCGCTCCGTTAGCGCCACATCATCGTCAACCACTAGCACGCGATGAGATAAAACTTTAGGCACTGATGCAGCGGTTAACGCAATTGCTGGTTGCGCTAATTCCTGCTGCAATCCTGTTACCAATTCAGATAACCGGGTGATTTCTTCAGCAGTAAAAGGGCGATTGTTGCTGAGCAAATGCTCTGCCGAGCGAGCCAATTTCGACCCTTCGGGATAACCAAAAGATGCCATAGAGCCAGCCAATTTATGAGCTTCATGCTTTGCCGCTTGCTGTAATTCTGGCTCTAAATTGCCTGCGAATAAAGCAGTTTTTGCCTGTTCCAATACGGCAACTTGTTGGCTAAAAACTCCCCGAAATCGTGCTAAAACTTGGTCGATCGCCGACCTATCTCCCGCGCTAGATTTATGTTTTTTGCTGCTAGCGATGCCAGAATTGTTAGCATCAGAAGCCGGAGATGGCGGCGAAGGCTTGAGTCTATAACCCATGCCATAAACTGTTTCGATAATTTCTGCGGTGAACCCGCCTGTTTTCAGTTTTTTGCGGATATTTTTAATATGAGTCACAATCGCGCGATCGATTGGTGCATCATCCAATCCCCAGAGGCGATCGAGAATGGCGCTGCGGCTGAAGATCCGATCTGGATGCCGCAAAAACAATTCCAGCAGGTTGTATTCCGTAGCTGTGAGTGGAATCACCTGCTCGCCAAACGTGACTCGACCAGAATCTTGGTCTAAACAAAGATTTCCCCAAGTCAGTATTGAAGAGGATGAGGAAATTGTGTTACTTCGTCGCAGTAATCTGCGAATCTTTGCTAGCAATACTTCTGGGGTACAGGGTTTGCTGATGTAATCATCAGCACCCGCATCGAACCCTGCTACTACATCTGCATCGGAATCATTAGCCGTCAGTAGCAGGATCGGTTTGCGGTAACCTTGCGATCGCAGTTGCCGACACAGCGTAATTCCGTCTACTTTGGTAACCTTTACGTCCAGCAGAATCAGGTCATACTCAATTGCCGTCGCCAGGTCTAGTCCTTCTTGTCCATCGGCTGCCCGATCGAGCGCGTAGCGCTCGGCTCCCAGCACCTTTGCTAGTTCCTCACTCAGCAAGATATCATCCTCTACCAGCAGAATTTTCATTAGGATTACCAGGCACGCCTAGAGTTATCAATTTTTTGATCGGCTTATCCATAAGTTAATTTAGAGTTCCTGTGGGATCAGCTGCACTCCCAACACGTCCGCAAACGCAGACGCCACCAGCTGACGCACCCGATCAATTTCAATACCGGGTATAAACTCAGCCAAACTGCCGACAGGTTTATCTGAAATGCCACAAGGTACGATGCGTTTAAACCCTTCCAAGTCGGGACAGACATTTAACGCAAAGCCGTGCATGGTAATCCAGCGACTGACTTTAATCCCAATCGCCGCCACCTTGCGTCCCTCCAGCCAAACTCCGGTATAGCCTACGACTCGTTCTCCTTTTAATCCGTAAACCGCTAGCACCTGGATTAGCACTTCCTCTAACTGGCGCAGATACCAATGCAAGTCTTGGCGATAGTGTCTCAAATCTAGAATTGGGTAGCCTACCAGCTGACCGGGACAATGATACGTCACCTCGCCGCCCCGTTCTATCCGGTGAACTTCCGATTCGGTTTGGTTGGGGTCAAACTTGAGAAAATCCAAACTGGAGCCAGTTCCCAAGGTGTACACAGGCGGATGCTCCAGCAAAATCAAAACGTCATTGTCAATTCTCCCGCTCCGGCGCTTTGCAACCAGGCTTCGCTGTAACTCCCACGCCGCCGCATAAGGTACCAGCCCCAAGTTGTGCAGCCAACACAAACGTCTTGTATTGCCACCGTCGGAGCCAAGATTGCCATACATACTCGAAACCATAACAAAAATCAATAGGGCTTTCAATTATATTTCGGCAAAAGTCGCAATACTCAAATCAAGAATTGTCAAGGGATGCAAAAGATTCTAAAGAGAAGTCAATAGTCTATGTTCAATAGAATACAAAATGCTAGTGTTTTAGATATAAGCTCAAACTGGATCGGGAGGAAGCCTCTTCAAAGAGAATAAAGACGCCCACCCCGTTGAGATAGCGATCCCCGCTCAGATAAAGGCAAGCTGGTGTTGGTTAATTGCATAACCAGGTTCTAGCCAGAGGGTGGGTGTAAGCTCAAGGTCGTGCGTCTAAAAATATGAGTGCTTTGGTTGCTAAAAACAATGCAACCCAACGAAAGCGCTCGTATAAGTTTCGGCTCCGTTTTTCGCATGACAAATTGTGGAAATAACCCAAGTTTTGGTAAACAAAAACGGGCAAGCATATTGGGGAGATGGAAAAGTAGCAATCGTTGCGTTTGCGTAGCGTGCCGGAGGCATATAGCTTTTCTATCCAACCAAAGGTAGAAGCAGGCAGAAAACCTGGCTGTAAATATGGAGTATCCAAGCGGGAGCATTTGATATGAAGCTCGTAATTCATGGCAGAAATATTGAAATCACTGATGCAATTCGCGAGTACGTACATCAAAAAATTGAAAAGGCGGCGAACCACTTTCTAAATACAACGAATGAAATTGACGTGCATCTTTCCGTGGCTCGCAATCCCCGGATAGACTCCAAGCAAACCGCTGAAGTGACAGTCTATGCTAACGGTGCGGTAATTCGTGCGGAAGAAAGCAGCGAAAACCTTTATGCCAGCATTGACTTAGTGGCAGATAAAATAGCCCGACAACTGCGTAAATACAAAGAACGGCGTTTAGATAAAAAGACCCAAACACAGGTTAAAACTAGCGATGTGGTCGAGCAAGCACCTGTGGAAACCGATTTAATTGGGGCGCGCACACCCGAACTACCCTCAGAAGTGGTGCGTACCAAGTACTTCGCTATGCCCCCCATGACGATTGAAGAAGCTTTAGAACAACTCCAGCTAGTGGGACACGACTTCTATATGTTCCACAATGCTGAAACCGGCGAAATCAACGTGATTTACGAACGCAACCACGGTGGTTATGGTGTGATTCAACCCCGTCCCAATGGCAATGGCAACCACAAAAATGGCAAAACAGCCCAGGCTAGCAATAGCGCTTCAGAAGTTAAACGCTAAATAAGTGCAGCTTTTGGGTTGAGCGTAAACGATAGAAGCTTAACCCAAAAGAAATAAGTTTGGGATCAAGACCATGCAGCGGTCAGTCTAAACGCATTTATTGGGTTGAGACTGGCTTTTTTTTGGGTTTCTGCTACGATGTAGAGTTCCATAACTCACATCTTGCACCTTGGCTAAAAACCGGGTTTCTTGCAAATAGCTCAGCTTGGAAGCCTTGATTTTTCGTTAAGAAACCCGGTTTTTCAAGGCTTGTTGACAATGGTGCAAGATCTGAGATAAACGATTTTTCAGGTGAAACCCGGTTTTTTTGCGTAACTGTCAACTGTCAACTGTTAACTGTCAACTGTTAACTGTTTGCAGTGTTTTGAGCGACTCTTCGATGTGTCCTTTGAAGTTGAACTGGGAGTTAAAAATATGCTGAACAACTCCATTTGCGTCTATTACGTAGGTAACTCGCCCTGGAAGCAAGCCTAAAGTCGCGGGAACTCCGTATAGCTTCCGCACTTGGTTGCCGGTGTCGCTCAATAAGATGAAAGGCAGTTGGTATTTGGTGGCAAACTGTTGGTGCGATGTACTTGAGTCGCCGCTAATGCCGATAACTTCTGCACCTGCTGTTTTGAAGACTTCATAGCTATCTCTAAATGCACAGGATTCAGCGGTGCATCCTGGGGTGTCGTCTTTTGGGTAAAAGTACAGGACAACGGATTTTTTACCTTTGAAGTCGTTAAGGCTGACGGGTGCGCCAGTTTGGGAAGGAAGGGTGAAATCGGGAGCGACATCTCCTACTTTTACTGCCATAGCTGCTAATCCCTGCAACCTGAAACGAATGTTAACTTTTGTTATGGTATCGCGATCGCTACAACCAACGCTACCGTCATCAGTAGTTACTCTGTGCTTGTATGCAGCTATGTTAGTATTTTATGCTACTAATATTTCTAGGTATACTTAATTGTAAATACTTGACCTAATAATGTTCTATCGAGGCTATAAATATTCCAGAATAATACTTTCATCTACTTAATTACATTCGCGTAAAACCTCAAAAAAACAATTTTATCAAATTTAGGTGTAATAACGTTGGTGATTTTAAAAACCAGTGGCTAAATTGGAACGGTGTCCACCTATAACGAAGTTCGATGAAAGCACAGCTATTAACAGGTTTAACCGTCGCCGCCGCAGTTGCAGGGGCGATCGCCACGGCTGAAATTGCCAACGCCAACACGCTGACGCGCCGCACGGTGTACCAACAAACGCAATTCGATCGAGACAACGTGCCGACAAACTATCTGGATCAAGGTTATGGTCGTACAGATATTCTCAATTCAACTCTGGGTATCCAACAGTTCAGCCCCTCACAAGGTACGCTCAGAAGCGTAACGATCGAGTTTTCGGGAGATATTACTGGAGATGGAGGTTTAGAAAACAGAGATGCGCGATCGCAGACAATTACAGCCAATCTTTTAGGCAATCTGCAATTAACCATGCCCGATGGTACATCATTATTTAATTTGAATCCCACTAACTCGCTTACCTTTGAAAATGTGAGCAGGTATGACGGAAGACAAGATTTTGCCGGTAGTTCTGGGAGGACGTTTGAGGGATTAACCGCCACCTCCTCCGGACGGAGAACCTTTACCGATAGCAGCTTCTTGCAGCAGTTCATGGGTAATAGCGTCATGAACTTCACGTTTTCATCTACAGCCACCTCTAGTTTTACCGGCTCTGGAAACGTATCCTCTTATGTAGATACATTTGCCAGATCCGCACTCATGGTTACGTATGAATACGAGGAACCCCCTCGCCAAATCCCCGAACCTGCTACTACTCTTGGTCTTGGTTTAGTTGCTGGATTGGGGTTGATGTCCCAGAAAAAGAAGATCTCCAAGAAAATTTAAGATTTGAGATTGCAGATTGCAGATTTTAGATTTAAAACCCGCAATCTGCATTTCCTTTTAGCCTAAAAAATAGGTTTAAAGCCTTCCCCTTAAAGCTCAACTGTCAACTGTCCACTGTCAACTGTCCACTGTCAACTGTCCACTGTCAACTGTCCACTGTCCACTGTCCACTGTCCACTGTCCACTGTCCACTGTTCATCGAATTAGCTGTTTCAACTCGCGCCATACAGCCGGTAACTGTTTAGAATTAGATTTAGGTTGGGTAAAAATCCCGTAACTGGGGCTGAATAATAACGCCATTACAAATAATCCGGATGCAACTAATACAATAGCTGGGCCAGAGGGCAAGTTAAAAAAGTAACTGAGATACATGCCGCTGATGCTGGAAAAGATGCCAATCCCAGCCCCTAAAATCATTACCTGATGCAGTCGTTTGACCAATAAATACGCCGTTGCTCCTGGTGTAATTAACAAAGATAAAACTAGAATAACTCCTACGGCTTTCATGCTGGCAACAATTGTGAGGGCAATTAGCACCATTAAGCCAAAATTGAGTAAATTTACCGGCAACCCGGCAGCTTGAGCGCCTAAAGGGTCAAAAGTATAAAATAACAGTTGCTTGTACAGCAGAAAGACAACTAATAGAACAACTGCCGCGATGATGGCAGTGTCGCGGACTTCCTCAATCGTGACGCCTAGAATATTGCCGAAAAGGAAGTGATTGAGGTCAATTTTATTGTCTTTTTGAATCAGGGTAATTAAAGTAATGCCGAGGGCGAAAAAAGCCGAAAAAACTATCCCCATTGCGGCATCTTCTTTAATCGGCGATCGCGTCCTAATCCAGGCGATCGCCATTGTACTCACCACCCCGGCAATAAACGCGCCGACAAAGATATTGGTGCCTAGCATAAATGCGATCGCTAACCCCGGCAATACCGAGTGTCCGATCGCATCTCCCAGCAGCGCCAATCGCTGTACCATTAAATAGCTACCGACGACGGCGCACAGAAGACCGACTAAAACGGCGATGATCAGCGATCGCTGCATAAAACCGTACTGCAACGGCTCAATTAATGCTTCTAACATTACTTTAATTGGTAATTGGTAATTGGTAATTGGTAATCTAGCATTTTCCTTCAATTAGCTATTAGCCATTAGCCATTAGCCATTAAGTGAACTAACCGTAAGCACCACCGGGCAAAAATCCCAATAATTGTTTTAATTTGGGACTGGCATTTTCATAACAATGACTTGGCATTTGATAATTCATAAACGGATGATACTTATGACCCACTATCCTTTTTGCATAGGTCACTTGGGTAATATATCTCGTCACTTGTGAATTATTTCTCGAGCCTCGATGCCAAACTTGGTTATTGAAGCAAACCGCCGCGCCCATCGCCCCTAAACAGCTATAAACTTTGTCTTCATAGCCTGAAATATCCCCATCGCACAGTTTTCCAAATAAATGGGAACCGGGTATAACTTGCGTTGGCCCATTGGCTTCGCTCAAAACATCGGTCAAATAGTAATTGACAGTAAACGCTAACACGTTTAAGCGAACATTTGTTAAAGGTTTCCCGTCAAGGGATAGGATATGGGGCGTATCATCTTGATGCCATTTATTGCGAGCTAATCCATCCGTTTCTGGAGGAAGTTTAAAAGAATTGTTGTGAATTACATGAATGACATTCGCATTGACTATGCCTTCATCCATCCTATAACCAGGGCCGTTTGCTCCTCCGATTAATTGTTCGGCAAAGGTGACAATTGGCTCTAAATCAAACAGATTTAAGTTTGATTGAGAATGCTCGAACATTCGGTTCATTATCTTGCGAGGTTTTCTCCCTTCTGACTTAGCCATATCCGCCATTAAAGCTGCATCCAGATCGCTTCTCAGCGCCTCGCATTGTTCTGGGTTTAAAACATTGGGAATGACAAGAAAACCATTGGCATGAAAGAATTCAATCCATTCATGCAATTGTTCATCTGTCGGCGGTTTGCCAGTTAAATATTCAGTCATGATTTCTTTTCTTGGCAACTAAGTTTATTCTTGCTCCATCAACGCTTTTATCTTGTTATTAGCCTGAAGGAATTTAAAAATCCTGCATTGCTTCTGGATAAACCTCTTTCCAAATCTGGAGGCACGGCGACGCTCACTTGATAAACTCGCTGCCTGACAATATAAGTCCTCATTGTGATAACATAATTTTCATTATTCCTATTGATAACTGCCATTTTGATTTCGCGACCCGGATAATTATTCAATCTTAAGTTTCGCTGATTTAGCAAGCGAGATTCTGTATTTCTCCATTCTCTATTTTGCATCTGGTCGAGCATTTGATTTGGATTGACTTCTCCCAAGGAGATTTGGGGCGGAAATTGCATAATTCTCACCGTATACTGAACTTTGTTTTCGTACTGACTCGCTACAAAACCCCGAATGTTCAGCGAGATATTTCCTTGGTCGGGATTGTCAATGTTTATACTAGCCCTAACAGGTCTAGGATTACCGGGCATCAAAATGCTAAAGTTGTCTTCTGTGGAGGTAAAAGTTTTCCATACTGACTGAGCTAATAAGACAGGCGATCGCGCCAGACTCGCTTGGACAATTGGATATCCAATCGCTGCGAGGGGGATTGCGATCGCAATCCCAAGACTAAGCCTTCTAGCAAGTTGCATATGCTCTTACCCTGACAGAAAACTGAGGAGATATATAATAACTCAAAATTGATCAGGCTGCCTCTCCCGCGAAGAACATTACTTGACCCCCATAGGCGCGGTATAAATTTTCTTGACTCAGCACTTGTTCGCGGGAACCCGCAGCAATTAGTTCAGTATTGAGTAAAATTAAATCGTCAAAGTGAGAAATAGATTCTCCTAAATCGTGGTTGACAACGAGGACGGTTTTACCCTCGTTTGCGAGGTCGTGAAAAATATCAAAAATAACTGCTTGGGTTTTTTGATCGATGCCGACAAAGGGTTCGTCAAAACAGAAAATATCCGCTTCTTGTGCTAAAGCTCTAGCTAGAAAGACACGCTGTTGCTGTCCTCCCGATAGTTGACCAATTGGGCGATCGCTATATTGACTCATTCCTACCCTCTCGAGGGCGTCGGCGGCAATCCGGCGACTGACGCTAGAAAAGCGGCGAAACCATCCGGTTTTTGTGACTCTTCCCATCATCACTACATCCCAGACGGTGGCGGGGTAAGTCCAATCGATTTGCGATCGCTGCGGTACATACGCTACCCGATCGATTTTGTCTACCAATGGTTTACATTCGTACAGCACAGTACCGCTAGTCGCCGGAACTAATCCCAGCATTGCCTTCAGCAAGGTACTTTTACCAGCACCGTTGGGGCCAATTATACCCGTTAATCGCCCCGGTAGAATTTCGCAAGTAATATTCCTTAGTGCCTCTACCGCACGGTAGTAGACGCCTAACTGACTAACCGTAATAATTGCACCTGGATCGTTGGGCACGATTCTCAAGTGGCAGACTAACTTCGTCCAATCGGTATCGGGGGATGAGGTAACAGTTTTCATAAGGGGATGATGAGTTGGCTACTCTTTAGCGTATTATAAAAATGAGAAGATTATGAAAGCATCTATTAATGGGAATAATTTAGAGCATAAGCGAGACTAATAGTGCAACCAAGTAGCAAACTCAGATGGCAAGCGGCAGTTGGGGTTTTACTCGCATTTTGGCTTCATGCCTGCGATCGCCAAACTACCAACCGCACCAATCCAGAGGCAGATAATAAACCAAACGTAGTAGCAACTAGCACTATTATCGCCGACTTGACCGAGCGAGTCGGGCAAGGTGAAATTGAGCTAACCGGAATATTGCCAGCCGGTTCAGATCCTCACGTTTACGAACCCGTCCCAAGAGATACGCAGGCGTTCGAGAGAGCCAATCTAATTTTATACAACGGTTACAACTTGGAACCGGGGTTAATTAAACTGATGAACGCGGCGGGAATAAAAAGCAGAAAAGTAGCCGTTGGAGAGGTAGTAAAACCTTTACAGTTGCAGAAAGACGGCAAAGAAACTGTTCCCGATCCCCACGTTTGGGGAGATGTAGAAAACGCGATTCAAATGGTTAATGCGATTCGAGATGCGTTAATTGAAGTCTCACCAGAAGACAGAGAGACATTTACCAAAAATGCGGCACAACTGAACAGCGAATTAAAGCAACTAGATACTTGGATTGCTCAACAAATCCAAACGATTCCACCTGAAAGGCGCAAATTGGTAACCACTCACGATGCTTTTCAATATTATGCTCGTGCCTACGGACTTTCGATTATTGGTACGTTAATAGGCATCAGTACGGAAGAACAACCCAGCGCGAAAACCGTCCAGCAATTAGTAGAAGCGCTGAAAAAAACGCAAGTACCGGCAATATTTGCCGAAACTACAATTAATCCGGCTTTGATTAATACCGTCGCCCAAGAAGCGAGGATAAAATTAGCGCCGCAGCAACTTTACTCGGATTCAATTGGCGCAGCGAATAGCGAAGCCAATAGTTATATCAAAATGATGGAAGCAAACACGCGCACGATTGTAGAAGCATTGGGAGGAAAATCTGTACCTTTTAGGGGTAATGGGTAATGGGTAATGGGTAATTGGTAAGCAGGGTATTGTTCTTACTTCCAGTATAAAACTATTTTGTAGGTTGGGTTTCGTACCTCAACCCAACCTACAAAGAAATGGCAAAAGTGTTGTTTAACTCACATCTTGCACCTTGGCTAAAAACCGGGTTTCTTGACGACAAATCTAGGCTTTCAAGCTGAGCTATTGGCAAGAAACAAGGGTTTGAAGACTTGTTGATAATGGTGCAAGATCTTGTTGATAATGGTGCAAGATGTGAATTAAGAAACCGGGATTCTGTTAGAAGGTAACTGTCAACTGTCAACTGTCAACTGGTAAATCTATCTCAGGGGAGGTTTGTTAGAGTTGCCTACCGCTTTAAGGTAGGATTTACCAGGTTTTATTGATTTTTTGGCAGAATTAACAGAAAACAAGTTACTTTCGATTACAGTAAATAAAAATCAAGCAGTTCTGGGTGGGATGGCAAAAGATGCCTAGTTTCGCCACAAGTAAACAAATTTCAGCAGCGACAAGTGCCTTTGCTATCTTTATTGGCTGTCTCGTCTTAGTTGGTTGGGGATTAGACATAGCTATCCTCAAGAGCGTATTTGCAGGCGCGGCGACGATGAAAGCCAATACAGCCGTTTGTTTTATCTTGGCTGGGGTGTCGTTGTGGCTGACTGGGAGGGGAGGCGGAGATTCTCCGTTAATCTTACCAAGGTCGCAAAAGAAAAGATGGCGGCGTTACGGGGTGCTGGTAGCTCAAACTGGCGCGATCGCATCCTCCACAATCGCAATCCTCACCCTAAGTCAATACCTCTTTGGGTGGAATTTGGGGATTGACGAACTGCTGTTTCGCGACTCGCCCTTATCTCCAGCAACGTCGCATCCAGGGCGGATGGGAATTAACACCACCATCAATTTTTCCCTCTTGGGTGGGGCGCTAATGTTATTGCACAAAAGCAAAAGCGCCAAAAGGCAAAAAGATCGTTTGATTTTGCTAGCTCAAGCATTGAGTTTAGGGGCGATTTTAATCGCGTTACAAGCGCTGGTTGGCTATGTCTACAAAGTGGAGGTTTTTTACCAATTCAGCCCTTACACCAACTCAATGTCAATGCATACAGCAGTGACATTTTTAGTGCTGGGTGTGGGGCTGTTATTTGCTCGTCCCCAACGCGGGTTAATGCAAACGATCGCTAGCGATTTAAATGGCGGAATAGTGGCGCGTCGCATGATACCAAGCGCGATCGCTCTCCCTCTAATTTTGTGCTGGATAATCTTGCAAGGACAACAAGCAAATTATTACGATGCCGCGCTTGGAATGTCTTTATTAGCAGTATTGATGTCGGCGATTTATATAGGTTTAATTTGGCGCAATGCCGCCTTTCTCAACCAACTCGATGGCAAGCGCAAACGCGCCGAAGCCGCAGTGCGCGAAAGCGAAGCCCGTTATAGCATCATGGCAGAAAACGTACCGGAAATTCTCTTTACTAACCTACCCGACGGTAGCAACGATTACACGAGTCCCCGGTTTTACGAATATACCGGAATGCCGCCCGGAGCGGCAGAAGGCTTTGGTTGGGCAATAGCACTCCATCCCGACGACGCCGAACCCAGTACAACCCAGTGGATGGAATCGGTCAAAACCGGACAGATATTTGAAATAGAGTACCGCTTCCGCCGTGCTGACGGCGTTTATCGCTGGTTTAAAGGTCGCTGTATCCCTCTGCGGGATGAAGAAGGCAAGATTAAAAAGTGGTTCGGTGTTTGTACTGATATCGATGACCAAAAGCGCACCCAAGAACAATTGCGCCAAAGTCAGGAACGCTTGCAGCGGATGGTGGAAACCGCCCAAATAGGCATTGCTTTCGGCAGTTCAACCGGAGAAGTGTTTGAAGCGAATAACGCCTTTCTAGAAATGGTTGGTTATACCCGCGAGGAAATGCTTTCTCAAGGTTTGAACTGGTGCCGCTTGACGCCCCCAGAATATGGAGAAATAAATTATCAAGCGATCGCAGAACTCTCACAAACTGGTGCGTTTAATTCTGTGGAAAAAGAACTGTTTCGCAATGACGGTTTCCGCATTCCAGTTTTAGTCAGCGGTACTCGTCTCAATGGCGCCAGGGACGAACACGTGGCGTTTATTGTAGATTTAAGCGATCGCAAACAAATTGAATCCCAACTCCGCCAACTCAACGAAACCCTCGAAGAACGAGTCAAACAACGCACCGCCCAACTCGAAGCCACCAACCAAGAATTAGAATCCTTTTCCTACTCAGTTTCCCACGATTTGCGCGCCCCCTTGCGCCACATCACCGGATTTGTCGATTTACTGCGAAAACGCTTGGAAAAAACCGCATTAGACGACACCAGTCGCCATTACATCGAAGTCATCGTCGAAGCTACCAAACAAGCCGGTGAATTAATCGACGACCTGTTAGCATTCTCTCGCATGGGACGCGCCGAGATGCGCTACAGCATCATTGACATGAACTTATTATTACGGGAGGTACAGCACGACCTAGAATCAGAAACCAAAAACCGGCAAACTAACTGGCAAATCGAACCCTTACCGCAGGTAATAGGCGATTCCTCGATGTTGCGCCTAGTTATCCGCATGAAGTTGTTGTGGTGCGAGATGGTGAAGAAGCATTGGATTACATATATCGACGCGGCGTATTTCGCCTGCGGCGAGAAGGTAACCCAGTCGTGGTTATGCTCGATCTTAAACTACCAAAAGTCGATGGATTTGAAGTTTTGGGGCGACTCAAATCTGACCCCAATTTAAGAATAATTCCGGTTGTGGTGCTAACCTCTTCTCGCGAAGAACGAGACTTAGCCCGCTGTTACGAATTAGGTACGAATGCTTATGTAGTCAAACCGATCGATTTTCACGAATTTGTTGATGTAATCAAAAATTTAGGGTTGTTTTGGGCAATAATAAACGAACCTCCACCTGGTTCGATGCCTTCGCCACGCAATAACCAGTCAGTATAAGGAATAAGGTGATGTCTCAGCTAAAGTTTCTCTTATTAGAAGATAGTCTGCTCGATGCAGAACTAATCCGCGCCACTTTAAGTGAACGCGGGATTGACTGCGAGTTAATACAGGTAAAAACCCGCCTCGAATTTGTTTCAGCCGTAGAACAAGGCGGTTTTGACTTAATTTTGGCAGATTATGCTTTACCCGGCTTTGATGGCATCACCGCCTTGGGAATCGCCCAAAATATTTGTCCGGATATCCCGTTTATTTTCGTCACCGCTACTTTGGGGGAAGAAGTAGCAATTGAAACGCTTAAACAAGGAGCCACTGACTATGTTTTGAAGCAGCGCTTGGCGCGGTTAGTGCCTTCGGTATGGCGCGCTTTGCGCGAAGCCGAAGAACGCCGCGCCCGCAAACGAGCAGAAGTCGAACTGCACCGTCGCGAGCAAGAGTTTAGAGCCTTAGCGGAAAATTCCCCCGATCTAATTGCCAGATTTGATACAGACTTGCGGCATTTATACGTGAATCCCGCAATAGAAAGGGCGATAAAGTTATCTGGTGAAGCGATCGCAGGCAAAACACCTGCCGAATTGGGGTTTCCCGAAGAAATTTACGTACCCTTGTTGGCAAGATTGCGGGATGCGATCGCTACTACAGAAGAAAGCTGTTTTGAGTTTGAGTATACTTCACCCGATGGAATTCGCTACTTTGACGTGCGAATCGTACCGGAATTTGCCACCGATGGCTCGGTGCAATCTTTGCTCAGCATCAGTCGGGATATTACGCAACACAAACTTTCCCAGCAAGCACTAGAAGCCAGCGAAGCGCAACTGCGAAAACAAACAGAAAAACTAGAACAAGCAAACCGCATCAAAGATGATTTTTTAGCAGTGCTGTCCCACGAATTGCGGAGTCCGCTCAATGCTATCCTGGGTTGGGCAAAACTCTTGCAAACCCGTCAATTCGACCAAGCCACCGTCACCAAGGCGATAGAAACAATCGAACGCAACGCCAAGTTACAAACGCAGTTAATTGAAGATTTATTAGATATTTCCCGAATTATCCGCGGTAAATTAACCTTACAACCTCAACCCACCAGTCTGGTTACCGCTATTGCGGCATCTATTGATACTTTGCGCCTAGCAGCAGAAGCAAAATCCATCGATTTGCAACTTTTAATTAATGGAGAAAAGAAACTAGGAACAGGCGACTGGGGATTGAGCAAACTTCCCAACACCAAATTTATAGTTAATGGCGATGCCAGTCGCTTACAGCAAATTATTTGGAATATTCTATCTAACGCCCTCAAATTCACCCCAGCAGGCGGACGAATAGAAATAGAACTAAAAAAATTGCAGATTGAAGATTGCAGATTGCAGATTGAAAGAGAATTGCAGATTGAAGATGAAAATAAAACTTCAAATCTGCGATCAGACATCTCAAATCTAAAATCAAATAAATCAGACATCTCAAATCTGAAATTAAATTACGCCCAAATTACCATAAAAGACACAGGAAAAGGCATTTCAAGTGACTTTCTCCCTTATGTATTTGAAACATTTCGTCAAGCAGATGCATCGATTACCAGGCAATATGGCGGATTAGGATTGGGATTAGCCATTGTGCGACACCTAGTAGAACTTCACGGTGGCACCGTCAGCGTTGAAAGTCCAGGGGAAGGACAAGGTACAACTTTCACCGTACAAATTCCCTTGCTTGCGAGTAAAGAAGATAAAGTCGAAAAAGGAGACAAGGAAGACAAACAAAACAAGGGAGAATTTCCCTTAGCAGGGAAACGAGTTTTAGTCGTCGATGACGAACCCGATACTCAGGAATTTCTAGTTTTTACCTTAGAACAATATGGGGCAACAACTTGTGCCGTGGCTTCAGTTGCTTCTGCACTTGAAGTACTAGAATCATTTCAACCAGATTTACTCCTCAGCGATATCGGAATGCCCAATGAAGATGGCTACAACCTAATTCGTAAAGTCCGCAATCTTGCAGATAAAAGCGCCACGCTTCCGGCTATTGCCTTAACCGCCTATGCCCGCAGCGAAGATCGCCTTCGCGCCTTAGAAGCTGGGTTTCAAACTCACGTATCCAAACCAATCGAACCAGAAGAGTTAGTCACAGTTGTTGCTAATTTGTTGGGGAGTAATGTTAGTAAGGCAAATTGCTAGTGACATCGATTTTTTACTGGTAATAGGTAATAGGTAATAGGTAATTGGTAATTGGTAATAGGTAATTGGTAATAGGTAATTGGTAATTGGTAATTGGTAATAGAAATATCACCCATTAGCAATTACCTATTGACTAACCTCAACCTTTAAAGGGATTTAGACCGTTTTCCCATCAATTCGCTACACAATGGGGGGCGGGTTTAGTTAAATGGTTTGTTTTTATCAAAGGTTATAGGCATGTGCCATAGTTTTACCTCATGCGATCGCGCCTACTTTGACGATCTAATTTTTAGCTTAACCACTGTACGGTTAGCTCTACATATTAATCGGTAAATTACCCAATTTTAATTAAGTTAATTTTCCCATAAAATAAGATACGTAAGTATCCTAATGTAACAATAGGAGCAAAAACAATGGCTGCCAACCAGCCAGATATTGATATTGCCCCCTTAATCGAACACGCACTATTAATACCAACCGCTACCCCACAGCAAGTGCAGCAGTGGTGCGAAGAAGCCGAGAGGTATAAATTCGCAACGGTGTGCCTGTATCCAGTCCACGTGCGCCAAGCGGTTGAGTTACTACACAACAAAAAACCCAAAGTTTGTACGGTAATTGGCTTTCCTTCCGGTGCCACAACCAGCACCGTCAAGCTCTACGAAGCGCAAGAAGCCGTGGAAAATGGAGCAGAGGAACTGGATGTGGTAATTAATCTGGGTTGGTTGAAAACCGGGAAAACCAAGGAACTGCACCGGGAAATCGCCGAAATTTGCTCGGAAACTGGCAAAATTGTCAAAGCTATATTAGAAACCGCTCTGTTGACAGAGGCAGAAAAACGGCTGGCGGCGGAAATATGTATGGATGCGGGGGTAGCGTTTTTGAAGACTAGCACCGGCTGGTCAACCGGCGCCACCGTGGCAGATGTAAAACTCCTCCGGGAATTAACCAGAGGCAATATTGGCATTAAGGCATCCGGAGGCATTCGCACCCTAGAGCAAGCGCTAGATTTAGTAATGGCGGGCGCCACTCGCTTAGGAACCTCAAAAGGCCCCGATTTAATCCGCGAGCGCGATAACCTGGAAAAGGAGGTAATTGGTAATGGGTAATCGGTAATCGGAAAAATACTTGCCAATTACCAATTACCAATTACCAATTACCAATTACCAAATCTCATGAGTCGCACTTACAAAGCAACCGGAATTAATCTTAAGAGTATGCCCTTGGGGGAGTCAGATCGCCTACTGACGATTTTGACCCGGGAATTTGGTTTAATTCGGGTGGTGGCTCCAGGGGCGCGCAAGCACCTGTCAAAGTTGGGTGGACGGAGTGGGCTGTTTGTGGTAAACGAGTATCTGGTAGCCAAGGGGCGATCGCTCGATAAAATTACTCAAGCAGAAACTTTAGAATCCTACCCAGCATTGAGTAGCGACCTACTGAAACTATCAGCCGGTCAATACCTAGCTGAAATGGTCATCTACCATGCCTTAAGCGATCACCCCCAAGAGGAAATATTTTACTTGCTCAGCGAACATCTTAAACGGTTAGAGCAATTGCCCAAAACTAGCGCCGAACGTGCCTATATAGTCTTGGCTCATCTAGCTCAAGCTGTCTTCCACCTGCTAGCCAATGCCGGAATTGCCCCCCAAGTCAGGGCTTGTTGCATCACCAAGTCGCCTCTAACGCCAGATTTGAACGATCCAAACTGGCGCGTCGAGTTTTGCCCCTCATCAGGTGGAACGATAAAGCGCGACCAAACATCAGATCCCATCCCCCCCAAGACTACGCCAATCCAACTAAATGCCACAGAGTTGACATTGCTTCAGCAGCTAGCTGAACGCTCTCTGTCTCAGTTACAACAAAATTTAGGCCAGCCGGAAGGTTATTACACCAGCTGGCTTTCCGTAGAGCGGATTTTGCGTCACTATACTCAATATCACTTTGGGCGGATTATTCGCTCTGCCGCTTTGATAGATAACTATTTTGACTCCTTGCCGACTTCAGAGCCTCATGCTGCAACAGTCTGATCCCGATTTAAAAACAAATGTTTGTTCGCCCAGCCACAAAAGCAACTCGCACCCAGCAAGAGTAGCTTCTGCTGCCACACCGACAAACTATCACCCTCAGAAGCGCGATCGCGGCGACTTGAAAGGGAGCAAATATGCTGCTAACGAGCCATACCTGTCGATTAAGAGCCATTTTGAGCCAGCTTCTGTATCCCCACCAATAGTGGATCGGGAGCATTCCGAAGCAAAGGAAGATCGGCTCGAAGCTGGATCGAATGCTAGCATTGCCGAACCAGAGAAAGAGACAAGCGCTAGCAACGGCGCCGCCATACCTCCCAAAGAAACCGATTCCGAACAGGGATTTGTCCCCGTTCTGAAAAATCGTAACTTTTTGGCGCTCTGGAGCGGTCAGGTATTTTCCCAGTTGGCGGATAAAGTATATCTGGTGCTGATGATCGCCTTGATAGACAGCCATTTTAGTACTGGCGATCGCACGATCAGCGCTTGGGTATCGGCAATTATGATTGCTTTTACCATCCCGGCGGTACTTTTTGGTTCCCTCGCCGGTGTATTTGTAGATCGTTGGTCGAAGCGCTTGGTGCTGGCATCAACCAATCTCCTGCGCGGCATCTTGGTGATGTCCCTGCCCCTGCTACTCTGGCTATCAGAAGGATGGGGCAACCTCTGGGGACTACCAGCAGGCTTTTGCTTGCTGCTGTTGGTAACGTTTTTAGTTTCTACCCTCACCCAGTTTTTTGCCCCCGCCGAACAAGCCGCAATTCCCCTGATTGTCCAACGGCGACACTTGCTCTCGGCAAACTCGCTCTACACTACGACGATGATGGCATCGGTGATTGTAGGGTTTGCCGTCGGTCAGCCGGTATTAGATTTGGCAGATAGTTTGATGGCTGCCGTGGGGCTGGGGAATGGGAAAGAATTAATTGTAGGCGGAAGTTATGCGATCGCTGGCATGTTACTGTTACTGCTCAAAACCAACGAAAACACTGAAAGCGATCGCGAAGCCCCGCATATCCTAGAAGATCTACGAGACGGACTGCGTTACTTAAAACACACTCACCGCGTCCGTAATGCCTTAATCCAATTAGTGATTTTATTTTCGATCTTTGCCGCCTTATCGGTTCTCGCGGTTCGCCTCGCCGAAGTGATTCCCGGACTTAAACCGGCGCAATTTGGCTTTTTAATGGCAGCAGGCGGCATCGGTATGGGGATTTCTGCCGCCATTCTCGGTCACTTCGGTCAGGGAGTTTCCCATACCTGGCTGAGCTTGGTGGGATCTGGCGGCGTCGCTGCGGCGCTGATTGGTCTAGCCTTACTGCCGCACCAACTGTGGATTGTACTGTTGTTGGTGATGCTGCTGGGAGCCTTTGGCGCGATCGTTGCCGTACCAATGCAGACCACCATCCAAAAAGAAACCCCGCCGGAAATGCGGGGTAAAGTGTTTGGGCTGCAAAACAACGGCATCAACATTGCCCTCACCTTGCCATTGGCTTTAGCAGGCGTAGCCGAGACATTGTTTGGATTGCAAGCAGTTTTTCTGGGATTGGCTGCGGCTGCGATCGCAGGAGGACTCCTAACCTGGTATATTTGCCGTACAAGCTCTCTAGTCAAATAAATTAGCTAATCGCTAATGGCTAATAGCTAATGGTATTACTTGTCAAAAGTCAACCATGACAATAAACAATTAGCAATTAGCAATTAGCAATTAGCAATTACCCATTACCCATTACCCATTACCCATCACCAAGACTTGAATGCATATCGCTTGGCTTGGAAAAAAATCACCCTTTTGCGGCAACGTTACCTACAGTCGGGAAATAACCAACGCTCTCTTAGACCGGGGTCATCAGGTTAGTTTCCTCCACTTTGCTACTGACGAATCCGACCCAGAAAACTGGCCTGAGTGTCAAGAAGTTTCCCTACCCTTCTTGTATAAATCTCAGGTTTATACGATTCCGACGCCAAAATCGGGCAAAGTCTTAATGGACTCTTTGCGAGAGTTAAAGCCCGATTTAGTCCATGCTTCGTTAACGCTTTCGCCCTTAGATTTCCTCCTACCAGAAATCTGCGAAGAGTTGGGTTTACCTTTAGTTGCAACGTTCCACACTCCCTACGCCCGTAAGGGAGCCAAACTGAAATCCGGAACGCAACTGCTAGCCTATCAGCTCTACGCGCCCTTTTTAGCTAACTACGATCGCGTCATCGTCTTTAGCGAAATCCAGCGAGAACTATTGGCGAAAATGAGCGTACCGCCAGCCCAGGTGGCGGTAATTCCCAACGGAGTAGACGAACAAAAATATTCTCCCGGCCCTTCTCAATTCAAGTCAGAATTGCAAGCAGAACGCATTTTTGTCTACCAAGGGCGCATAGCCGTAGAAAAAAATGTCGAAGCTTTGCTCAAAGCTTGGCACAAGGCAAAAATGGGGCCAGATTGTAAATTAGTTATCGTTGGCGATGGGCCGGCTCGCTCTTCATTAGAACCATTTTATGATTCGGAATACGGCATCGTCTGGCTAGGATTTGTCGCCGACGAGCAGCGACGAATTGAAATTTTACGGGGATCTGATGTATTTATTTTGCCTTCTTTAGTCGAAGGACTTTCCTTATCTCTGTTAGAAGGAATGGCTTGCGGTTTGGCTTGCATCGCCACCGATGTAGGAGCCGATGGCGAAGTTTTACAAGGGCAAGCCGGTGTAATTGTCAATCCCCAGAGAGTGGTAACCGAGTTGCAAACGCTGTTGCCTTTAATGCGAGAGCATACAGAATTTACCGCCCGCTTGGGACAAAAAGCGCGTCAGCGGATTTTAGAACGTTACACCCTCAGCCGCAATATCACTCAGTTGGAAAAACTTTACACCCAGGTATTGCAGCAGCCGCGCCTTCAACTCAGTCGTCGCGTCTGACTTTAACGGGTGAAGCTCTCGACGGGATGGCGCTTGGTGTTGCTCCATTCCAGTTCTTCTAATTCCCGCAGCGCTTTGGCTATCTGCATTTGGGCGTCTGCTACAAAGACTTGCCAGCAAGCTTCGCCAACTTTTTTGTCGGCAAAAACGGCGATAACTTCGCGTTCCCAATGGAAATTTTGCCAGCGATCGCCTAATTCTGGCACCAAACCATCCTCGTCAGCATATCTCTGAAGTTTAGCGCTGACGGCTCCCAGCGTTGAAATATGAAAGCCCATTGAACCACTCCTCACCAGCAAGGCTAAGTTCCCATCAAAGCACTCAACCCAGAAGTCTGCTCATACCGAAGCGATTTAGGCTTGTGCTTTTCCTTTTATTTAAGTCAAAAGCGTTTCGCAGTCTGTATCGTCTTTACCTATTTAAGCTTTTTCTCAAGATTTGACAGAATATCTATGAGGCCGCTCCAGGGGCAGAGGAGATGATGCAGATCGGGAAGATAGAAGATAAGAGAGTAGAAGTAATTTCTTCCCCAGCTCCCCCAGCTCCGCCAGCTCCTCCTAGCTCCTCCTAGCTCCTCCTAGCTGCGATCGCAAATCTTTAAACTTTGTGGAAATGTTATTGAGCTACAATTCCTAAATTCCTTCGCGATCGATCAAAACAGAGGTGTTACTGGGTTTCGTAACCGTAATAATTCTGAGGTAAAAGGTAAACAAAATGACAATATCTACTCAGGGCGCTTGGTTGGTCAGTTCAGCCCTCTTGAGTGCAGCGCTTTTAGTTATTAATCCGGGGGGAGCGGCGGCAGAAGAAGTGGAGCGAGTGCGGCTGGATTTAAATCAAGATTTTACCCATCGAAACGTGCTGAGAACTCGCCTCCAAGCTAGAAATAGCAATGCTTTAGGCTGTAATAGCAATAACAATAGCATCGATATTTTCAGCTTTAGCACAGGCGATCGCAGCAACGATATTGTTTGGGACAAATTGCTATTTTCAGCTCTGGAGGGGAAGTGCAGCTCAATTTCTCTTGGTAGTGAGTCGTTAGTTTTACCTACATCTCAGTATATTCACTGCATCTGCGTTGGCGATCGCTAATATTTTACCTAGTTTGCGATATATCCTGACTTCAGCTGATGCGTCGCAGATTATATTTGAGTATGATCGGCGCGTTAAGTACCGATAAAAGTGCAACTTGGTGTGAGGTAAAAAAATGAACAGAGCTACTAATATTTCTTGGTTGGTGAGTCCAGCCCTATTGAGTGCAGCACTTTTGGTTAATGCGGGTTCAGTGGCAGCGGAAGAGTTGTCACAAAACATACCCCAAGCTGGGGAAACCCAACTAACTCAACTCTCAGACCTGCCTTTATCTGCTCCAGGCAACAGCAGTTTTAAAGACAGCGACACAATGGGGCAAGTAACATCCGTCTCTCAGCTGACCGACGTAGATCCCACCCACTGGGCGTTTCAAGCACTGCAATCCCTCGTTGAGCGTTATGGATGTATAGAGGGATACCCAGACCGCACTTACAGAGGCAACCGGGCGCTGACGCGCTACGAATTCGCCGCCGGGTTAAATGCTTGTTTAGACCGAATTCAAGAACTAATCGCCGCCGCGGTAGCCGATTTACCCAGCAGAGAAGATATCGCCACGATTCGGCGATTGCAAGAAGAATTTGCCGCCGAACTGGCAACGCTACGAGGGCGTGTAGACGCGCTAGAAGCGCGCACAGCCAAACTGGAAGCTCAGCAGTTTTCTACCACCACCAAACTGACAGGGGAAGCAATTTTCGCCCTAACAGACTCATTTGGGGAAGATAACGATAACAATACAGTCTTTCAAAGTCGAGTCCGGCTAAACTTCAATACCAGTTTTTCCGGTAGAGATTTGCTGCTAACCCGCCTCCAAGCTGGCAACGGCAATCCTTTAGACTTTACCAGCAACAACAACGGCATCGACTTTCAAACCAGCACTCGCGAAGGTTTCCAAGCGCATCAAGTGTTTGGCAATAACGGCAACGATATTGTTTTAGATACCCTGTTGTATTCGGTGCCCGTGGGGAATGCCTTCACCCTAACCGTGCTAGCAAATCGCGGTAGGTTTGAAGATTTTACCCCCACTTTGAACCCATTTTTAGAAGACTATGATGGCGGTAGCGGATCGATTTCTGCCTTCGCCCAACGCAACCCAATTTATCGCATCGGCGGCGGACAAGGGATTGGGTTGAATTTTAAACCAGCCCGGAGTTTACAAATCACAGCTGGTTACCTAGCACCTGAAGGTTCGAGTCCGATAGATGGCAAGGGTTTGTTTAACGGATCTTATGCAGCTTTAGGACAAATTACTTGGACTCCTGTCAGTCGTTTTAGCATCGCCGCTACTTACAACCGCGCTTACTTTGGGACGGGAGAATTTGGGTTTGATAACGGCGCACTCAATGGCGTAGGTAATGGTTTTACAGGTACAACTTTAGCCAACCGAATTGGTACTGGAGGTCCAGTTACTAGCGACTCGGTAGGCATTCAGATGGCGGCGCGCCTGCATCGCTACGTGCAACTAAATGCTTGGGCGGGTTACACCAATGTAGACTTGCTAGAAGACGATATTGAAGGCGTAATTTGGAACGGTGCTGTTGCTTTAGCATTTCCCGATTTAGGTAAACCGGGAAATGTGGCTGCCCTAGTTGTGGGAGTAGAGCCTTACGTGACTAACCTAAATGGTTTCAACGATATCTTTAAGGATGATATTCCTTTTCACGTTGAAGGCTTCTACAAGATTCAAGTCACTAATAACATTTCGATTACACCGGGGGTTATTTGGCTCACAGCGCCCAATCAAGATGCGGATAATGATGATATTTTCATCGGTACGATCAGAACCACATTTAGGTTCTAACTCAAGTTGCTAATTGGTAATTGCTAATTGGTAATTGCTAATTGGTAATTGCTAATTGCGCTCTGGGTAATCTAGCATTCTTTCCGAGGGAACCATTAGCTGCTAGCCATGACAGTAGGGGCGGGTTTAACTTGCATATATCGTGTTTACACGGATTGATTGGTAAAACCCGCCTCTACTAGAGTTAATAGATAACGTAAGTTGCTAGTTACAAATATTGTCGGTTCGATCCCCCCTAACCCCCCTTAAAAAGGGGGGAACCGGATTCTTAGTCTCCCTTAAAAAAGGCGGAACCGGATTCTTAGTCCCCCTTATTAAGGGGGGAACCGGATTCTTAGTCCCCCTTATTAAGGGGGGAACCGGATTCTTAGTCCCCCTTATTAAGGGGGGAACCGGATTCTTAGTCCCCC
>ERZ1066124.298-NODE-298-length-39170-cov-26.781772_pt1 | contig 39170 bp, 37 predicted proteins | sample MGYA00382771_ERZ1066124 | MGnify/ENA primary metagenome ERZ1066124 (study PRJEB33369, sample SAMEA5778354) | biofilm metagenome | biome: Industrial cooling water; feature: Water cooling tower basin; material: Biofilm | place: United Arab Emirates | collected... | reverse complement strand
GTTTTGGCGCCGCCATGTACAATGATACTTATTGTCATAAATTTCTCCTATTGTGTGTAAACGTAGGGTGGGCCGAAGCCCACCTTACAAACTGTGTAGGACAGGCGGGAGTGCCTATCCTACACTGATTAAACCCTTATCTTTGAGGTTTTACTTGATGTGTTGCATGTCCTGCTTTAAGAGTTTTAAGAGTAGATTTTAATGTGCCAATATAGAAAACTCCTTTGGAAGTAATCAAAGTTATTTGAGTTCATAAAATATTTTGGCCTTTTAATTTGATCATTGTCACTTTTAATCGGAACATTGTTATTAGTCGTGCAGCGAAGCATGTCATTCTGAGCGCAGCGTAGTGCGGAGCATTACGTTCCGTAAGACTCCACTCGCTTGGGACAATTTACACCTTATCTGACTTTTCAAATATCCTCTAAGATGCTTCACTACGTTGAGCATGACAAACATGTTCAGTGTGACAGAATTGATGCTTTTAAAACATCTTCTTAGAGGCATATAAAACGAATGGCGCCTCTACAAATAAGAAGAGAATCAATACGCGAACGACTGATAAACCTCTGCTTCACCTACAGAATCAAGTGATTCAACAATTGGGTTAAAGCGTAATAAGTGGCGCCCTCGTTCGGTTAATGTGTTGATAGCAGCGCGCGGAATTTGAATCGACACTTCAGGACGATACAGCCAACGACGACTATAACCAATTACCACCATTGGACGAGGTATTTCTGTTCGGTTAGGTGTGCCACGGTGTAGACCACGGACATCGCGAATCATTACGTCTCCTAGTTGCATCGTAATTGGTTCGAGTTCAATTTCGCCCGAATTAATACGCCGCAACCCTTCTTCTTTGGACATCATGTGTGTACCCCGTGCAATCTCAATTGGCCCATTATCTAAGGTGACATCTACCAAAGGAAAATTTATAGCCAATTGATAAGGGGGAGTGGTAATCGAAAATAGGAACAAATCAGACTTCTCCTACATTCGGTGCTTTTTTTCGTGGCTTGTCCCATACACCTACATCCAAGACGACTGAACTAGCAGCTACTTGATTGACAAGGTAAACTCATGAGCCGAGACTCATACTAAGAACATACCAACTGGGCATCGCCACCACGTTTCCCTTAGATGTTGTGTAAGGTAGCCAACTTATTGCCACAGCATCTAAACCTTGAGGTTTATACATCATAGGCTTTTCAAACTTTGCGGCTAGGTATTTCAAACCTATATTTAGTGCCGCGTTATCTGAGGCATCATAAATAAAACCGTTTTTTGACTTAACCAATTTGCCAAGTCCGGTTTCACGCCAGAGATAAAGATTAAGAGAACCCACTTGTTGACCGCGCAAACACTTATCGCCATTGACTGCATCGGTAACACTAGTGTATCGCGGGTTAATACGGATAGTATAAATCGAATATCGATTTAAAGCTTTCTCTTGGGTGCGTTTCTGAATCTTTTTAGCTACCCAACTTGAACGTTTTATGTTACTGCGAACCGAGTACTTTTTCTGATTGGGTTTTAAAGATTTTAAATTTTCAAAAACGATAATCTGACAGCCATATTGATGTGAAAATTCGGCAATTTGATTAGAAATTTGTTCAACAAGTTCCTTCTCTAAATTTTTGATCTTCTTCCACCAATTACGACACATATCGCTGTTGACAACACTACCAAGTTCTGTATGCGTATTAGTTAAACCCTTAGCTTGAGCAATCAATCCAAGGTAGCGCGCGCCTTCGATGATTGAGTCGATTGTTTCCTTTTATCCGTAAAGTGGCTAACTCTACAACAACGCTCGTATCTTCGCTACCTTCTAAAACTTTACCTAAAACTATCGGGTCATCTAAGTTTAGGTCAATACTGAGAACTCTAAGAGAACCATTCGCTTTAATCTGGTCTATTATTGTCCCAAGAGACGGTGTATTTTTTTGAATTACCCAAACAAGTTTGAGTTGAGATTCCGAGTAAATTAAAGAAAATGTTCCTTTGACGTAACCGTCGGGGAGTTCTCTACAGGCATATTCAATCTTCTCAAAAATCCAAGCCTTTCCAGTCCATAATTTGACAACCAAGCTTTTTCCAGTATCGCATTTGAACATCTTGGAATATACTTGTATGGGAAAATTAGTAGATTCTGGTAGAACTGGTGGTTTACCTGCTTTTTTCTTTAATCTTGTACGTTTTTTAAGAGTTTTACATCGTTGAGAATTCTCAATACGTTTTTTCCAACGTTCATAATTCGTGTGCCAGGATTTAACGACACCTGCTGCTTTTTTTATTGCAGCACGTCTGAGGTCTTGAGGAATACGAGCCGCCTTCAATTCCGAGTTAGAATTAATTAATATTTCGTAAACTTTGTAAAGACTATCATTTGCAGTACCGAGAAACAATGAAATATTCTCAGACATTTTCGAGACATAAAACATCACAGTTGAGTTAAAGAGTTGCTGCGTTAGTTGCACATACTCAGGATTCTTAGTTTGAGCAGTAGATCGAATTGACTCGTTAACTTGAAAGTGACCTTTTTGTTTCTTTAATGCCATCTTTTAACACCATTACTCGCCACATACAAATACTATATCTTCTCCAAATCGAATAATCAAGTTTAATTGGAGTTCAAGAAACATTTGTTAATATTTTTAATCCCAATTCGTGAAAATATTCTAATTTTTCATATGCTGACTGCGTGCCTGTTAAATCGAAGTTGACGACAGTTTGATCGGAGATTGTTCTCAAGCCAACGCGACAAACCGCGCTTTACCCAAGATTTGAATAAAAGCAACAGTCCAATTTTTACACATGTAATCTGTCCCCAACTCATGCCAAAGCAACACTCGCAGCCCATCCACACTCCTTTAAGTGCCATTCGAGTCCTCCCGGCAATAAGCCAAACTTGACTGTTGAGTTATTCTCACTTGGCAAGGGTTTCAAGCTGTTTTATAAAGGTTTAAGCATATCCAGTCGCAGCGAATAAGTATGTCTGAATTATCCAAATCTTGTCTAATTTATACCAATAATGCTTAATCTAGTATTACGTCTCCATACCAGATTCGGGGAAGAGCGGTGGAGTATCCCGATGTATATCTTGAAACTCTGAACCTAGTAGAGGTGTATCTGTTGCCAATTGGCACATCACAAAATCCTTACCTACCAAACGTTCGACGATGGCTAGGATATCTTCATCTTCATAAATACTGGTATCAGCGAATGGAGGTTGGAAAGGTAAAGTTACATAATAGCGGGCGGCGCCTCGATTAAGTAAGTGTCCTTCACGCGCGATATGTTCACTAAGCTTAGGGATAAAAGCAGAGTGCCATGTCTCAAGTGTTGCTTTGGAAAAATGATTGGGCAACACACAAAAGCCGTCTTTAAGTACCGATTCGGTAAACGACTCTATTTTTTGAGAGTTATGCAGGTTGGTAATCATACTTTTGATTGTAGACAAAACCAACGAACAAGGAGCCTTTTTGTAACCCAGCTTTATATATAGTTCTCTGTACGGTGGCTTTTGCCGCACCTACTTAAAGTTGATACAATGCCTCATATTGTGAAATACTAGTATCATTAAACACTTGTAACAACGAAGACTTCAGATTTTCCAAACCGAGGCGCCCAGTTGCCGAAATAAACACAGCTTCAGGATAATCTCGCTTTGCTGTTTCCAAGCTTTCGTTACTAGCCTTATCAATTTTATTAAAAGCAATAAAGCTTTTTTCAGGAATTGTCGGCATTTCTTCGAGTATTTTTTCTACGCTCTTCATATGACTTTCCCACGCTGGGTGAGATAAATCTACCACATGCAGCAAAGCGTCTGCTTCTACAACTTCCTCTAATGTCGCGCGGAAAGCATCCATTAAGGCTGGTGGTAACTCATGTATAAATCCTACAGTATCGGTTAGTAAAATTGACTTACGTTCTTGGTCGGGTTGTGTAATTACTAGCTTACGTGTTGTTGGGTCAAGAGTCGCAAAAAGTTGGTTTGCTGTATATACATCTGCATTAGTTAATACATTCAATAAAGTAGATTTACCAGCATTGGTGTACCCCACTAAGGCTACAACTGGAATATCTTGTTTTTGTCGTTGTTGCCGAATTCGGTCACGATGTGCTTGCAAGTCGTTTACTTGGTGCTGTAACTGAGCAATTTTTCTTTGAATTACACGTCTTTCGGTTTCTAATTTTGTTTCACCTGGTCCTCGTGTACCAATACCGGCACCTAATCTAGACATTTCTTGACCACGACCGCGTAACCGTGGCAGCATATACTCTAATTGCGCGAGTTCAACTTGCAATTTACCAGCTTGACTTCTTGCACGTTGAGCGAAAATATCTAAAATTACTCCCGTCCGGTCTACAACTCGAATACCAATTTGGTCTTCTAAATTGCGCGTTTGAGATGCAGAAATATCACGGTCAAAAACAATCAAATTAGCTCTGACTTTTTGAGCATGAAGGGCAATTTCTTCGACTTTACCCTGTCCAACAACAGTTTGTGGATGAGGACGACTGCGTTTTTGGCGCACTGTGTCTACTATTATACCTCCAGCGCTTTCTACCAACCCTACAAGTTCTTGAAGTCCCGAATCAAACCTTTGAGGAGAAATATCATCGGTTTCTAACCCCACCAGCAAAACTCTATCTTGCTCAGTAGCGGTATCTTGGTTCGGAAATACCGTATCCCCAGCATCAATAATTTCTCTTTCCCATTCATAAATTAACTCGTCAGAATCTTCTTCTATTAGTTCATCTAAACTTAGAGCAGGTGAAACTCTCCAGGGAGTTTCCATATCAGGGAAAAGATGCGCGACAAAAGCTTGGTTTACTTTGCCCGACTCAACATTTAGTAGCACGAGAGCATCCAAGCGTTGCCCAGCCATTGCCACTAATGCCGCTTCGTCAGGCGCCCCTGATTTCAATTGAGTAGCAACACAACGAATACCACTCAAGTGTTCTACACTATGACGAGATAACTCTTCAAATGGAATTCGAGTTTGAAATGGAGTTCCTACAGCAATTCTAGTTACTTGCCCACGTCGATTTATATAGCAGCAAAGTGGGTGATGAATTTCTGCGCTAATTGCTGCTAAAGCGTCAGAAAATTCTGGCGTAATAAATCTATCTCCTGGTAGACGTTGCTCGTAAAGCTTTTGTAATTGTTTCAGATTACTAGATTTGATGCCCTGAGTATTTCCGTAAATATTTTGCATAATACTTATAATTAAAAATGTTTCTTTCTGAACTTATTAAATTTTTACTTATCTATAGTTGTCTTTTTCAGTACTAGCTCTCATCTACCAAGAGAAATAGTTATGCCAATACAACCTATTTTGAACTTATACTAATTTAATATCAAGCTGCAAATAATTAAATCCCCCCCAGCCCCCCTTAATAAGGGGGGAGTTAGAGTAATAAAGCGCATCTTCATATAGAAATGCTATTAATCATTCAACTTCAAAGACTATCTTATTTATTGTACTACCTGAAAAATAAATTAAAGTTCTCTACGTTTTTGTATTTGTAATTACATAAAAATTTAATATCTATTACTCACTCAACCACAACTTTCTTCCCCCCCTTATTAAGGGGGGCAGGGGGGATCTCCACATCCAACCTAAACGTATCTTTGTTCTAGTATATATATCACAGGCACCAGTATCTCAGGAGTGCAAAGTAAAAAATATTATTGCAAGGTACGGTAGCGGACAGACAAACAAACCATGACTCAATAGAGTAGTACTAATACGGCAAGTGTATGAGAGCATCATTATTGCCACAAACCAAGACCTTAAATAAACTATACTAGTTGACAATATAAGCTATGGATTTATTGAGTAGTGATATTAAAGTAAGCTTACAGCCAAAAACGACAGAAGAAGGTCATGATAATACATTGCCAACCAATATAGATTGTTGCTTAAGTAAAATAAATCAAGCTCTTAAGACAATTGAAAATGCGCTATTTTCAGATTATGAACATAATGAAAATACTTTAAATAATTTTATAAAGCACGATGATAACATGGACATCACAACAGAGGATAAAGTAAAGCTTTTAACCGCACGGGTAGAAAGTCTTGAACAACAGCTAGTTCTGAAGAAATATGAACTACAAGCAACACAGGAAGAACTGAAGTCTACAAATGAGGATTTAATTGCAGCACTAAAACCAGATATACTGACCCAAGCTGAGGCTAAAGAATTGGCTCAAAATGTCTTGGCAAGCAAAGGCTCAATCCATGAATCTTTAGCTAAACTCCTTAGTGGTATTTATAATACAAAGATTGAAGCTTCAGAACTGGCGCCAATAAATAATTATAATAATAGAGAAGACAGCTTGAACATTCAAATTGATAGATTAAAATCTATGCATAAGGCATTAAAACAAGAAAGTACTGCGTTGAAGAGTGAATCTGTAAGCGTAAGAAATAGAGTTGCTGAACTAAAAGCTCTATCTCAAGATATTATAACTAGAACCGCGACATTGAAAAATAAATAAATGCTTAGGCAGCGTATGATTTCATAACCAAGTTTACCAATTGATGGTATGAGAAATTCGGTATAAACCGGACAACTCGCTTAATCGTCCTTCCTGATACACCCAAATTAGAGACGACCGAACTAGCGGCTACTCATACAATATGGGTATTTCACTTTTTCAAAATCGGGTTTGCACGACTGCGAGCAATCGCGCGAACCAAATACTAAAACCTTGATATATAAGCTTATGTACGCGAGCGTACACAAGGATTATTATAGCCAATGTATGGGGGCATACACAAATTCTTTACAAAATAGCTTGTCTTTAGCCAGAAGCTAAGTATCAGCGTCATCAGCTATCTATATAGATAAAACTGGCGCCCTTACCCAAGGCTTTTTATGTCATCCCAAGACCCGTATAATTCCAAAAATCGACTTCTTGCTGCATTACCGAAAGAAGAATACGAGCGCTTACTGCCTAATTTTGAGCTAATTTCTTTAGAGTTCAAGCAAATGCTTTACGTACCCAATGAACCCATTGAGTATATCTACTTCCCCGAAAACGGTGTTGTCTCTTTGATTACTATCATGGAAAATGGTGAATCAATTGAAGTCGGAACAGTGGGTAATGAAGGAATGGTAGGTCTTCCAATATTCCTAGGAGCAACTACTATTCCAGGTGAGGCTTTTTCGCAAGTTCCTGGCAGTGCAATGCGAATGAAGGCAGAAGTATTTAGACGCGAAGTCATTCCAGGTAGTGTAATTTATGGTTTGTTACAACGTTACACTCAAGCACTATTCAATCAGATTTCTCAATCTACTGCCTGCAACCGTTTACACTCGATTGAAGAACGCTTTTGTCGCTGGATGCTGATGACTCAAGACCGAGTTGGTTCAAACGAGTTTACTATGACTCACGAGTTTTTGGGACAAATGCTAGGTGTGCGTCGCGCTTCGGTAAGCGTGACTGCTGCTGTTCTTCAAAAAGCCGGAATTATTCAATACAGTCGCGGCAAAATGACAATAACCGACAGTCCGCAAATGCAAAACATCGCGTGCGAGTGTTATGGAATTATTAAGACTGAATATGACCGCTTGCTAAATAATAGTGAAAAGTTCTGAGTGCTGAGTTCTGAGTAGGATTAAGAATAGGAGTTCACGTCTGTTATTGAGTTAGCACTCAACACTCAGCACTCAGCACTCATTAATCATCACTTCTATGTTGCTTATTGTGCCACTGCCAAGCATGACTGATAATTTGTTTTAGGTCTGCATACTGAGGGCGCCAACCTAAAACTTGACGTGCTTTTTCAGTACTACCAACTAAAATTGGTGGGTCGCCAGGTCTTCTTTCACGTTCGACTATTTTAATGTCTTTTCCTGTCACTTGCTTTGCAGTTTCTATTACTTCTCTGACAGAAAAACCGTTGCCGTTACCTAAATTAAAGACTTCGCTTTCTCCCTCTTTAAGTAAATACTCTAAACCCTGGACATGAGCTTGTGCTAAATCAGCTACGTGAATATAATCGCGAATACATGTACCGTCTTCTGTAGGGTAATCAGTACCAAATATATAAATAGATTCACGCTTACCTAAAGCAGCTAATAACACCAGTGGTATAAGGTGAGTTTCCGGTTCATGGTCTTCACCCAACTTACCATCAGGGTCGGCGCCAGCAGCGTTGAAATAACGAAAACGAACAGATTTTAAATTATACGCCGTATCAAAATCAGACAAAATTCGCTCTACCATCCACTTGCTTGTTGCATAAGGACTAATAGGGTCAATAGGATGGTCTTCGGTAAGGGGAATAAACTTTGGTACACCATAAAGCGCACAAGTAGAAGAAAAGATAAATTTCTTAATAGAAGCATCAACCATTGCTTCTAACAGCGTTAAAGTACCTGTAACGTTATTACGGTAATATTTGGCTGGGTCAGTCACCGACTCACCTACAGCAATAAAGGCAGCAAAATGCATCACTGCTTCTATATTATGATTTGAAAATATATTATCTAAAAGCGCACGGTCATTTGTATCACCAACTATTAACTTAACTTGCAAAACTTCTTCTACTAATTCTCGATGCCCATAAGACAAATTATCAAGAACTATAACTTCATAACCTGCATTTAAGAGAGCTAATACTGCATGGGCGCCAATATATCCGGCGCCACCTGTAACCAAAATTGTAGACATATATTAATAATTTTTAATGGTTATCGTTTTTATGGTGACAGTAGAGACGTTACATGTAACGTCTCTACGACGATTAACAATTAACTTCTTGGAAGTAACGCTCAATTGCAAAATCAAGGGTTGGTAGTAATTCACCTCTATTGCTACCAAGAACACTGTAGCTAGGACGAGGCGCCGCGAAACCGAGTTCTTTAGTTGGCAGAGCAATTAAACTACTAATACTTACACCCGCGCGTTTCGCTGTTATTCGTGCTAAGTCCGCCCAAGATATGGCGCCAACATTAGCTAAATGCCATAGTCCAGACTCACCATCTATTAGTAAGTCAAGACTAGTATTAACCAAGTCAGGAACATACGTAGGCGACACGGTAGAATCAAACGCTGCTGTAAACGTCTTTCCTGCACTCAACTGACGCAAGGCAATTGTGACAAAATTATAATCATCCCACGGACCAAAAAAGGCACTGGTACGAATCACTAACGATGCAGGATTAACTTCTAATACTCGTTTCTCAGCCAAAGCTTTACTACGCCCATATACATTTAAAGGCGCCACAGGATTATTTTCGACATACGGATTAACAACAGTACCATCAAAAACCAAGTCTGATGAGAAAGTTACAAAAGCAACATTATGTCGCGCGCACGAAACAGCTAAGTTTTTTGCGCCTTCAGTATTTACTTGTAGGCAAACATCAGGCTCCGTTTCTGCATCATCCACTCGAACATACCCAGCAGCATTTATAACAGCCCAAGGTTTCAATTCAGCTAAAACAGCATCTATTGAAGTTGGGTTAGTAATGTCCATTTCTCGACGCGATAATAAACGATATGTAATACCGCGTCTTTCACACAACCGCGCAAAAGCTTTTCCAAGAGTTCCTGTGGCGCCAACAATTACAACAGAAGATACGAGGGAATTTAACATTCTATCTCCCCCCTTATCAAGGGGGGCAGGGGGGAATTCAAAATTACTACGACTCACTGCTGGATACAACAAACGTTCTTCTCGGCGCCACCATCCAGCCATCTCAAGCACTGGATGATTAGATTTTTCCCCTTTAGCTAAATCTTGCACCATTTTAGCTATTGCTGTAGGTCTAGGAAATTCCGACCTTAAGTCAAATACCCCTGGTTCGTAATGACCACTAAAACGAGTTAATAAGCTATTCCAATCATAACTACCTAGTAACGACCAGGCAGTAATAGCACGCACATCTACATTTTCTGCTCGTAATTCTTGTACTGCATTCCAAGCTTCATGAAACCAGCGCAGTTGTTCCTCACGAGTACAACCAAGATGAACTTCTGTAATTGCAAGTGGTAGCTTGTAGCGTTCCCATGCTTCTAACAACAATGCTTTATGACCCGTTGTACCTTCTGCACAAACTCGTACTGCTTCCACATCGGCATACTCGTGCTGATTATTACCTCCACGCAATGAAGCAGGATAAAGTTCTTTACGCTCATCTAAAAAGCGGTCACTTGTTAGGTAATGATTAATACCTATAATGTCTGGTGGACAAGGATTTTCTAAAAACCATTCAAGTTCAGCTTGAGTTATTCCACAATGAAGTAAATAACCCCACATTGGATGATTTTCATTGATTCGACCACATAGCAAATCAAAGCTTACCCAGCGACGTTCGTTTTCAAATTCTGCTTGATAAGCCAATGTTGGTGTACTGTAAATCTTTCCTAAATCATCTGTTTGTACAAGTTTGGCATTTGGGTTTACTTCACGAATAGCTTGCATCGACTTAGCTACACCTTGGCATTGCCCAAAAAAAGCACGTGCAAAAGTAACTTCATCTCGTCCATGAGGATACCAGTGCCCGTATAATCCACTAAAGCGCGCTGTTGTTAATGGTTCATTAATTGGTGTGTAATGTGTTACCCAAGGATAGCGTTCTGCAACCGCACGAGCAAAAGTCGCCAGTTTCACAGGAAATTCTGGGTCTACCAAACTTGTGTAACGGGCGCCACTACCATGATGTACTAACCCTACAATTGGGCGAATACCAAGTGAGTGTAGTTTCTCTAACCGTTCATCCGTCCATGACCAGTCTGCATTTTCAACTCCTTGGGGCGCCACCCGTTCCCATAATACTGGGTAACGAATAGCTTGTATACCAAGTTCGGCAAATAAATCTAGGTCAGATAAACGCACATCATGACCGTTGCGTTCTAACTGGTCAAAATATTCTTCACCTACACGATTAACCGTACACTCTAAACCAGCCCACATTTCTAACGGCTGTTTTGAAGTATTATCTTTATTTGAATTAGATATAGAAGTCATATTTATTATTCTTAAATTAATATTGATCCCCCAGTTGGGGGATCATCCAGTCTTAAAACACCTTAACGGCAATTTGCTTGTACATAGCCAAAGCTTGAGCCACACAATGATCCATATTCAGATACTTGTATGTAGCCAACCTGCCTACAAAATACACTCCAGATGTTTCATCAGCCAAAGCTTTATATTGCTTGTAAATTTCTTGATTTTCAAGACGCGGTACAGGATAATATGGGTCTCCCTCGGCTTTGGGGAATTCGTAAACAATGCTAGTTTTAGCGTGTTCTTGACCAGTTAAATACTTAAACTCAGTAACGCGCGTATACAACTGGTCGTTTGGATAGTTAATTACAGGCGCCTGCTGAAACTTCGGAGTATTGTGAGTTTCATGTTTGAAATCTAACGAACGATATGGTAGTTTACCGTAGCGATAATCAAAATACTCATCTACAGGGCCTGTGTAAACAATTTCCCGGCAAGGTATTGCTTTTTGAATTTCACGATAATCAGTATTTAGCATCACCTTGATATTTGGATGATTCAACATATTCTCGAACATCCGGGTGAAGCCGTGTAACGGCATTGCTTGATAACTATCTGTAAAATATCGGTTATCGCGGTTAGTGCGAGTTGGTACGCGCGCTGTGACTGATTTATCTAGTTCAGATGGGTCAAGTCCCCATTGTTTGCGGGTGTAGTTACGGAAGAATTTTTCGTACAGTTCTCTACCAACTTTGCTCACCACTACATCTTCGCTAGTACGGATGTGTTCACATGGTTCTGCGACAGATTTGAAAAACTCCTCGACCTGAAACGAAGTTAAATTCATTCCATATAGTTGATTGATTGTATCAAGGTTAATTGGCATGGGAACCAATTGTCCATCTACACTAGCAAGAACGCGATGTTCATAAGAGCGCCATTGCGTAAATTGTGAAAGATGTTCAAAAACTTCACGCGAGTTAGTGTGAAAGATGTGGGGACCATATTTATGGACAAGAACACCGTGGTCGTCGTAATGGTCGTAAGCATTACCACCAATATGGGTACGTTTATCTACTACTAGAACCTTTTTGCCAGACTGACTAGCAAGTCTTTCTGCAATCACACTTCCAGAAAATCCGGCGCCGACAACTAAGTAATCAAATAAAAATTCTCTGGTAATAACGTTTGGTGCAGTTGAGACACTCTGTGTTGAGGCTCTGCTGTTGCGCTGAAGTTCGGTGTCTAAGGTTTCATTTATTAATTGCATCATCGAGTTCCAAGTTCTATCCCAAGATATTTGTTCTAAGAAAGCATCTACCCGAGTTAACCAATTGGATGTTGGGGTATCTTCTTGCATTGCCTTTTCGGCTTCAAAGACAAATTCACTCTTCGTATCAGCTATTCGTACTAAATTTAAGTCTCCATAAGGACGTACCACATCTCGAATTGAAGTTGATACTACAGGTTTAGCTGCGGCAAGATATTCTGGAGTTTTTGTTGGACTAATAAAGCGTGTTGACTCATTACGCGCAAATGGCAACATCGCTAAGTCCCACCCACTAAGATAAGCAGGTAAATCTTGATAATTTTTCCCACCCAGATAATGAATATTTTCGTGTTTGGGTAAAGTTGCTGGGTCTATTTTTACAACTGGCCCAATCATGACTAAATGCCAGTCGGGACGCTCTTGTGCAATACCAGCGAGCAACTCAATATCCATACGTTCATCTATAACGCCAAAAAAGCCTAAACGAGGATGAGGAATATTTGCTTGGTCAGCTGGTTCGTCTTTAATAGTTCGTGCTTGTGCAAAGTGTGGAACATCAACACTGCTAGGAAATGCATAAACGTTTGAATGTTGATTAACCTTACTTTCGTAAAGGCTTTGTCCTCCAGTAAATACTAAGTCCGCGCGCTGGAATAGTTCTGCTTCGTAATCTTTCAAAGTAGTAGAGGCGCCTTTGAATGCAGCTAACTCATCCATACAATCATATACTATAGCTTCTGGTTGTAAGTGACGTGTAAAAGCTATAGCCATTGGTGTATAGTACCAACAGATGTATTTGTTAATCTTATGTTCAGCAAACAGTTGATCAATCAGTACTTTTAAATCTTGGTTTACAGCATCAGAGCTTAAATTTTGAGGAAGGTGAGGTACTACAACCCAAACTCCATTTTTATCTTGAGTCACTTCAAGGCGCCAGACTTCTTCAGGTGTAAAAATTGGCTCCTCAATAAAAAACACCCTGCTACCAGCAGCACAACGACTAAGAATATGCTGCGGTCTTTGATAAACAAAGTTCCAACGCAAATGTGATAGACACACTATATCTGGTGTATACGAAGCAATTGCTCGAAAGTCTTTATTCGATATACTTTTCGATATACTTTGTTCGGTTTGGACTATATGTGTTTTTCCGTTACTGGTTTGAGGCTTTTGGGCTACCATAAATTTTCTCTATTTTTGATGAATATTGAATCAGAGTATTTTACAAATGATATAAGTTGCAAAAGTTCACAAAATAAGGACAGACAGAACCCTGTTAGACATGAAGTGAAGTTTAGTAGTTTTTGATTTGACTTAATTACCTTTGGAAATTCGTGTGTCCTTATTTGAAGTTTTATTCGTAACGCAATCATCATAAAATTACTTTATATAAACTTATTTATCGTCTGCCCAAAGTTTTGAATTTTTTTTGCAATCTATATCTTTAGTAGTAATTCAATCAACTGTAAATTAATTTATAAATTTAAATTATATTAATTAAATTAAATTAAATTTTTAGCATATTATTCAAAATAGCAATAGTTTATTCTGTATCTATAGTCACAAAATAATTTAATATGAATACATTTATTTTTAAGCGATAATATATTCTGTACGAAACACTAACGGACTTCCATATAAAAAAATCTCCACAATTCTTTTGGAAGTCCCTAGGTGAAAGCATTACCATAATTTATTGCTAAATTTCATAATTATTTTTATAACTTACGAATGAGATTGCATCAATTATTTATGTATTTATCAATACACTGATTTTACACTTTTGAAAAGTAAAAGCTTTATTTAGCTAGTTTAGTTTATATTGTGTACAAAAGGATAATAAATTCTTTTATATTAACTACATAAATTCATATTTTAATATAATGCTTTTATTCCTTCTTCATTTACTTCTAGTTGGATATATTTTCCTGGCCGTAACAAAGCTGCCTCAATAAAATATGTTTCTAAAAACTTAACATCATCTGAATCAAACGCTTCATTTTTTACACGGCGCCATTCTTCTTCATGTTGTGTATTAGGATTGCACTCAGTAGCATATGCTACAAAGGCTGGATTATCTAAAGTTGTTAATGCAAGGGCATTGTCCTTAAATAATCCTGGGATTCCATTGGAGACAAGATAAATACCTTCATTTGCAACTAATAATAGTCCTGGTTGCCTTGTGCTTTCATCACCATATATAGGAACATGACTTTTAGAATCTTTAGTATGCTCTAATAGCTTCTGAACATCTTGCTTTAAGAAATGTAACTGCATTAACTACTCCTCAACAACTTTAATTAACAGTTTAATACATCTGTATGGTAAATTATTGGCGCCTTGGGAATAATAAGTAGCCGTGCCAATACTGGTCGGTTAAGAAAATTCGATAAATCCAACACCTTCTACTCGACCGGCGCTCTAGTGGAAACCTCGACTTCTATCGTGGTAGTCTGCAAGTCTGCCAAGTTTGTGTCACTGATGATGAGAGCGGTAATGCCGCACAAGGTTTGTACGAGTATCATATCGCAGCTAAAGCATGTTCCCCGCCCAGAATGAGAATGATAGAACCAGCACTCACTGTAAAGAAATTCATCGCTGGTACACTCCTCCGCCTGCTTACTTTGGTCCTGGACCAGGTGCAGCACCAGGTCCCTAGTACATTAGATGTTGAGATGGAGTAATACGAGTATTGACATATTTTGTGTTCACTAACACATTAATATGGCAAGTTCGGCGCCTTATTTTATAATAATAAAAATTTGTCAATATTTGTAACATTAACTTTATTGCAGTTGATTATTTTACTTCTATAGGTAAAATAACAGTAAAAGTAGTACCAACGCCAACCTGCGATTCTAAGTCAATTTCGCCCTGCATTAGTTTTACTAATTGCTTAACAATTGGCAACCCCAAACCAGTACTATCATGTTTAGGTACAGCAGAAGCACCTCGATAAAAGGGGTCATACACGCGCGATTGTTCTTCTAAGGGAATTCCAATTCCAGTATCAGTAACTACAATCATCCACTGAGTATTAGATATTGTATAGCAAGTTAATATAATGCTCCCCCACTCTGTGTAGCGAATTGCATTACTGAGAAGATTTGTAATAATTTGCTGTAATCGCAGAGGGTCTGTTATAACTTGATCTGGAGCAAGTGTGCAATCTACTATTATCGGCAATTGTTTCGCTTCTGCTAAAGGCTCCATCATTTCAATTGCACTATTAATTATACATTTTACACCTGAGTTAACTAACCGCAATTGCATTTTTCCAGCTTCACATCGCGAAAGTTCCAATGCTGAATTGATTAGGCAAATTAACTGGCGCCCATTACGTAACACGCGCTCAATATGTTCAATACTAGGAACAGAATCTTTTAACTCAGAACGTTTTCGTACCTGGCGCAAAAATAAATCTGAGTAGTTAATAATTGAATGTAATGGAGTTTTAAGTTCGTGTGCTAAGTGAGAGATATTCTCTTGAGTAGCATTTACCAAACGATTTAATTCCTCATTTGTAAGTAATAATTGACTATGCAACTGCTCCATTTCCAGCACTCTCTCCTGTGTATAGCTTACAAACGCTTGAGCAATAGCTTCATCAATTACTGCATCAATCAACTTCACAACCCGCATAACTTCTGTACCTGTGGCAAACTGTAAATCACTTTCTAATGCTGAAAGTACCTCTTGACGCAATAAATGGTACTCGCGCGCAATTTCTGTAGGCTCAAAACCGAATTTTGCTCTCTCTGTACCATGCTCTAAACTTGCCCAAACCAGCGATTTAACATCGTTTTCGGTTGATTGAGAAATAAGATTTGCCATTGCCGTTAACAAATGAGGTATATGATTTTTTACACTTGCATAAGGTAGTAAAGTACTGCTTTGAATCTCAGAATCTGAGTAAACTGCTCTAACCCAATTATTTACAATCATGTCAGCTTTTTGATGAAGCAATTGTTTTAAATCCATTTGCAAAAAATATTAAATTTCCTCTATACAATTAAGTAAAAGGGAGACGCAAGAATATACAGACGCGGTTAATCACGTCTCTAGATTATTTCTACAATAATTTCTTTATACCTAAATTACTACTAAATTGATTATTTTTTTTATAACTGCGGAAAGAGATTATATTAATTTTTAATGTATTCATCAACACATATATATATTGTAAAGTTTTGAAAACTAAATTTGACTTTTCTTGTGGAGTGGGCATCCTTGCCCGCCTTTAATCTCTTTGAAATAAAACGGGCAAGGATGCCCATTCCACAAGATATATATAATCAAGATATCTATAATCAAGATATATATAATCAAGATATATATAATACAGTTTAGATAAATATATTTTGGTTGTGGTTAGCTTGTTGAACGGATATGTTCAATTGCGGCCAGTAACGCATCAAGCATAACTTCATAACTTTCATCGGTTGAACGTCCTAGTGTCATCAACCCTGCTTGTTCTATAGAAATAAAACCTGTTATGGCAGCATTTACCATCCGCATTACATCAATTAGTTGATTTTGATTTAATTCATATAAACGCAGTGAGTTTTTTAAAAAACCAAGGGATTTTTGAATTACTGCACCTGCATCTGGGTCATTAGGTTGTAGCTGATATTGCATCATCAATCTGTAAAATGCCGGATATGTGCGTGCAAAGTTACGTGTTGCGTGTCCACCTGCAAGCAACATTTCGCGAGGTGTATTTAATTGTGCGGTTTGTTGTTCACAATACATCAAATATTTTTGCCACACTTCTAACACCACACCTTTTCGTAATGCTGCGTTTCCATCGAGATGCTTATAAATTGCGGGTGGTTTAATACCTAACTCCCGCGCGACTCGATTTACACCAAGTCCTGCTTCTCCTTCTTTCTCCAAGCAGCTAATTGCCGCCTCTATTACATCCTGTCGCGTTAACGAATTTTCTTTAGTTGGGCGCCCCATGTCAAAAGTAGTGCTGAGTATTGAGTGCTGAGTGCTGAGTTAGCACAATTACTAATTAGTTAACACAATTAACTAAAAGTTAATATAATTAACTTAATATCGATTAGAGCGAGTTGCATCAGTTATGTACGCTCCTCGATCTCCTATGGTAAGGGTGGGTTAAGAGATATCCTAAAACGGTATTAAAAATTTCGTAAACCCGCCTTCCCTAGGCTAGCCCCCTACGATAATCCAAAACTCTATGAATGATCTAACCATCATACCCGCTCACAAGCTTACTCGAATGATACAAGAGCGGGAAACCTCATCATTAGAAGTAGTAAATGCTTATTTACACAAAATAGATAAGTATAACTTTCAACTCAATGCCATTTGCACACTAGACACAGAAAACGCGCGTCAGCGTGCATTTCTTGCCGATGAAGCAACTTCACGTGGCGAAAGTTGGGGAATTTTACACGGAGTACCCATAACTATTAAAGATGCATTTGAAACTGCTGGACTTCGTACAACAGGAGGTTACAAACCACTTAAAGACTATATACCCAACCAAGATGCAACAGTAGTGCAAAGAATGCGCGCGGCTGGAGCTATCATTCTTGGCAAGACAAATTTAGCGAATGCAAGCGGAGATTATCAGGGTAACAACGAGATTTTTCCGCGTGTAAATAATCCTTGGAATTTAAATTATACACCGGGTGGAAGTTCAAGTGGTGGCGCCGCAGCAGTTGCCGCAGGTTTATCACCCTTGGATGTTTGTTCTGATTTTGGTGGTTCAATTCGCCAACCTGCTCATTTTTGCGGCATATTTGGACTCAAACCAACGGACCGAAGAGTTCCTACTACTGGTAATTTGCCTGTTGGAGTTGGAAGCATTCGCTCTATGATGACCGTAGGCGCCTTAACTCGTTCGGTAGAAGACTTAGTACTTTGTTTGTTAATAATTGCAGGCGCCGATATCCGTCAACCTGATATTCCACCAGTGCCTTTAGATACTCCTAGTAATCGTAATATTAAGGAATTAAGAATTGGATGGATTGATGAAATATCAATATTTCCAGTTGCAGAAGATATTAAATTAGCTATACAAACTACAGTTAAAAAACTTACAAATGCAGGCGCCCAAATTGAGGGCGCTTTATTAGAATTCGACTTTTTAGCAGCATGGCAAGTTTATTATGCGCTAGCTACATATATTGTACCACTTACACAAACTCAAGATTTAGATTACTTTCGTCACAACATTGGGTTTTTATTCCGTGAAGCAACAACAGGAGATAAAGCGCTACGGCAAATCAGCAATATTCCTAACATCGTATTTCCAATCGGTCTTAATCCAACTTTGAAAGGATATTTTGAAATTTTACAAGAACGAGATAAGTTGATTTCACAAATGGATAAAGAACTCGAAAAATGCGATGTGTTGCTGTGTCCAGTTGCAATAACACCAGCATTTACCCACCGACCTCAAGGTGTAGCTATTGAAGTTGATAATCGAAAAGTGCCATATCAAATGGCTAATGGCGCCTATACAGTACCATTTAACCTTACTTTTTCTTCCTTTGTGTCCTTTGTGTCCTTTGTGGTTCATTAATAAAAACCCGTTATCATGAACAATCTAATTTTTCAACCCGCCTATAAAATAGCAGAAATGATACGCACGCACGAAGTTTCTGCCGTGGAAGTTTTAGATGCACATTTAGCTCAAATTTCCAAACACAATTCTAAGCTTAACGCGATTTGTACTTTAGATGAAGAACAAGCACGCACAAAAGCAAAACAAGCAGATGAAGCTTTGGCTAAAGGTAAATATTGGGGCAAGTTACACGGTGTTCCAATGACGGTTAAAGATGTATACGAAACAGCAGGACTAAGAACAACCGCAGGATATAAAAGGCTTAAAGATTATATCCCTGCTCAAGATGCCACTGTTGTACAAAGATTACGCGCAGCAGGAGCAATTATTATAGGGAAATCAAATTTAGCTAAATTAGCAAGTGATTTTCAAAGTACAAATGACTTATTTGAAAGAGTAAATAATCCTTGGAATTTGGATTATACAGCAGGTGGAAGTTCAGGTGGAAGTGCTGTTGCGGTCGCGACTGGAATGGCGCCTTTAGAAATAGGAGATGATATTGGTGGTTCAATGCGTCAACCTGCTCACTTTTGCGGTGTGTATAGTTTAAAACCAACAGACCGTCGTATATCTACTGCTGGACACATTCCAGAAGTGCCTGGACAGCCTAAATGTATTCGACACATACTCACACCAGGATGCTTCGCTCGCTCAATTGAAGATTTGCAATTATGGTTCTCAATCTCATTAGGCACAGATTCAAGGCAACCAAATTTGGCGCCAGTTCCTCTCGATACTCCATCAAATAAATCTTTACAAAATTTAAAAATTGCTTGGACTAATGGTTGGAAAGAAATTCCGATAGCTTCATCTATTCAAAGTGCAATTAAATCATTTGTGAGTAACTTAGCTCAAACAGGCACCTATGTAGAAAACTGGAGTCCAGAAAAGTTTGATTTAGGACAAACTTTACAATTATACAACTTACTTGTTGCTCAAAGTATGGGACATGCGAAACCTTGGGAAGTTGATGATTTGTGGCAAGTGCTTCCGTTTATGTTTCGTGAAGCAACCCAAGGTGATAAAACACTTCGTAACCTTAGCAACCTTAGTCAGCTTTTACCTAGTTTATTAAATCCAAATCCGAAAAAGTATTTTGAGGTGCTGACTGAACGCGACCGAATTATTGCCCAAATGGATGAAGCGTTGGAAAATTGGGATGTTTGGTTGTGTCCGGTTGCAACTTGTACTGCATTTACTCATAGCGCGAAAGGTGCAGCTATTGATGTTGATGGTAGAAAAATACCTTATTTGCTGGCTAGTGGCGCCTATACTATGCCGTTTGCGTTTACTGGGCATCCGGTTGTGGTAATTCCCATAGGTCAAGATGATACAGGATTACCTATTGGTATACAAGTTGTAGGTAAACGGTGGAGGGAGATGGAATTATTGAGTATTGCGCGGCAACTTGTGAGTGTTACTAAGGGTTTTCAAATTCCACCTCTTGTTTACACACCTTGAGTGAACAGGCAGGGATGCCTGTTCCACAAGATGTTGTTGCAAAAGTATTTCAAGGGAAGATTTGTGTGTTTATTTAAAGACTTAATGCGTTCCCCAGAGCAAAAGCTGGGAAACGGTAAAAAGCCTTTAGTTACATTTGACCGCTAAAGATAGGCTGAACTTTACGGTCAGTCAATTCCCCCAGGTCATCTGCTACTGTTAAAACACCGGGTTTGCAGCGCTTGACTGTAACAGATACCCCTATAGCGCCTTCTTGTTCAAGGTCATCGATATAACCTTTGCGAGAGGCACTAGCTTCTGCGGAAGTTAGGAATGGACCGAAATAATAGGTGCAGCGGGGGGACTGAGTTTTAACCTCGACCCACCACGCCATACCAATATTTTGATATACGTTGATCAACAATTCTTTGAAGTTATTCCAAACGCTTGTCATGGCTTTCACCAAGTAGATGTTTTGAGTTGTGTGTAAAAGGTACGTTGAAAAAAAGTGTGTTTACATTTCTTTATACTCTTTTACTCTAACTTTTTCCAAGAAATTGTCGCTTACTTATCAGGATGTAAGGTATTTACCCAACGTTGACGATAAATTTCGTAAAGTGTCATACCTGCTGCTACGGAGGCATTAAGGCTAGGAGTCTTACCTGATAGGGGAATTGACACCAAAACATCACATGCGCGCTGTGTCAGCAAACTAAGACCTTCACCCTCAGAACCAATAACAATAACGATGGGGCTGAGTTTTTTGTCGTCTTTGGGGTTGCCAAAATCAACTGAGTGCAGTGGAACGCTAGCATCATCGGCAGTGCCGTAAATCCAAAAGCCAGCTGCTTTTAAATCTTCTAATGCACGGCTTAGGTTTGTCACCCTTGAAACGGTAAAGTTTTCTAACGCACCTGCTGCGACTTTCATGACAGTGGAAGTGATACCAGCACAGCGTCGTTGTGGTATAACCAACCCGTGGGCGCCAATAGCTTCAGCAGTACGAATAATGGCGCCGAGGTTATGGGGATCGGTGATGCCGTCTGCCACCACAATTACTGGTGCATAGCTCTTTTTAAAGGCTTGAGTCATTAAATCATGCAAATCAGCATAGTTGTAAGGAGCTACTTGTGCCGCTACACCTTGGTGATTTGCTTGTTCAGTAATTTGGTCGAGGCGCCTTGGTTCAACTTCATCAATTACTGTGCCATTTTCTTTCGCTTGAAGAATTAACGAATGAAAACGGGGATCATAACGTAAACGAGGAGTAATCCAGATACGGTTAAGATGACGTGTACCTTCTAAAGCCGTCAAAACAGGGTGACGACCATAAATCATGTCAGTACTTTCTGACTGTGTATCTGTATCAAATTCGACGATATCATCTTTGACAAATCGACTTGCGGCGCCTATAGAATGCGGAATAACTCGTTTGCCTTTAATTCTCACACCTTGGCGAGATGGAAGGGCGCTTTCACCTTTAGCTTCAAATTTGCGACCCTCCAATTTGCGACCTTCCAACTTGCGACCCTCGAATTTGCGACCCTCAAATTTACCTTCATATTTTCTATCTTCATCTCGCTTGCCGTCGAATTGCTTGTTTTCAACTCGCTTGCCATTAATTGGCTTAACTGATGGAGCTGAAAATTTACCGTTTAGGCGAGGACTTGGAACGGGACTTTCGATGTCTCTGTCTCTGTCTCTATCTCTATTTTTGTCAAATCCCTTTTTAGATACATTTGGCAGCGATAACTTAGCTTGTGGACGTGGACTAGGAGCTATACTACCGTTGCCATTAGCTCTTCTTGGAGTTCCAACTGAATTTCCAACTACGCGCTTACCCTTAATTTTGAGGGATTGCCCGCGTTGCTGTTCACGGGGGGCGTTAATTTTTTTGGTTTTGTTAGCCATGATAAGTATGATAAGTCCCTAATTTCATGTGCGTTTCTGGCACTTCTATCACTACAATTCAACCCAAATGCAAGCGCAAGAGGTTATTTTAGGTAGAAATACCACTACTTGTTCTAGATATGTGATTCGATTGATTCGGTCGGTATTTTGTGCAGGAGTTCTACTAAACGCGCTTCGTCAGTTAAATATAAGTAACCAACTAAGGTCTCTAAGCTTGTTGCTTGTTGATATGTTTCGGCACTCACTCGCTTTTGTCTTCCGGTTGTGGCATTGCGGCCTCTACGGACGATTTCTAGTTCTAATTCGGTCAATTCTGGTGCTAACGCTTGTAAATGGCGCGCTTGCATCTCCGCTCGTACTTGTGCAACTACCGAGCGATGATAACTATCAATTCGCTGCGGTGGTAGGAGATAGTACATTCTAAAGTACAGTTCATAAACTGCATCCCCCAAATAGGCTAAAGCAGTAGGAGAAATTTGTCGAAGTTCGGCTAGAGATATTTGAGTCGGTAACTTGTTACAAGCTGCTTTCAGTACTTGGTTCCAAGGGTTATGACGACAAGACGTCTCTGAGTCATCATCAAATGGTTTTTCCTCCGATAATTTCACAAATTCATCATTCCTCACTGTTTACATATCGCGATTAACGCAGCACAACGCTGGGGTAGAACTAAACACTTTGCCCGCAATCTCCCATTACGGGTCAATTAGACATCATTAGGGATTACATAAAATTACTTCTAATATCAGGCTTTACGATTCAAGCGATCTGTAGATAACACTTTAGCGCATTATCACACTCTAAACAGCTTATTATATCTAAAATTTACGTAAAAATTAAAGCTATCCAGATTTTTAACATCGGATAGCTGGTTGTAATTTGTCGTTACAATCAAGCAACAAAGCTACTTGATATTCTCTAAAGCCGCGTCAACACTTGTTTGTAGGGCGAGAAATTTCTCTAGACGTACAAGTTTGACTGTTTGAGTGACGCGGGCGTTTGTGACAATTTGTAAGGTTCCTTCGTTATTCTGTGCCTGCTTGGCGAGTTGCACAAGGGCGCCTAACCCAGAACTGTCTACAAAATCAATTTGTGAGAGGTCTAAGATGATATTCTTTGGACCATCATCAATTTTGCCTCCAATAACCTTGCGGAATGTCGGTTCAGAGAAGGCATCTAATAAGCCTGTGAGACGGAATAGCTGACAGTTATCCCGAACTTCGCGGGTACCTCGCAGGCTAACGGTTAGATTTAGTGGTTCAGCAATAACTCCCTCCTCGTCTTAAAACGAACGCTCAAGTATAGATGAATTTGATGCATTTTGTCTATAATAGACCCGAAACAAAGTTAATTGCCAATGGTCAACAAACATTTGCCGTTTGTGACTGTCTTGCTTTGCTCATTTCTTCCACAAATTGCTCAAACAAGTAATCAGCATCGTGGGGTCCAGGACTCGCTTCGGGATGATACTGCACTGAGAATACTGGCAGTTGTTTGTGACGAACACCTGCTACTGTGCGGTCGTTCAGGTTCAAATGACTGACTTCGACCTGGGATGTTGGTAATGAGTCTGGGTTTATCGCAAAGCTGTGATTTTGACTGGTAATTTCTATTTTTTCAGTTAAGCCTGCGGGTTGATTTAAACCGCGATGCCCAAATTTTAGCTTAAAGGTTTCTGCCCCTAATGCGTGACCTAAAATTTGGTGTCCCATACAAATTCCAAACATTGGCTTTTCGGCTTCGAGTAATGCCTTCGTCGTCGCAATACCCTCTAAAACAGTCGCAGGGTCTCCTGGCCCATTCGAGAGAAATATACCATCTGGGTTATATTTTAAAATCTCTTCTGCACTTGTAGTGGCGGGAACAACAACAACACGGCAACCGTAAGAAGCTAATCGTCTCAGAATGTTACGTTTTACGCCAAAATCTAAAGCTACAACTGTAAAACTATTTTTTGAATCACTTTGACATTTAGGGTTAAATTCCCAAACCGCTGTAGTTGGGTCTGACCATTCGTATACAGATTGTGTTGTTACTTCACGCACCAAGTTCAAACCTTCCATATTCGGCGCCGCTTGAATTTGTTCAAGTAATTCGTTCTCGTCGAGAATGGACGTTGAGATACCGCCGTTCATTGCTCCAAAATTACGGATTTTACGAGTTAGTGCGCGTGTATCTATACCATAAATACCAGGTATTTGGTGCTGTTTTAGGTAATCGGACAGTGACTGGGTAGAACGCCAGTTACTAGGACGGTGGCAAATGTTACGAGCAATGGCGCCGCGAACCTGTGGACGGTCAGATTCTTCATCAAGAGGATTGACACCAGTGTTTCCCAATTCTGGATAGGTAAAAAGAACTATCTGACCACAGTAGCTAGGGTCTGTCAGGACTTCTTGATATCCCGTCATACCTGTATTGAAGACTACTTCTCCAATAGTGGTACCAATGGCGCCAAAAGACCAGCCACGATAAGATGTTCCATCTGCTAGTACGAGTAAAGCAGGTATAGCGTCAGACAGTGACATATGCTGCATTGAGAAAAAAGAGTTAGAGTATTTGAGAGCGAATGGTTCCGATGGTTAATTATGCCATAAGTATATTTATTGGATTTTGTCGAGCGTTGGAAAGCAGGTAGAATTTAAACTATAAGAGCAAAAATCTAATTACTTCGATGCGTAACTCGTGGTACCTAATATTAGTTACGATAGCAGTCCTGACTACTAGTTGTGACAAGCAAACTCAAATTAAAAGTGAAAGGCAATCTGTTTCAATGTCGGCGACTACAGAGACTGACGGTCAAATAGTAGTGGAAAATTCCACTTCAACATCTTCGTCGGTGCCTCAAACCATAGACCAAGCCAAAACGTTTGAGTTAGGTTTAGATAAAGCGGCTGGTGCATATACTATAAGTCAATCGGCTCAATCGGTTAATGATTGGCTGTTAGTAGCTGGTCAATATCAAGACGCAGTTGCGCTAATGAAACAAGTCCAACGCGATGACCCTTATTATTCAATCGCACAGCAAAAAATTAGCGAGTACCAACAAAGAGCAAAGCAAGCACAACTGAGAACCATTGCGACCGCAAAACCAACCCCACAACCCCAAGTGACTCAAGTTGTTGTCGTTCCTGAAACTATGAACAGACCACAAGTTCAAGCGAACGCCAAAATTGCAACTGCTCCTAAACCTCAAAAAATTATTGCTCCAGTTTTCGCACTCAAACCCAAGCAACCACAAGTTGAGCAGCAAGTTCAACCAATTATTCCCCCCGAAGCTTTTATTAACCAAGAAACAGAAGAACAAGTAATTACAGTCCCAATTAAACGCAGGATGGGAGGTACACCAGTTATTGAAGTCAAATTTAACGGCAATCAAAATTTTGAGATGATAGTCGATACAGGCGCCAGTGGAACTGTTATCACTCAACAAATGGCTGACTCCCTTTCAATCGTACCCGTTGGTCAAGCTAAAGCTAATACCGCTAGTTCCAAAGCAGTAACTTTTCCCATAGGTTATGTAAATTCAATGGAAGTTGGCGAAGTCAAAGTTGGACAAATTCCAGTTGCCATCGCAGGAGCAGGACTAGAAACTGGACTTTTAGGACACGACTTTTTTGGAGACTACGACATAACTATCAAGCGCGATGTCGTCCAATTTCGACCTCATACTCCCACCGATACTAAGACCGTAGAAACTCGACCAAGCATTCCAATTTATCCCAAGCTGCGCCGCTAGCCAAAATATCGAGTGCTAACTCTGTACCTTTTTGATGCTCACCCCAAGGTACAGCATCTCCTACTTCTAGCGCTAACCCAGCATTAAGCGCAACAACAGAAGTTTGTGCGGTTGTGCCTTTACCCTGTAACACAGCTTTCAAAATATCAGCATTTTCTTCAACATCTCCACCTCGCAGTTCCGTGACAGGCACCTTTACAAGTCCCAAAGCTTGAGGGTCAAGTGTTTTCATCTCTACCTTACCATCACTAAGAACTGCTAAATCAGTTAAATCTCCTAAAGAAGCCTCATCGAGTCCTTCGCGTCCATTTAAAACAATAGCTTTATGCGTTCCTAATTGCAGCATCGCATTCGCAATCGTTTCTAGCAATTTAGGGGTATATACTCCCATTACCTGCCCAGTTGGACGCATTGGGTTTACTAAAGGACCTAGCAAGTTAAATACAGTTCTTACCTTTAAATTCTTTCTTATTCCTGCTACTGCCTTCATTGCTGGATGCCAACCAGGAGCAAACAAAAAACTTATACCTACAGAATCTACAGCAGCTTGCACCTTATCGCTAGGGGCACTTAAATTTACACCTAAATATTCTAGTACATCCGCGCTGCCAACTCGACTTGATGCGGAGCGATTACCATGTTTAGCAACTCGCACACCTGCTGCTGCTGCAACAAATGCTACCGCCGTCGAAATATTAAATGTAGAGGCGCCATCACCTCCAGTGCCACAAGTATCAATTAAAGGAGTAGTTGTAGCTTCTATTGAACCTTCGCTCACCGACAGAGATTGTAGTACTTGCGCCATTCCTGCTAATTCGTCGCAAGACACACCTTTGGCTTGAAGTCCAATTAATATTGCTCCTGATAATTCTAGGGGTATAGCTTCGTTCAACCAGCCCTGCATCAATTCAACAGCTTGTTGGCGCGATAATGATTGATGGTCGAGAATTTGTTGAAGTAATGAAGACCAGTTAACTGTAGTAGATTCAGAAGAAACTTTTAAAGTGGTAGGCGAACTGCTCATAAATAGCCCTGCTCAGTTAGACATTGCAGTTATCGTACCTAATAATCAACCTAGCAAGCTTAACTTATATATCGTTTGTGTATATCTAAATTTTCTATAGTGACTATTCTTTACTATAATTAATAAGACTTAACATTTATTAATATTTTTTTTGAGTGACAATCTAAATAATTATGCCTAAATCAAAAAAACAAAAGTTTCCGTATTTACTCGGTTCAAAATGGACATCACAAAAAAAAGTTGATGGTTGGCGCCACTTTGAAGTCGTCAACCGTAAAAACCAGGGAAAATGGGTTTATGCCGAAATGGTTTCATCTTGTGACCCGAACGTTCGGTTTTGGACGAACGCCAAGATGTTGCAAGACCAGGAACTTTGGCGCCCAGGTTGGTTAACTTTAGAAGATATGGAATTGATCCCCCCAACCCCCCTTACTAAGGGGGGCTAAGAATTTGTTGTTTTTTCTTGTTCCCCCCTTATTAAGCTAGGGCTAAGAATTTGTTGTTTTTTCTTGTTCCCCCCTTATTAAGGGGGGCTAGGGGGGATTATTCTCCAATTGTGATAATTATTTACACTTACTGCATTTTCATGACTATTACTCATACTACCATCCTAAAGATGCGAGCTTAAAAGGCTTTTATATTATGGGTTTTAGGTTTTTGTGTATTGTAACTATTTTTAGTAAATAAATTATATAAAGATACTTTAAAAACATTTTGTAACTTTATTTGCTTAATTTAAGAAGATATGTGACAAAAAAGAAGTTAATGAGTACAAGCACTTGGAATTAGACTACTATTCACAGAGCAAGTCCCTTTATTTCCTGAGTGAATTGAACAATAATGACACTCATGAACCATTAAAGCTTCAAGACACAAAGTTTTATAAACAAGAATTAAGAGGTAAAGACGTGAAACTAGCAGTTTATGGAAAAGGTGGCATCGGTAAATCTACAACTAGTTGTAATATTTCTGTTGCTCTAGCCAAGCGCGGTAAAAAGGTATTACAAATAGGCTGTGACCCAAAACACGATAGTACATTTACTCTAACTGGATTCTTAATTCCCACAATTATTGATACACTGCAAGAAAAAGACTATCACTACGAAGACGTTTGGCCCGAAGATGTAATTTATAAGGGTTACGGTGGTGTAGATTGCGTCGAAGCAGGTGGGCCTCCAGCAGGCGCCGGATGTGGTGGTTATGTAGTTGGGGAGACAGTGAAATTACTGAAAGAACTCAACGCTTTTGATGAATACGATGTGATTTTGTTTGATGTTCTTGGTGACGTAGTTTGTGGTGGTTTTGCGGCGCCTTTAAACTATGCGGACTACTGTATGATTGTTACAGACAACGGTTTTGACGCATTGTTTGCAGCTAATCGCATTGCCGCTTCGGTACGTGAAAAAGCACGCACCCACCCATTGCGTTTAGCAGGGTTGATTGGCAACCGTACCAGCAAGCGGGATTTGATAGAAAAATACATCGAAGCAGTACCCATGCCAGTCTTGGAAGTTTTGCCATTGATAGAAGACATTCGTGTTTCTCGCGTTAAAGGTAAAACATTATTCGAGATGGCAGAACATGACCCCTCGTTAAATTACGTGTGTGACTACTATCTCAGCATCGCCGACCAAATTTTAGCGCGTCCGGAAGGAGTTGTGCCTAACGATGCCCAAGATAGAGATTTATTCTCTTTGTTATCAGATTTTTACTTAAATCCGGGTAAACCCGCAGTCACTAATCCGGAAGAGCAATTAGACTTGATGATTGTATAAATCATTATTTCTTTTCGGGATGGGGCTATATGGCATTCTTTTACAGTTTTACAGAATCGTTGAAACAAAAGTGGTTGCAATTTTTTCAAGCTAACCATGAATGGATAAGCTTGCAGATGCAAGTGGAATCGGTTTACACACCTGATGGTGGCAAACGTCCATCCAGTTACCTTATTTTGGGTGTAGCAAACGCGCTAGAGCCAAAATTAGCTCAGTTGATGTTACCCTTTTCAAAATTGAACCCAGATGCCGATACCCTCGTCGAAGTACTAGGTTTACACTTTGACCCAAATGTTGCACTAGGTAATCATTCCATAGCTTATCAGCAAGATAGCAATATGGTTATAAACGAATCAATTGATGAATCGTTGGCTGGACAAGAAAGCCAATCAATTGAAGTTGATGATGCACCAGGAATTCTTACCAGTGGCTTTGAAACAGGGACAGTTAGGAATAGTTTCTCAATCGATGCTGTTGATACCAATGAGATACATACCATGTCTCTAAATGGTGTTGGCGCCAACGTAGAAGAAACAGCACAAAAATTGTCTTCAGTATCATCAGATGACGATTTTGGTGGTGATATCTCTTTTGACAGTGATTTGCCACTAAAAAATGATAGTTACAACGAACTTGAAGACCTCAACACTTCAGACGACGACCACGGATTTAGCGACGTGTTAATCGACGTTTGGAGCGAAGAAACAAAAACTCAGCAAAGTGAAGATGGGGATTTCGGCGCTAGTTTTGAAGAAGACTCAGAAATAGCTCGTCTCTTCCCCAACGGATAAGGGTCAGGAGGTCAGGAGGTCAGGGGGTCAGGAGGTCAGGAGGTCAGGAGGTCAGGGGGTCAGGGGGTCAGGAGTTGGGAGTTGGTGACTCGTAACTTATAACTCTATAAATCTTCAATCTTCAGTAATAACTCATAACTGATAACTCCAACTCCTGACTCCTGATTACTGACTTCTGACCATAACTAAAAAAGGGGATACTTTAAAAATGACTGTTGCAGAATCACAAGCTTTAACATTCGACTGTGAAACCGGCAATTACCACACTTTCTGCCCAATTAGCTGTGTAGCATGGTTGTACCAGAAAATTGAGGATAGTTTCTTTTTAGTTATTGGTACAAAGACTTGCGGTTACTTTTTGCAAAATGCGATGGGGGTAATGATTTTTGCCGAACCTCGTTATGCAATGGCAGAGTTAGAAGAAGGTGATATTTCTGCCAAACTCAACGATTACGAAGAGTTAAAGCGATTATGTACACAAATTAAACGTGACCGTAACCCCAGTGTAATTGTTTGGATTGGCACCTGCACTACTGAAATAATTAAAATGGATTTAGAGGGTTTGGCGCCTAAGCTTGAAGCTGAACTAAACATACCCATAGTAGTAGCGCGTGCAAATGGTTTAGATTATGCTTTTACACAGGGCGAAGATACAGTATTAGCAGCAATGGCAGCACGTTGTCCTGATAAGGCGCCTGTTGCACAAACCGAAAAAGAAGAACGCGGTTTGTCTAAACTACTTAATTTTGGTAAGAAGAAAGAAGAAATAGTTCAAGAAGAATCAGAGTATGTAGCCCATCCACCCTTGGTATTATTCGGTTCACTCCCCGACCCAGTAGTTACACAGTTAACACTCGAACTGAAAAAACAAGGCATTAAAGTTTCAGGTTGGTTGCCCGCAAAAAGATTTACAGAATTACCTGTACTAGAAGAAGGTTACTACGTTTGTGGTGTAAACCCATTCCTTAGCCGTACCGCTACCACCTTAATGCGGCGCCGTAAGTGTAAATTAATAGGCGCCCCCTTTCCAATTGGTCCCGACGGCACACGCGCTTGGGTAGAAAAAATTTGTTCGGTATTTAACATAACACCAAAGGGCTTAGACGAACGCGAAGCAAAAATTTGGGAAGGTTTAGAAGACTACGTAAAATTAATACGTGGCAAATCAGTATTTTTCATGGGTGACAACCTGTTAGAAATATCTTTAGCGCGTTTCTTAGTGCGTTGTGGCATGACCGTCCAAGAAGTAGGCATTCCATACATGGACAAACGCTACCAAGCAGCAGAACTAGCAATGTTAGAACAAGCTTGTAAAGATATGGGTGTACCATTACCATCAATAGTTGAAAAACCCGACAACTACAACCAAATTCAGCGCATTAATGAAAGAAAGCCAGATTTGGTAATAACCGGAATGGCACATGCAAACCCATTAGAAGCGCGCGGCATCAATACCAAATGGTCAGTAGAATTTACATTCGCCCAAATTCACGGCTTTAGTAACGCACGCGACATCCTAGAACTTGTAACTCGTCCACTACGTCGCAACAACAACCTCAAAGACCTAGGTTGGGACAAACTAGTCAAAGAAGCCCATGTTTAAATTTCTCTTCTAGAACAAATCTTGTGGAACGGGCATCCCTGCCCGTCCTACCCAACCTAGCATAATTAAACTTCAAATATGGTACAATAGCATTAGCTAAATTCAAGATATCAGTTATATGCTTAGTGGAATTAAACAAAAAGCGATAGTAGGGAGAGATGGCAAAATCGAACTATCTACAACTGAATTTGAAGAAGGAACAATTGTAGAAGTAATTGTTTTTGCTGAACCGCAAATAGAAGAGGATGCAACAACCTATCTTTTGAAATCGGAGGCAAATAAAAAACGACTACTTAAAGCGATAGAAAACGTAAATAAAGGAAACTTAATTTACGTAGATTTAGATGAATATGAAAAAGATAGCCTTTGAACCATTAGCCTTTGAGCAATTTAGCCAATGGGCATTAGAAGATAAGAAGATTTTTCAAAAAAATACTAAAACTTCTTGAAGACATAAAAAGAGATTCCTTTTCAGGAATAGGTAAGCCAGAACCATTGAAGTATGAGTTACAAGGCTTCTGGGCAAGACGCATTACAGATGAACACAGATTAGTTTACAAGGTGGAAGAAGATTTAATAACTATCCTATATTGTAAATATCATTATGAATAAGAAAATACGGAAAGCGCTGCTTGGGCGAAACGCCTATGTTAAACGATTAGGCGTTGTGTTATTATAGCAAAGCTCATAACAGAAACACCTAAACTAAGAAAGCTAACTGCTGTTGATAGTTGTAACATTCCTTGAGTTAATTTCAACCCATTTTGGACTGCTCCTAATTGATTCTCAATCTCATTGAATTTTTGATAAGGGTTCGTGGAGCTAATCTGGAATCACGATTTTCTCCATATGAGTAAAATTTAAGAAGGCGCCATTTAGTAATACTATGTTTAATTAAAAGTGGCAGTACCAAGTCGCGCTTAATATAGTGTTCCCACAATATATTACTGATTAACATTGCGACTATTTTCAGCCTACCGTTCTTAAGCATGTAGTACATTAACTCTAGTAAGATGATGCTGAATGCAATTAAACAAAAAGCTGTGGTCGGAAAAGATGGGAAAATAGAATTATTTGTCAAAGAACTTCCAGAAGGAACTGTTGTAGAAGTTATTGTGTTATTTGAAAAAGAAATTGAAGAAGATGCAAATACTTATTTATTAAAATCTAAGGCGAATAAAGCACGTCTGATTAAAGCTATTGAAAATGTTGAAAAAGGGAATTGAATTTATGTTGATTTAGATGAATTTGAAAAAATCACTTTTGAAGTATTCCTTTATGTACTTTTTGGTAAAGTTTCTCTAACTCTGTGTCTCTGTGGTATACTCAATGATGGGTTAGAACTTTACTTTTAAACAATGTTACAATTTTAAGATGCTTCGTTCCTCAGCATGACATAATACTTATATTTTAACCGTTTGCAGTATAAAAATAATAATTCATATGTTAGAAAACTGCACTGCACAGGCAAGATGCCTGTGCCACGTGTATAAAATGTGTGGGTTATTTTTCGGTAGCGATGATATGTAGGTCGATGTTTTGGTGTCGTATTAGTTCCATTAGGCGTTGGGTGAAGGAGCGTTTAAAAAATCGATTCCATCCGGACTGTTGACTTTCACCGATAACTATTTGAGTAATGTGAAGGTCAGATGCTATTTTGGCTATTTCTGTGGCTACGCTATGACTGTTAGCTTTGACGAATTTACCACCAAATTCTTTACAGAGTTTTTCACAGGTTTCTATGTGTAAACTTTCTTCCTTGCTTAAAAAACGGTCGGGGTCTGCAACAAATACTGTGTATAAGCGAGCATTCATGTAGCTGGCAATTCTGGCGCCACGACGTAATAATTGCATAGAATTAGGATACGTCGAAATACAAACTAAAACTCTTTCGTGGATATTACAGCTTAAACCAGCCAAGTTAGAAGCGTTTCCATCGTCTTCTACTGTATCTGCAACTTCCCGTAACGCGAGTTCTCGCAGTGCAATTAAATTACGTCGCTGGAAAAAATTCTCTAGTGACTGCTCAATTTTATCGAGTCTGTAAATTTTGCCTTCTCGTAATCTTTCTTCTAAAGTTTCTGGTGTGACATCTATTACTACCACTGCATCTGCTTCATCGAGTAGACGGTCGGGAATACGTTCGCGAACTACAACACCTGTAATCCTTGCGACTAAATCATTTAAGCTTTCTAAGTGTTGAATATTAACAGTTGAGTAAACGTCTATTCCTGCTTGCAAAATAACTTCTACATCTTGGTAACGCTTTTCGCGCGCTGAACCAGGGACGTTGGTATGAGCTAGTTCGTCTACTAAAACTAGTTGTGGGCAGCGTTCTAAAACTGCATCGGTGTCAAACTCTTCTAAGGTGACGTTTTGGTAAAAAATGGCTTTGCGTTGAATTGTTTCGAGTCCAGTCGCTTTTTCTGCTGTTTCTTTACGTCCGTGCGTTTCAAGAATACCAACAACTACATCAATTCCCTCTGCCTTGAGTTGATGCGCTTCTTCAAGCATTTTATAGGTTTTGCCTACACCAGGCGCCATTCCAATAAAAATTTTATGCTTACCGCGTCGAGCAGGACGAATGTACGTATTGTTAGGAGAAGGGGAGGCTGAGGAATGATACATGGTAGTTTGAGGTAACTAACTTTATATTAGAGCTGCTAGCTTGTCAAAGATTTCGTAAACTAATGTCAGTATTTTTAAAGTACGGTTACTTGCTGCTGGCTTGGCGCCAAACCGAAGGTCTGTATAGTGCAATATTGTTGGTAACTTAGTAATATAGGGACGTTTGTTTATATTTTCTTGTCAAAACAAAATAAATATATTGCTATGTCTAGTGGGGATTTCGGAAATTTGCGTTTAGAGAAGTTATTCGGCGGTTCAACGGATTTATATATTCATACTCAACGTTTATCTTGAATACAGCAACAAATAAAGTTGAATGTGAGGATACTTCCATGAACGTGCAAGAATTTGAATCTCAATACCGCGACGCAATGGCTGAAACCCTTAATGAATTACAGACGGCTGTTTTACTACTGGCACAAGTACAGCGTAAAATTTCTCAAATTGGCAGTTCTGTACAGAGCTTGAGTCAAAGCGTCGAGGAATATATTACCAATCAAACACCTGATTGAGAATGAGGGAAATTAACTATACGCTCTTCGACTAACGAGCTAACTCCTCTTCAACTGCTGCCACTAGTTCGTTAAGATTCACAGGCTTTACGAAATAACGACAGGCGCCTAGTTTCATAGCTTTATCTTGGTCAGCTTTAAATGCAAAAGCTGAAACAACGATAACAGGTATTTTTGAATACTTTGGCTTCTGCTTTATTTGTGTTAAAATCGAGTAACCATCAATATCTGGCAACTTTAAATCTAAAAGTATCAATTCTGGTTTAAATTGCTCGACTGTTGAGAAAAATTCCGATGCTTCAGGTAAACCAATAACATCGTAATTAAAATAGGCTAAATAATCACTTAGCAACATTCGATTCATGTCATTATCTTCTATTAACAGAATACGTCTAGAAGGATATGACTTGTACTTTTGTTTATTTTCAAGTAATTGCGCTGTCATTTCTCCCTATTCAATTAGGTAAAAACTCAACGAGAAGTACTGGACTCAAATATAACTGCACAAAACTCGTTGAATTTGTAAGATTTAGTTATTTATTTCATGCAGCCTGAAGTAATGACAACAATTTACATATAGAATTATTTATGTTAACCAATATTAACTCAATTTTTAAATTTAAGCAAAGTTTCTAAATTAACTTACTATCCAAGCACAGAAGGCGATTGAGACATATTATTGCTCAATACAAAAAATATCAATCGATTTTTCTAAAAAAGCCGATTTCCTATAAGAATATCTTATAATTATTCTTTTGTCTTGGCGCCTTGCCCTAAATATTTACAGTTAAAATTTCTGTACCCGTTTTAACGAACATCGTGCAGCAAAAGCAATAAATGCTAATACTAAAGCGAGACCTGTAGAAGGTTCTGGTACTTTTCTAGTTCGTTTTGGTGCTTGTAATTTCCAAGTAACTTGGTTAGCTGATGAAATATTTGCATTATTACTAAGAGCAACAGGCTTTATCGTTTCTAGCTTATAAAGATATACAGTTTTACCACTAATGTCTTCTTGGATAACTTTATCTGCTTCTCTGACTTCATTGATAGTATCTTTCGCTTCTGCAAGTAAGCGTGATTCAAGTTCATTCTTCTGACTTTCAGGGTTTTTACTGAATAAATTTGAGCCAAAAGGCACTATTTGAGTAAATGGAGTATTTAAGCTTGCATTATTATTCAGTTTTAATTGTTCTGCAAATGAACCATTTTTTAACGATGTTGCTTGGGCTGGTATAGAAAAACTACCCAACATTAAAACTACAAGTATATTAAAACTTGTTGTAAAAATTGTACTTAAATTTCTCATAAGCAATTAGGTTAGCTGTAGAAACCCGGTTTTTTTATGTTTAATATAATACGATAATATTCAGTAATCCCTCTGTAGTCTAGCTTGGGAATACTGAAATTTTAGGAAATCTTTATAAACTTATGGTTAATTCCTAATAAAGTATTAGTAAATTTACTTTAGAAATTCAGCAATACGTTGAACCGCTATTTCCAAAATTAGGGGTTCTCGAACAAGCGCAAAACGGACATAACCTTCTCCTGACTTACCAAAACCTGCACCTGGTGATGCAGCTACACCTGTTTCTTGGACAAGTTTTGTGCAAAATTCAATTGAGTTATGGCGCCAAGCAGGAGGTAGTTTTGCCCAGACATACATTGTTGCTTGGGGTGTTGGTACATGCCAACCAATGTTATCTAAAGCACCGATAAAAGCATCACGGCGCCTTTTAAAAGTTGCGACAGCAGTCTGTACTCCTGTTTGGGGGCCAGTCAAAGCAGCAACGGCGCCGTTTAAAATTCCTCGATACTGGTTAAAGTCAACGGCAGCTTTGACTTGACGCAGCGCACGAATTAAGTCCGCGTTGCCAATAGCAAAGCCAATACGGAAACCGCCCATATTATAAGACTTCGAGAGTGTAAAAAATTCAATCGAGACGCTTTTTTCTGGGTCAGCTTGAAATATTGATGGGGCTGTTTCGTCAGAGAATATTAAATCAACGTAGGGAAAATCATGAACGAGAACAATATTATGCTCTTGGCAGAAGGCAACTGCTTCAAAGAAGAATGATAGTGGCGCCGTTGCAGCAGTAGGATTATGTGGATAACTTAACACCATCATCCGCGCTTTGTTTAGCACATCGACGGGAATATCGCTAAATATAGGTAAAAATTCATTTTCAGCGCGCAGTGGCATTGGATAAATTAATCCTGAAGCTAAATAGACTCCACCTGCGTGAGAAGGATAACCTGGGTCTAACAGTAAAGCGTAATCACCAGGGTTAAGAATTGCTAGAGGTAAATGAGCGGTTCCTTCCTGTGAACCAATTAAAGGTAATACTTCAGTTTCCGGGTCAATGGAAATACCGAACTTTTGCTCATACCAAGTTGCCGCAGCAGTCCGAAATGCTATCGTGGCACCAAAAAGTAAGTAACCATGAGTTGATGGGTCATCTAATGATTTTGCGATAGTATCAATAACATGTGGTTGTGCCGCTAGGTCACTTGAACCCAGCGACAAATCAATCAATCCTTTGGAAGCTGCCAAAGCTTTGGTTTTAGCAGTGTCCATATCCGCAAACACATTACTTTGCAGAGGTTGTAGACGTTTAGCAAATTGCATTTCGTTCGGGAGATTTTGGTATCTTGCATAACAAACAACTATATTATGCACTATGAGTATGGTGGGCAGTGCCCACCCTACTATGTACTGGTTTCTCGCAAGCTAATTTAGATAACTATCAATGAAGTTAAACAGCTTTTCTTTACCAATGGCGCCTTCAGTAGCAGCTAAAAGTTGACCATCTTGAACTATCCGAAAGGCAGGTACACCTTCGATTTGGTACTGCTTGACAGTAGTAGGATTAGGGTCAACTTCCATTTTAACTACTTTCAGACGGTCGCCATAAGTATTGGCGGCATTGTTCACCGTCATAGTCATTAACTTGCAAGGACCGCACCAAGAAGCCCAGAAGTAAAGTAATACGGGCTGCTCAGATTTCAAAACTTCTGTTTCAAACTCAGTATCAGTGATAGTAATTACACCCGTACTCATGTGCTTCTCCAATCAGGTGATATCGTTAATAATTTACACATAACTTAATGTATAACAAACTTGCCCACATTCCCAAGCTATTCACGATTTTTTATTCGTTGAGCGAGTAAAATCGTAAACAAAAAGTTTGCATACCATGAATAACCATAAAGAATTATTTACGATTGGTCACTCAAACCATAATAGCGAAGCTTTTATTCAATTACTCAAGCAACACGAAGTAACAGCCATTGCGGACGTGCGTTCGCATCCCTACAGTCGTCAAAACCCCCAATTTACTCAAGCTGCTCTCAAAGCTACTTTGCTCGAAGTAGGTATTTACTATGTTTTTCTAGGTAAAGAGTTAGGCGCCAGGTCAAGTAACCCTAACTGTTATGTAGATGGTAAAGCTTTATACGAAAGAATTGCAGCAACCGAAGAGTTCGGCATTGGTGTACAGCGTTTGCTCAAAGGCGCCCAAAAGCATCGAATAGCTTTAATGTGTGCCGAAAAAGACCCAATGACATGTCATCGTGCCATTTTAGTATGTCAAAACCTACGTCATCACGACATAAAAATTAACCATATATTAAGTAACGGTACACTTGAATCGCAGCAGCAACTAGAATCAAGACTGTTACAAAAATTCGGACTTGCTTACGAACAAGTTAATCAACCAGTACAGCTATCTTTATTTACAGACACAAATTCTGTAGAAACACCAATGTCAAATAGTACCTTAGAAGACAGACTAAAAATTGCATATCATCAGCAAAGCCAAGAAATTGCATATCAAGAAAAAAAATATGACTTATCAAATTAATATATATACAATTGGTTTTACTAAAAAATCCGCTCAACAATTTTTTGAAACATTAACTAAAAATGGTATTAAACGAGTCATAGACGCAAGATTGAATAATAATTCACAATTAGCAGGGTTTACTAAAAAAGCCGACTTCGAGTATTTTCTAAATAAGATAACCAATATTGAATATGTTCATTTATTAGAACTGGCGCCGACTCAAGAAATATTAGACACGTATAAAAAAAATGGTGGTGACTGGCAAACTTACGAACGTCAGTTTTTATCCTTAATGCAACAACGTGCCATAGAAAAGCAGTTCTCACCAGATACCTTCGACAGTGGGTGTGTATTATGCAGCGAACCAACCGCTAAAAACTGCCATAGGCGCCTCATTGTCGAATACCTACAGCAAAAGTGGAACAATATAAATATACAACACCTTTAAACTCCCTCTTGTGGAGCAGGCATCCCTGCCTGCCCTTACAAAATTAATCAACGTTTGCAGTATCTCAAATGTCGCGACGTATTTTAGCATCAGTTGAAGGTGTTTCCCCATTTTGGGTTGCTTCTCCTGAAGATATGGTGCTGCAAAAGTTAATGTGGGGGAGAGGTAGTCAATCTGAAAAACAGTGGCGTGATGTTTTAGGTATAATCAAATTGCAAGCTGAAAACCTAGATTATGGTTATCTTGTCGAGTGGGCAGAAAGTTTAGATTTGGCTGATGCTTTGACAGAAGCTCTTGCTGAAGCTGGTGTTTAATAATATGGTGGCGCCTCTTCAAATGTAAAAGTTTATTGTCTCTATAGCTGTACAAGCATAAAAAAGGTCAAAGTTAATAACTTTGACCTGAGAATGTGGGATTTTAAGTTAAATTTTTGGTTATGGGTTTAACCAAGCTTCTAAATCAGAAATGTTCGAGAAATTTAAAAAATCTTCTCCTAACGCTTCTAGTTGATCTGTTGTTAGGGCTTGAAGACGCTCAAGGATTGATGAGTCGATGGCGCCAAATTTTCGGTTTAATTGACGACTTAAAAAGCGAAAAGCTTCATTTTTCTCAC
>ERZ1066124.295-NODE-295-length-40275-cov-28.885430_pt1 | contig 40275 bp, 46 predicted proteins | sample MGYA00382771_ERZ1066124 | MGnify/ENA primary metagenome ERZ1066124 (study PRJEB33369, sample SAMEA5778354) | biofilm metagenome | biome: Industrial cooling water; feature: Water cooling tower basin; material: Biofilm | place: United Arab Emirates | collected... | reverse complement strand
CACTGTCCACTGTCCACTGTCCACTGTCCACTGTCCACTGTCCACTGTCAACTGTTAAGAGGTAATACATGACTTCATTTGATGAAATCAATTCTAGAATTGAGGGTTCTGATGCCAATTGGGTAGCAAAAGAAACTCCTCTGACTTTGCTTTCTACCGCTCAAAAGCGGAGACTTTTAGGAGTTGTGGTCGATCGAGCGGATTTGGCGGCGGCGATGGCTCGCCGTCCCAGATCTGTAGTGCCTAACTTTGCACCGGCAATCGATTGGCGCGCAAACAACGGTAACCACATCAGTCCAGTAAAAGACCAAGGAAGCTGTGGTTCCTGCGTATCTTTTTGTACAGTATCGACCGTGGAATCAATGGCATCGATCGAACTAGGACAAAAGTTGGATCTGTCAGAAGCGGATCTGCATTTCTGTTCGGATCATGGGGCAAATTGTCAAGGTTGGTGGCCTCATGAAGCTTACAATGCGCTGATAACTCGCGGCGCGCCAGATGAAGATTGTTTCCCTTATAGTAGTGCTTTTACTTCAGGATATCCCTCGTGCATTATTGGTAAAAATCGAGACGCTCGCGCTGTGAGAATTACAGAATCGACCACGATCAATACAATGGTTGAACGCAAGAATTGGCTAACTAATGTGGGGCCAGTAAGTGCTGTAATTCACGTGTATGAAGATTTCTATTCCTATGGCAGCGGCATTTACAAACACGTTACCGGCGAAGATCAAGGTCTTCACTGCATTGAAGTAATCGGTTATTCAGATGCAGAAAAATGCTGGATCTGCAAAAATTCTTGGGGAACTCAATGGGGAGATAATGGCTTTTTTAAGATTGGCTATGGGGAAGCCGGAATTGATACGGAATTCCCATTTTGGACGGCGCGTGGGGTGAAAATTCCGGCAACGGAGGCTAAGCGAATTCCCGGATGGTTTGGGGCCGAAAATCAAGGGGCTGGGATTGCGATCGCCGACCTAAATCGTAACGGTCGTCCAGATTTAATTGTCTTACATATCGACAATCCGAGCGGTCAAAATCGCGGCTACTATCGCATTGGTTGGAATTTAGATACCAAAGGCAATGTGACAGGTGGCTGGAGCGAGATGAAACAAATTCCCGGCTCTTTTGGTGCAGAAAATCAAGGCGCTGGGATTGCGATCGCAGACCTTAACGGTAACGGTCGTCCAGATTTAATTGTCTTCCATATCGACAATCCGAGCGGAGAAAATCGCGGTTACTACCGCATTGGTTTCAATTTAGATAGTAACGGCAATGCCACTAACTGGAGCGAAGTTAAGCCAATTCCCGGTTGGTTTGGTAAGGAAAATCAAGGCGGTGGGGTAGCAATAGGAGACATTAACGGTAACGGTCGTCCAGATTTAATTGTCTTCCATATCGACAATCCGAGCGGAGAAAATCGCGGCTACTATCGCATTGGTTGGAACTTAGATGCTAACGGTAATGCCGCGGGTGGTTGGACTGATGTCAAACAAATACCGCAATGGTTTGGCTGGGAAAATCAAGGCGCTGGGATTGCGATCGCCAATGTTAACAATCGTCCCAGATTAGTTGTTTTCCACATCGACAATCCCAAAGGTGAAAATACTGGTTACTATCGCATCAGTCAGCCTCTAGACAGCAACGGTAACGTCACAGGTCAGTGGAATGAAGTTAAGCCGATCCCCGGATGGTTCGGATGGGAGAATCAGGAAGGAGACATTGCGATCGCCGATATCAATGGCAACAATCGTCCTGACTTGGTAGTATTCAACATCGACAATCCCAAAGGTGAAAATAGCGGTTACTACCGCATAGTTTGGGACATCCTCTAGATTCCAATTTCTATATGTAGGGTGCGTTAGCGTAAGCGTAACGCACCATCAAACCAGTATGAAAAAGAATCCCAGTTTCTAGGTCGATTATATTTGCACAGCTAAACTCGGCACATTAGCAGCAATCCATTCATACCAACTTTCTAACCCAACGCCAGTTGTAGCAGAAACTTGAAAGATCTGCATCTTCGGATTAACCTGCTTAGCATATTCAATGCAGCGATTGACATCAAATTGCACGTAAGGTAGCAGGTCTATTTTAGTAATAATCATCACCTCGCTAGCGCGAAACATGTGAGGATACTTAATCGGTTTATCTTCCCCTTCGGTAACAGAAAGAATCGCAACCTTTGCCTTTTCTCCCAAATCGAATAAAGCCGGACAAACCAAATTTCCCACATTTTCAATCATCACAATTGAATTCAACGGGGGATTGAGTTGTTGCAAACCCCGTTCTACCATTGCCGCTTCTAAATGACACCCAGTTCCCGTATTGATTTGGACAACTTTACACCCGGTTTCTTGAATTTTTTGAGCATCGTTAGAAGTTTCTTGATCTCCCTCAATCACGTAAATCGGGCATTTATCTTTTAAGTCATTAATCGTGCGAGTTAATAAGGTAGTTTTCCCCGAACCTGGAGAACTGACTAAATTTAACGCTAGAATATCTCTACCTTTGAACCATCCCCGATTTTGCGCTGCAATTAAGTCATTTTTTGCCAGAATCTTCTCTTCCAGGGTAATCGTATTCCCGTGCATTTTGGCGTGAATGTGGGCGTTGCTATCAGCGTGATGTTCGTGATTGTGAGAATGGGTAATCACAGTTCCATCCGCCAAGGTATGAGTATGAGTATGATGTCCGTTTGAGTTCATAGCAACTACTTCCCCCGTTTCGGGATTGGTAATTTTGGTTTCAGCATCATCAGAACAACCGCAAGTTACACACATAATTCTTCTATCTCCATTTCTTTTATTTTCAGTTCTTCACCCGCTATTATTTCTAAGTCTGTATTCCCACAGCCACAAATGCCAAAAGGTTGTTCTAGGGGAACTTTACCACCGCAGCGGCGACATATTGCTAAGCCTGGAATTTCGATAATTTCTAATTCGGCTCCTTCTACAATTGTACCTTGGCAGCAGACATCGAAGCAAAAACGGATAGCATCGGGCATAATCGCTGTCAGTTTGCCGATTTCTAATGTAACTCGCTGCACTTTTGTACCTTTGGCATTCTCAGCAACAATGGCGACGATATTTTGAGTGATTCCTAATTCGTGCATAATTGGTAATTGCTAATTGGTAATTGCTAATTGCTAATGGGGGTATAGGTTTGACGATCTGAGAAACCGGGTTTCTTGCTGCGATCTTTAATTTCCTAGCGACGATTTTTCAGAGAAACCCGGTTTCTTTGCGGGGGTTTTGGCAAGACTGAGGCAAATTTTATATATGTAGGGTGCGTTACGCTTACGCTAACGCACCATCTATCCCATTTGAGTTAAATTCCAATTGCCATTACATAAAGAATGTCTTTATCTGTTCCTAAAAATTGTTGAGTTTCATCGTCGTAATAAGCGCCGATACCGCTGCATTCAATTCCCAGATAGTTGCTAAAGAGATAAAGTCTCTGCCCTAAGAAACCTGCCAATTGCACGGCATTTTGATAGTTTCTATAATCCGAAACAAAAAACAACGTTGCGGCGCTATCTCTACCGATGGCTTGATTGACGCATAAGTAACCGGCTTTTTGACTGAAATCCCCCGATTTAATCAAATCTTTGCCTTTATACAAACCCGTTTCCATTCCTTCGACTCGATTGATAACCGAGTAAATTTCTATCTCCTCAAAACTTTCTGTGGGAATTGGTTGTTCGACTTGTTTGAGGATAGTCCAATAACTTGCTTGGGAAATCGACTCTTTTTTAAATCGCCGAATTGAACGCCGATTCCAAATTGTCTGGAAAAATTTATCTTTATCAAAGTTAAACTCAGGATATGCAAGTGGCTGTTGAGAACTTTTTGCCTCTGCGGTTTCTTTATAGCCATTTTCAATAAATTGATTTGGCTCAAAATAATCAGTGCCGGAAACAAAGGGAACTTTGAGCCTTAAACGCCTTATCTTCTTTTCTACAACCTCGCCAGAGATAGCGCAAGCTGCGATCAATTCCTTGTTCTCAAAGCCCAAATCGGCATTGAGGGAAATTTTATCAAAATCAAAGATAAGTTGTAGGTTTCTGTCGTGAAGATAGGCGGCAGCTTCAATCGCACCGAGATGATGTCCGCTATCTAGAAAGCAATAGCGAATGCTGCGGTTTTGATATTTCCAACTGGAACGATAATAAACGCAACTGACTAAAAAGATGAAGCCTTTGACAATTTGATTGGGAAAGATGTAACTCTCTACTCCATCATCGATTAATTCGTAGATTAGCGTTAGAGATTGACTGGCGACTTCTAGATGATAGATACCATCGACAATGCCTTTGATTCCCCTAATTTGTACGTAAATTTCTGTGGGATATAAAGCACCTGCGGAGGGATTTACGCGCAGTTGATAGGGGCCATCTTTATAGATTTTTTCAAAGGTAATGGCGCTGGTTAACCAGATAAATGAATGGATGGGATTGTTTACATCAAGGGTAAATCTCCGATAAAATTTTGGATAGGTTTTAAATGGGGAAGGCTGGGTGGAAGCATCGACGTAATTCGGATCTATCAGCACTGATAAATACGAGTGCTTGGTATCGTCGTGGTAGGTTTTCCCGGCTATCTTAGCTTGCAGCATTTTTTAGCACCTTGAATACTTCTTTAGTACTGGCGAAATCGAGGGCGCTAAAGTCGTCTAAGTTTTTCAGTTTTAGGTTGGGTTGGTATTGCAAAAGCAGTTGGACGACTTCGGTTTTTCCGGCTGAGGCGGCATACATTAAAACTGTGGCGCCGTTATCGTTTTGATTGTCGATGTTGATGTTTGATGCGATTAAAAGTTTGATCAAGTCGCTGTGGTTTTTGTAGCAGGCGAACCATAAGGCGTTGTTACCGTCGTTGTTTTTGATGTTGAGATCTGCACCTGCTTTAATTAGATCTTGGACTATTGCGATCGCTCCCTCTATTGTAGCTTTCATCAATCCGGTATCGCCGTTTTCTCCGCGCTGGTTTATGTTGGCTGGATTGTAGCCTTTTTCTATCAGCCACTGGTTGGTTGTTTCGCTTATTTGTTGCATCATGTTAGTTCCTTGCTTCTACGAGCATTGTCCCAAAATTTAGGGGTAAATAAAGTATTGTTTGTTACTTTAATTTCGGTTACCATTTTAAGATAATTAAACGAACAACAGAGGCACAGAGGATGCAGGGGAAGAGAATAGTTTAACCCAAGTTGCTAGTTATCAAACGATCCCCCCAACCCCCCTTGCCAAGGGGGGCTTAAGAGAGATTAACAGAAATTCTCCGCCTGAGTAAGGGATCTAATATCAGGTATTGCATAACTAGCAACTTGCGTTAGTTTAGCAAATTCTTGGGAGTTGATCGCCTACTAGCATGTCTATTATTCGTTCTGCGCCGAAGGTGGTTTTTAATAGGACAACGCCTGAAGGTGAGGGTATTGCTTCGCCGATTATGCTGGCATCTTTTCCGGCGGGATGGGTTTTCATTGCTGATAATACTGTTTGGGCATGTTCTGGTTTTACTACTAAGACTAATTTGCCTTCGTTGGCTAGATATAGGGGATCTAATCCTAAGATTTCGCAAATTCCTTTGACTTCTTCGCGGATGGGAATTGCTTGTTCGTTGAGGCGGATTCCTATGTTAGAGGTTTGGGCAAATTCGTTTAAAACTGTGGCTAATCCGCCTCGGGTTGCATCTCGCATGGCGCGAATTTCGGGACAAACTTTGAGGATGGTTTCTACTAATCCGTTTAAGGGTTGGCAGTCGCTTTCTATTTCGGTTTCGAGGGCTAATTCTCCACGGGCAATTAATATTGCCGCGCCGTGATTTCCTAGTTCGCCGTTGAGAATTATTACGTCTCCTGGTTGAATGTTATGGGCGGAAGGTGTTACTCCGGCTCGAATTATTCCTATGCCTGCGGTGTTGATAAATAGTTTGTCGGCAGAACCTCGATTTACGACTTTTGTGTCGCCTGTAACGATTTGAACTTGGGCAGCGATCGCAGCTTTTTTCATGCTTTCTACTACGCGCCGGAGGGTTTCGATTGGCAGTCCTTCTTCTAATATGAAGCTACAGGAAAGGTAGAGTGGTTTGGCACCGCTAACTGCTAAATCGTTGACTGTGCCGTTAATTGCTAATTCGCCGATGTCGCTGCCTGGAAAAAATAGCGGATCGACGACGTAAGAGTCGGTGGTGAATGCGAGTCTGTCTCCTTGCGCGATTAAGGATGTTAGGTCAAAACTTGCCCAATCTTCGAGTTGGGAAAGGATGGGATTATCTAAACTATTTACAAATACATCGTCGATTAAATCGCGCATCGCTTTACCGCCGCTTCCGTGGGCAAGGTTGATATGGGTATCGCGCACTTTGCCGCGTCGATTTTTGGCGGTTTCGACTTTTTGAAATAGAGGATTTTGTGCTGGGTTGCTAGAAGAAATGTTCATATTAATTAATAGGGACTGCCGTCTTTGTGGGCGAATATCCAAACGCCTGAATTATCTTTGGCGATTAAGTCGTCATCGGGATAGGTGACGTTGTCGTTGGGCGTGCGATCGCCTATTTCTAAGTACTCTACAATTCCATTCGATCGATTGATTAAATGATGTCCATTTGCCTCTCCTGCTGGAAAACCTGCTGCCATTCCTGGCTTTAAAATTTGCTCTCCGGCGTTGGTAACTAAGGTAACTTCTCCTGATAAAATGTAGATAAATTCATCTTGGTTATTATGCCAATGACGCAGTGATGAACGACTTCCCGGTTCGAGTTTGACGAGATTGACGCCGAAGTTTTTTAAACCTGCTGCATCTCCCAATCGCTTTTTAATTCTGCCTGCAACTAATGGTTTAAATTGGTCGGGGTAATTTGAAGTTTTTCTATCTGGTATTTTTTCGGGTTCTATTAACATGGCGCAACTCTTTGTTTTTGGTAAGATGCGATCGCCTGCTGGATAAATTTTTGCCAATTTTCATTGGGTATCCAAATTTGATGCAAATCTTGCGTCGCTTGTTCGTTACTTATCTGTTCGCGCAGCAGGCGATATAGATACATAAAAGCCGAAACTCTCATATTTGCCGCACAGTGGACAAATATAGATTTATCGGCGTTTGCTTCGACAATATTAAAAAAGCGGGCAAGATCGTCAAGGGTAGGATTTTCCCAAACTACGGGAATATGAACGTACTCCATCCCCAATGATTCCACAATTTCTTGCTCATTAGGCAAGGCATTTGAAGATTCCGGAAGTGCCAGATTTACGACGACTTGGTAACCCGATTCTTTAATCGCAGCAAATTGCGATTCAGTGGGTTGTCCTGATGTTGCCATTGAATCTGATAATTTAAGAAAGTTGTAAATCTCTTCGATTTTCATTCAGCTTATTGGTTCGTAAAAGGTAATGCAGACACCCGCCGGATCTAAAACTACAAATTCTTTGACCCCCCAAGGTTTTGCTTCTAACTTGCCATTCGGATGAATTATCTTTTCTCCCTTGCTTTCAAACTCTTGATAAAGTTGTTCGATGTTGGTGACGTGGATGCGAAGGCTGGTTGATTCTGCGAGTTGTTTGTAATCGTTTTTGACTAGAAAGATTTCTGCCGTGTCGCGCTTGACAATTGCCATCCGGATCGGGTTTCCTTCTTTATGGATGGTGCTAAAGCCAAGTTTTTCGTAGAATGCGATCGCTACCTCAACATCGCTACCAGCAGGAATCAGCGGGCTGATATTACCTAAAATTGGTTGTTGGTTCATAATTGTTGCTCTCGCATTACTATCAACGCCCACCAGGGATTTAAATCCAAGGGCTTTTAGCTCAAGTCCTCTCAAGAGGACTATTAAAAATTTTAGTCGATTTTAATGGATTTGTAGAGACGTTACATGTAACGTCTCTACAACCCGTAAAATCAATTTCCGGGGGGGCTTTGGGGCTTGTCTCAACAATTTACCCAACTAGCTGGCAACTTTTTCACCATGTCTACCGCTATGTTTATCTGAGTGCAATTCACCTCCCACTGCCCAATTTTCTCGCTCGAATTCATCGATGTGAATCGTCACCCACTCTGGCTTTGTTCCCAATGTAGAAACCAGCGTGTCGGTGATGGCTTTAGCTAGTTCTCTTTTCTTTTCGATCGAATGACCTTTGGCAATTTGGACGGTTACGAAAGGCATAATTTACCTCCTGAAATTGTCCTTTTGATTGATAGATAACGCAAGTTGCTAGTTACAAATATGGTTGGTTTGATCCCCCCTAACCCCCCTTCAAAAGGGGGGAACCGGATTCAAAGTCCCCCTTTTTAAGGGGGATTTAGGGGGATCGACAATGCTTGACCTCATAACTAGCAACTTGAGTTAGATAACACCCTGCGATCGCCTTTAAATCGTTACTTTTTCTTTTTCCGCTATCGGTTGTTTGGCAAATTTGGAGAGTCGTCCGTATTTATAATAGGCTGCACAAGCTCCTTCAGAGGAAACCATACAAGTTCCAATCGGAGTTTCGGGGGTGCAAGCCGTACCGAAGACTTTACACTGCCAAGGTTTTAACACTCCTTTGAGGATTTCTCCACACTTACAAGCTTTATGATCTGCGACTTTGACGCCGGGAATTGTAAATTTAACTTCGGCGTCGAATTGGGCATATTCTGCCCGCATTTTTAACCCAGAATTGGGAATATCTCCCAAGCCGCGCCACTCGAATTGTTCTCGCACTTCAAATACTTTATTCATTGCTTCGAGGGCATTAATATTTCCCCGTTTCTGCACGAGTCGATTGTATTGATTTTCCACTTCGCAGCGTCCTTCTACGAGTTGCTGCAATAGCATCCAAACCGATTGCAAAATATCCAAAGGCTCAAATCCAGAAACCACAATTGGTTTATGATATTCTTGGGCGATAAACTGATAGGGGTCGCTGCCAATTACCATGCTAACGTGACCGGGGCCGATAAATCCATCGAGTTGCAAATCGGGATTATCTAATAAGGCTTGGAGGGCGGGAATTACTAAAACGTGATTGCTAAATAGGCTGAAGTTTTTAATGTTTTCTGCTGCTGCTTGTAGGACTGTAAAAGCTGTGCTGGGGGCGGTGGTTTCAAACCCAATGGCGAAGAATACAATTTCTTTATCGGGGTTTTCTTTCGCAATTTTGAGACTATCTAAAGGCGAGTAAACCATGCGGATATCTGCGCCTTGAGCTTTGGCTTGCAACAGGCTATATTTTGAACCAGGAACGCGCATGGCGTCGCCGAATGTGGTAAAGATAACGTTGGGGTTTTGGGAGAGTGCGATCGCATCATCTAATCTCCCTTTTGGCATCACGCATACCGGACATCCAGGGCCATGAATAAACTCTATATTATCCGGCAGCATGTCTTCGATGCCATACTTAAATATCGAATGAGTATGACCGCCGCATATCTCCATTATTTTGAGCGGCTTTTCTAATTGTTTGCCTAATTTTTGGATTTCCCAAAGTAAGGCTTCGGCTTTTTTTGGATCGCGGAATTCATCGACGTATTTCATAGTTGATAGTTGATAGTTGATAGTTGATAGTTGATAGTTGATAGGTAAAATTAGTTGGTTATACTGGCTTGGGCTGCTGCTAGTTCTTGTAATAATTGCAAGGTTTCGGCGGCTTCTTGTTCGTCGATGCGATTCATGGCGAAGCCGACGTGAACTAGCACCCAGTCGCCGATACATGACGCGGGAGGATGTTTTTCGTCAACGATGCAGGCAATATTTACTTGGCGCTTGACTCCGCCTACGTTAACGATCGCTAATTTTTGATTGGCGTCGCTTATTTCTACTATTTGACCGGGAATTCCTAAACACATTTTTAATCTTCCTTTTGCTGTTTATTCTTGTCAGCGTGTTAGAATATCTAGTACAATTGATGCTCCGAATTCCGATTCAGGATCGATGTCCTGAATTTTTTCTGTCACTGCTTTTGCTGGTTGAACTTCTCCCATTTTAGCTAAAATAAAACCCGTCGCGGCATAGGCATTTAAATACCGCCTGATTTCAGGTTCTTGGCGGCGAATTGTTAAGATCGGTTTGAGTTTTTCCCAATCATCGGGTAAGTTTTCGGCTATTTTAATGGTTGCCAAAATTTTCTCTGCCATCTGGAGCGCCATTCGATTATTTTGCTTATAGTAAAAATAGCGATAGGCGGCAACCAGAATATCTGGATAAGCTTCGGCTTTTGCCAGAGCTTGGTTAATATATTCATCGGCAATGGCAGTATTTTCCCAGTGGTCTACTGCCTGCATTAACAGGCTTTTGACCGATTCTGGGACTTGATACTCGGAAAACGTATCTTGACTAGCTTTCATAGAATGATTGTGAGCGATACGCCTGACGGCACACTTCGTGAACGCAAATCCCCGACCAAACTTTTACAGGTTTTTCTTAACAATTGAGATCGTACCAAATCCGCTTTCATCACCCCCTTTATACCAAACGACTAAAGTCGCGGCTACACAAACAAAGCCTGCCTACGCAGGCTATAAAATAAAAGGGGTAGCTAACTCGGATTTGGTATAAATTGTAGGTTGGTTTGAGGTGACGAAACCCAATCTACCCCTGACGCAGAAACCCGGTTTTTCAAAAAAACCGGGTTTCACCAATCCTAAGCTTTGACGCGCAGATCCGCTGGGGGTGTTAGTAAAGCTTCAACAAATAGCTCTCTCGATGTTTTTTGTGGTACTTTGCCACTTTGGAAAGCTAAGTCAGCTTCAAGTTCGTCTACTAAATCCCAAGCATCGTTTGCTTCTTTCGTGTGAGTTCCGTAGGTAGCAGAAGCAGAGCGAGCATCGGAAACTGCTTGTTTAAGTTTTTGTTCTAGGAAAGCGATTTTGGGATTTTCTAGGAAGTCGCTCTTATGTACGATGTCGCCAACAGAAATAATCCCCAATAATTCGCCAGCAATTACGGGTGCTTGTAAAATTCCCGTCTGACCAAATAACCGCGCTACGTATTCAACGCCCAGATCGGGATTGACAACAATGCAGGGTTTGGTCATGATTTCATAAACCCGCACCTGCTTGGTATCTTTGCCGTATGCAACGACTTTGAACGCAATATCTGCTTCGGTGACAATCCCGTATGCGTCTTCATCGTTGCGAGTTTCTACAACGAGCGATCGCACTCCTTTCAACCGCATTAATTTTACCGCGTCTTCTACCGTTGCCGAACCGCGAATCAGCGCGACATCTTGCGTCATTATGTCTTTAGCTTTCACGATCGATGCTCCTTCAATTAATTGGCTTGTGTTAGAAATCAATGCTCTTATAAACTGCTGCAATAAACCACTCAGCAGAAACAATCTGATGTGCATGAAAACTTTAATGGTGGCATCTTCAGAGATTTTTTATTCATCCCTGAAACATTGAAATTTTCTTGGAGAAGACCTACGCATTTCTCCGGCTTTTAATTTTAGAGATATTCTCTTTACCCTCACTTTTGAGGGAAGACTCAGGAGTACGTATGTCTACTCGCTTGTTTGAGTTTTGGTTTACTGCGAACAATTTAACCTACTTTTATAGTATCACCAATACTTGGGCTAACTCTGAATTTTTCTTTTCCTTAATATTTTCCAAATTCTAATTGAGCAGAACTGACGCAGATAAACCGGGTTTCTTTGGAAACAGCAAGAAACCCAGTTTTTAAGATTGTCGTGGATAAGTACTATTGAGTTTAATAATCAATAAAAAATGGCGGCAGCGATCGCAGCTTGTCCCAAGGATAAACCGCCATCATTGGGCGGTACGATGCTATGAGTGAGTACGGTGATTCCTTTTACTTGCAAGCGCTTGCTAATTAGGTCTAACAAAACACTATTTTGCCAAACGCCGCCGGATAGGACAACTCGATCGATGAAATTGCGATCGCATAAACGGGTAACCATGTCTGCGATCGCATTCGCCAAACCTTGATGGAATTTTCTAGCAATAGCAGATTCAGGAACCTGCTGTTGCAAATCGTCCAACAAGGCTTGCCACATAGGACGCGATTCTAAGTACGAGATATTATTAATCATCCCAATTTCAAAGGGATAAGCGCCGGTTTCTTTATCATCATTTAAGCTATTGATATCAATTAATGCTTCCATTTCAATTGCCGCTTGTCCTTCATAGCTGCACTCTTCTCGACAGATGCCAATCGCCGCAGCTACGGCATCAAATAAGCGCCCGCAAGAAGAAGCAAGAGGAGAATTAATTCTTTTTTCTACCATCTGATTTAGCAGATTCAGAGGCTTTTGTGCCAAAAAAGTCAATAGGTCTAAATCCTTATATTTTTGTTTTAAATCCTGCCAATTGAAAGCTGCTGTCAAGTGGGCGTAAGTATTGCGCCAAGGTTGATAAATCGCTTGTTCGCCGCCAATCATCGCCACGGGTTTAAAGGTTCCCAAGCGTTTGTAACTGCGATAATCTGCTAAGAGGAATTCCCCGCCCCACAGCGTGCCATCTTCGCCGTAACCCAATCCATCTAAAGCAATTCCTAACACGGGTTGCGTATCGAGAGGCAGGTGATTTTCTGCCATGCAAGCGGCGATATGAGCGTGATGATGTTGGATTTGGTAGAGTTGTAAATTGTTCGCGGCGGCGAGTTCTCGACCTAGTTTGGTGGAGAGATATTCGGGGTGTTGGTCGATTGCGATCGCCTCCGGTTTATGCTCGAATAAATCCAAGTACAAATTCAGCGTATCTCGATAAGCATTAAACGCCGCAGCATTTTCCAAATCCCCCAAATGTTGCGATAAAATTGCCTCCCCATCCCGCAACAAACAGAAAGTATTCTTTAACTCGCTACCCATTGCCAAAATATGCGGGGCAGCTTTAAATCCATCGGGTAAGGTAATCGTAGAAGGCGCATATCCTCTAGCGCGGCGGATTGTTTGCAACTTGTCCCCAAGTACCCGCACCACAGAATCATCAATGCGGTTAACAATATCGCGATTGTGGAGTAAGAAATAATCGGCGATTTTACCCAACTTCTCCCGCGCTTCATCGTTATTTATACATTGCGGTTCATCGGAAAGATTGCCGCTGGTTAATACAATTGGACGTTCCATCCGCTTTAAAATTAGATGGTGCAGCGGCGTATAAGGAAGCATAAATCCCAGAGTATTTTGCCCTGGCGCAACTGAAGCCGCAACAGACTTCTCTAATTCTTGTGGGGTGGGCATTCTGCCCGCCTTTGAGGGAAGTTTGTGGAAAAGTCTAATCGCATTTTGGCTGGTGTCTTTCCTTTGTAATAAAACAATGGGTGCGGCGGGACTTTGTAGTAATTCTCTTTCTTTAGCACTGACAAGACAATACTTTTCAATAATTTCTATATCCCGCGCCATTAAAGCAAAGGGTTTATGATAGCGTTGCTTGCGCTGACGCAATTTTTCCACCGCAGTTTCATTCGTCGCATCGCAAGCTAAATGAATTCCCCCTATCCCTTTAATCGCGACAATTTCACCCCTTTGTAATAGGGTACAAACTGCATCCACATCATCCATCATCGAGAACATAGAAGCAGTCACAGGTTTACCATCTGCGCGTTCTAACCATGCAGCAGGGCCGCATTTATAACAGGCTACAGGTTGGGCATGAAAGCGACGATTTTCTACATCGTGATATTCTTTTTCGCATTCCGGACACATGGGAAAATTCGCCATGCTGGTGTTGCGCCGATCGTAAGGAATTGCCCGAATAATACTTAAACGAGGCCCGCAATGAGTGCAATTTGTAAAAGGATAGCGATACCAGCGACTAAATGGATCGAGTGTTTCGGTTTTGCATTGAAGACAAGTAGCAGCATCGGGGGCAATTTTAGTGCGGACTTTACTGCTGATGCTAGAGGCGATCGCGAAATCATTTAACTCATCTAAATTGCCTTCATAACCAGTGCGAATAATTGCCTCAATCTTGGCTAAAGGCGGACATTCTTCCTGCAACCTTTGGACAAATTCATCGATAGATTCATCAGTACCGGAGGCGCGAATTAAAACGCCTTCCCCGTCGTTGCAAACATCTCCTTTTAACCCACAAGCTTTAGCAAGGCGATACACCGTAGGACGGAATCCTACGCCTTGAACTGTGCCGCATACCCTGATTTGTTCTTGAGTCATTGGTAATTGGTAATTGGTAATTGGTAATTGGTAATTGCTAATGGGTTAGATGCAAGAGTAGAACTCGATTATTACCGGAGTCAGAAATAACTGCTGTATTCCCGCAAATTTGTATCGCGTAAGGCCAACAAAAAGTATCTCGCATCGCCAGTCCGAAATCGCGATTTTCGCCTTTACTTTGAAAATCTCTTTGTCCGGCGATCGCATCTGCATCAGCCCCCTGTAAAGATAAAATTGATAGTGGCTTTTTCCACCCCAATAATCGAGAATTCGCCGTATCGGCAACGAATAACCAATCGCCCCAAGTGCCAACGCCATAAGGCAGACTCAAACTACTAGGAGTCGGACAATAAACCCCTTGATTCATCTCCACCAATTCAAAATCCTTTTGCCCTAAAACAACGGCACAAGGAGTGTTATTTTCTGTGGGGATTCCTTCCCAAATCATCGCGCGGTTATTTCCCGCATCAATCAAGACTAGATTATCTTCCCAAAAGGTGATGCTATGAGGCCATCTCATACTCGAAGCAGTGGGAGAATCGCCGCCGTTTTCGTTACGAGAAACCATATCCGGTTGTCCCAAAACCACATCCGCAGGTTGACCGTTTTCTTGCGGTAATTGATTCCAAATCAACACTCGCCGATTTCCCGTATCGGTAACAAACAATCGCCCTTGATGATACAAAACCCCATAAGGCCAGTGTAAGGTATTCGCATCTGCATCCAAGCTTCCCCGATTCGATTCGTTGTGGGTAAAATCCGCTTGTCCTAACACCAAATCTGCTGGAACATTACTATCTTCCGGCAGACTTTTCCAAATCAAAACGCGATGATTCCAAGCATCCGCCACCACCAATCCTTCCCCACAAACGCAAACGCCAGTCGGTACGCTTAACGTTGCCCTTCCTGGCGTTTTTTTAGCATTTTGTCCTTCAGAATTAAAGTTTGGTTGTCCGATAACCCAATCAGCAGGTCGTCCATCTTGTTGAGGTCGATTTCGCCATCCCAATAATCGATGATGTCCCGTATCCGACACCCACAAAGCACCTGTTTCTGATACCAAACAAGCACCGCGAGGGCCAAATAAAGTAGTAGCAGTAGGTTCAACGGGAATTGCTAATTCACCCTGTGCGGGACTTTTACCTAAAATTACCTCAGCACCAACAGCAACGAGGGGCAAAGGTTGAGGTTGCTTGGTCGCGTTTGAGTTAAGTGCTGTGGGAGGACTAAGCTTTATTCGGGTATCCATTTTTTTAATCGGTTTGAACCGATGACCCTACAACAATGCTAGCGAATTTATTACTCAATTGGGTAATTGGTAATAGGTAATTGGTAATGGGTAATTATTTCTCCACCTGCACAAATACCTTATTACCCTCCACTCGCACGGGATAAGACTCTAGGGGAAGTTCTGGCGCAGTCAAGCATTGACCATTTTCCAATTTGTACTTAAATCGGTGAAAAGGACAGGTAATAATTCCGTTACTAACCTGACCCATATCTATAGGATAGGCGAGGTGAGTGCAAGCATTGCGATAGCAGGTAATTAAGTCACCTTTTCGCCATAAAATTATCGAATTTCCCCCAGCTTTTGCCGCCAGGACAACCCATTCAGGAATTTTTTCCACCGTCGTTACTTCGACCCATTCATATTCTCTTGGATGGTCAAAGGGACTGGTTAAACTCAGATCTGCCTCCTTGGTTTTATTAACTGCAACTACATGGGTAATTTCCGGACAATAAGCCTTGATTGTCTGTTCTATTCCTTCAGTTAAAGTCAGGCTGGACGCGACGCAATGACTGCAATTTCCGATTAACCGAATTTCTACCGTATCCGGTAATTTAACTGCCACTAATTCCACATCGCCATCATGGCTTTTTAAGCTAGGGCGGACTGTTTCTAAAGCTGCTTGAATTCGCTGTTCTAAAGGTACTTGCGGCGGTTTTACTAATTCGTGATAGCGCAAGATGCCGTAGACAACCTCATCTTCAACCGCATGGCGCAATGCTTCTAGAGATTCTTGCTTAACGGTGCGAATTAATCGAGTTAGCGCTTCTTTATGTAAATCTTCAATCGCTCTTTTTAATCCCACAACGACACAGCGCTGACCTTCATCCCACTCGGAAATAATTGCTTCAAAGCGACCGATTTCTGCGACTAATTCTTCTAAAGTATGTTTCTCTTCAACGGTTGGTTTATCCTTGGCGATGGTCATAATAAATTGCTAATAGCTAATGGCTAATGGCTAATTGCTAATACAGTTTTCCCATGAATGCGAAACACAAGGGGAAGGGGCGGGTTTAGTTCAATTGTTTGTTTTTATCAAATGTAACTGGTAAAACCCGCCCCTACAATTCCCACATGTTGATATGTACCCGATTGAGGTAAATTGTCCCTCATCGTCAATTTTTACTTCATTTTGACATCCTTCAGTAAAAACGGCATGATTGCGCCTGTTGCTAAACTGGAGACGATAACCGGAAACCAAAAAGGTACTTCAGCTTGTGCTAGCGATACCAATAACAGCGAACCAATTCCCGCACCAATCGCAGTTTGTCGATAAAAATATCCGGGATTTCTTAGCAGCTTTCCTTTGAGAAGTAACTTTGTCGAAAACCAGCCGACTTCTAACATGAATCCTCCTAAATAGTTGATAGTTGATAGTTGATAGTTGATAGTTGACAGTTGACAGTTGACAGTTAGTTAACCTTAGTAGAAGTACTTTAGCTCTCAACCAAGTTTTTCTTTGATAATTGTCTACTGTCCTTTGTTGGCAGAAAGGTAATTGGTTGTTGGGGAAGTTTTAGCCTACAAATCTGAGGATGACTAACCCGATTAATACGGCGGGAATTACGCCCGCTGGGCCAAATAGTCCACCAATCATAGCAGCTAACTGATTGCCTAAATCTTTTCCACCCACCAACACTCCGCCTATTGCACCGCCGATTACCGATAAAGCGGCTGCTAACACTAACCACACTAATCCCGTCACCAGATTGATATCACCAGCTGCCAAGCTGGTAAGAAAGTCTTTCAATGTCGGGCTTGTCAAAATTTCATCCATTGTGTGTTCTCCTCAGTTAATAATTTCAGATTTCAGATTTTAGATTTAAATTAAATCTGCAATCTAAAATCTAAAATCTACAATTCTTCTAATGCTTGGGCTACGGTTTGCGCTTGTTCTATCTGTCCGTATTGGGTGAAAATTGCCAACGATTCTTGATAGTAATTACTTGCTTGGGCGAGATTTTTCGGGTTTCCCGCTTTTGGTTTTTCCCAGTCGTCGGGTAAGTTAGAAAGGGCGTTGGCTTTGTTAGAAATGGTGTTGGCGTATTCTAAAGGCGTGTCTTGACGTGTCCTCACTTTTAACGCTTCATTGTAGGCCGCGATCGCTCGCATATTATTCTCTACCGGATGAGAACTCGGCAAGTATTGCAAAGCGTTGCCCAAATTATTCTGCAACATCGCATATTCGCTGGGATGATCGATCGGGTTAATGTGCTTTAGCGCCGACTCAAACGATTGCACAGCTAACCCCTGACGCAATTCTTCCCCCGCCGCCGTTAACGGCATCGAAAGGTATGCGATCGCAATATTATTGTGCAAAATCGCAAATTCCTGGGGATACGCCGCTGCGGTAAACACCCGCAACGCCCGCTGATACGCAGAAATCGCATCCGCCACCTTCGCCAAATTAAACGGCACTAGCGATTGCAACACCAATCCCAAATTCATCTGCGCTTCCGCCACTTCCTCTGGCGAGGCGAATTCTTGCAACACCGGCATCGCTGCTTCATACCCCGCCTTCGCTTGCATCAGCAAATCCGCCCCCTCCGCCGGGATTGTGCGTAGCGCCGTCGCCATTCCCGCCGTCGCCCGCGCTTTTAGTAGGGGATACTCGTCATTGCACAATGCGATCGCGCGATCGTACAGAGTTACCGCATCCTGCAACTCCTTGGCACTTTTGGGCTTTTTCTGAAAACCCAGCGCCATCTCGATCAGCATTTCGATTTTTTCTGGAGTTGTTGCTGATTCTGATTCTATCGCTGCGATCGCTGCCTTCACCGCCGCATCGGTGATGCTAGGTGTCACCACCACCCTCCTTTAACTAGCTAATGATTAACCGCCCACTTCCCGCCTTTAATAATTCAGTACTATAAAGCACCATTATTCTAAAAATCTAGACTTCATTTTCAAATGTTTACAATCCGATCCATTTTTTTAAAACCCTTTTATTTTTCTCAAAAAATGCCAGCTTTCCTCAAGCACTGAATGCCTGATATAGATTATATTGAAATTTTTTATCAACTAGATTTAAACAAAGAATTAGTTGTTTAAATCTAGCTAAGTATAGATACTTGTCGATCGCTAAAACCTTTACTTACAAGGCTTTCAAGCCTAAAATAGACGTGGTAATTCGACATCGTAGCACTAAGCTGACCTATATAAATCCCCAGTTTTAAACTAAAAAATTGTTGTTAAAACTACTTTTTTAGGCTTTCTTTATATTTGGTGATTCAGCAAATTATAAAATTTTATTAAACCCAATAGTCTTAAATCGAAAATTGCCAGATATTGAGAAATAAGAGTGTAGAAGCGAGTGGCGATTCCCTGCGGGGGGCAGAGAAATCGTCACCGTGATTTGGCATTGGAAACAATAGAAAAAATTTAGCTTATGGTCAACGTACTGTGGCTGCAAGGTGCTGCCTGTTCGGGTAACACCATGTCATTTCTCAACGCCGAAGAACCCACCGTCTGCGACTTAATTGCAGATTTTGGTATCAACGTGCTTTGGCATCCATCCTTGGGATTGGAATTAGGCGCAAACTTGCAAAAACTCTTGTGGGATTGCATCAACGGCAAAATTACCCTGGATATCCTAGTTTTTGAAGGCAGCGTCGTCCAAGCGCCCAACGGCACCGGAACTTGGAACCGTTTCGCCGACCGTCCGATGAAAGACTGGTTAACCGACCTTTCCCAAGTTGCCAGCTTTGTCGTTGCGGTGGGAGACTGCGCCACCTGGGGCGGAATTCCCGCAATGGAACCCAACCCCAGCGACTCGACCGGATTGCAATTTCTCAAACGCAAAGAAGGCGGATTTTTAGGCACAGAATACCGTTCAAAAGGCGGATTACCTGTCATTAACATCCCCGGATGTCCGGCGCATCCAGACTGGATAACTCAGATATTAGTTGCCATCGCAACCGGAAGAATTAGCGACATTGCCCTGGACGAATTAAATCGACCCCAAACCTTTTTCAAGAGTTTCACCCAAACAGGATGTACCCGCAACGTACACTTTGCCTACAAAGCATCCACCGCCGAATTTGGACAGAGAAAAGGTTGCCTATTTTACGACTTGGGTTGTCGGGGTCCGATGACTCATTCATCCTGCAACCGGATATTGTGGAACCGAGTTTCTTCCAAAACCCGCGCCGGAATGCCATGTTTAGGTTGCACCGAACCAGAATTCCCCTTCCACGACCTCAAACCCGGAACAGTGTTTAAGACCCAAACCGTCTTAGGAGTGCCAAAAGAATTGCCAGTAGGCATCAACAAAAAAGACTACGCCCTCCTCACCATCGTGGCAAAAGATGCAACGCCAAAATGGGCAGAAGAGGATATTTTCACAGTGTAGCTAATGGCTAATCGCTAATTGCTAATGGCTTGAACAATTAGCAATTAGCCATTAACTATCAACTATCAACTATCAACTATCAACTATCAACTATGCCAGTACAAACATTAGACATTTCCCCAGTTGGGAGAGTAGAAGGCGATTTAGATGTCCGCGTTGAAATCGAAGATGGATATGTAACCAACGCTTGGACGCACGCCGAACTGTTCCGAGGATTTGAAATTATTTTACGCGGAAAAGACCCCCAAGCCGGATTAATTGTCACCCCTCGCGCTTGTGGAATTTGCGGCGGTTCCCACTTAACTTGTGCCTCTTGGGCATTAGATACCGCCTGGGGTACGGAAGTTCCCCGCAACGCAATTTTAGCCAGAAACTTAGGTCAATTAGCCGAAACAATTCAAAGCATTCCCCGCTATTTTTACGGCTTATTTGCCATCGACTTGACCCATAAAAAATACCAGCACAGTCCATTTTACGATGAAGCAGTCAAACGCTTCGCCGCCTTCACGGGTAAATCCTACGAATTAGGCGTAACAATTTCTGCCAAACCCGTCGAAATTTATGCATTATTAGGCGGACAATGGCCTCATTCTAGCTACATGGTTCCCGGCGGCGTCATGTGCGCCCCGACGTTAACCGATATAACCCGCGCTTGGTCGATTTTGGAATATTTCAAAACCAATTGGTTAGAACCAGTTTGGCTGGGATGTTCCTTAGAACGCTACGAAGAAATCAAAACCTATGACGACTTCATGGCGTGGATTGACGAAAATCCCAATCATGCCAATTCCGACTTAGGTTTCTATTGGCGAATGGGGTTAGATATCGGTTTAGATAAATATGGCGCAGGCGTGGGCAAATACGTCACTTGGGGATATTTACCCCACGAAGATCGCTATCAAAAACCGACAATTGAAAGTCGAAATTCTGCCGTCATTATGAAGAGCGGCGTCTACGACAGTTTTACCGACACTCACCGATTAATGGATCATACCTTTGCCCGCGAAAATACCGCCCATGCTTGGTATGAAGAAGGCAATGCCGACGTTCACCCCTTCGATCGCACGACTAAACCGATTCAGAAAAATACCAAAGATTTCGAGGGTGCTTATTCTTGGTCAAGTGCGGTGCGTCACCAAGATTTAGGCAGATTAGAAGCAGGGGCGTTGGCGCGTCAATTAGTTGCAGGCGGAAAACATGGGGAATCTTGGCAACATTATGATGGGTTTATTCTCGATGCTTTCAAACAAATGGGTGGGGCAAATATTCACCTGAGACAATTAGCACGAGTTCACGAACTTGTCAAGTTATATCGAGAAGCAGAACGCTGCTTGCGCGAATTTAAACTCAACGATCCTTGGTATATCAAACCAACAGAAAAAGATGGTCGGGGATGGGGTGCAACTGAAGCGGCACGGGGTTCTTTGTGTCATTGGGTGGAAATTGAAGGCGGCAAAATTAAGAATTACCAAATGATTGCACCCACGACTTGGAACGTCGGCCCCCGCGACGGTGAAGGTGCAAAAGGGCCGATTGAAGAAGCATTAATTGGGACGCCAATTCAAGATGCTACCGATCCGGTGGAAGTTGGTCACGTCGCGCGATCTTTTGATTCTTGTTTAGTTTGTACAGTTCATGCTCATGATGCAAAAACTGGGGAGGAATTAGCGCGTTTTCGGACTGCGTAGAAAATAGCTAATGGCTAATGGCTAATGGCTAATTGGGATGCAGTTAGCCATTAGTTTTGTTTTGTTATTATTCTTGCTAGCATTTACTCATCATCAATAAGACTCATTTTTGACTCTCCACACAAGTCAACAGATCTATGCCATTGAGCGTGATGTTTTGAACATAAAAGCACTAGATCGGTATATCTCTCGTTGCCTTTATTATCGTATGTCAGATGATGAACATGAAGGTCTGCTTCCCAGTTATCCATATACCATGACTCTCCCATTGCATAGCAAGATTGTTCTTGGCATAAGGCTCTATGAATTAGGATTTGCGCTGCACGAACCTTGGCCCAATGTTTTGTTTTCAAGTACAACTCATAGGGGAGTTTGCGAAGTTCTAATATAGTTGCTTCCTCATTGCGAATAGTCAGGTTGAACCACAAAGCATTTATTGCTTTTAGTCGCGGTCGCTCGTTCGACAGTTCTCTTTCTATATTTGTTGTAGCTTGATAATTGTTCAGCCATTGTCTGATGCTGTTTCTTTCTTGGTTTATTTCGTTACATAAAGCCCGATGCTGTTTGTAGTATTGGCTAAACCCAACGCGCTTTTGAAATTGCTGCCACCTTATTTGAAGTTCATAATCATAAAGTTCGTCATAATTCGATATGCCGTGGTAGAACCTGAATTGATTCTCCGTTAATTTTTGAATCCTGACATACTGCGAATGATAAAATAATGCTGCCTGGTGATAAAACATATCAAGCCACTGTTTGTAGATAAATTCTCCTCGCTCGGCAGATGTCAAGACTTTCCTAAAATATGAAACAAAAATGTCATAACGCAATGGCTCAAAGATGTGGTAGTCAAACGGATCAGCAAGCATATTTGAAGTTGATGTGAAAAACTCTGGATGAAGTATCAGCAGCCGACAATATATTATGCCGCGCACTAGCATAATATTTTACTATAATTATAAAATTTTTACAGCAGATTGCCAGTCAGTCGTTCAGAAGATTAGTCAGTAGGGTGCGTTACGCTGACGCTAACGCACCCAATTCAACAATTTGAGAGTAAATTGTATTCCTTGCTTATCGGTGAAATGCGATCGCTTACGTTCCCGTGATGCTATTCGAGTCAATGGGATGAAATGCGATCGCATTTCCATCACCATCTCAACTAGAAACAAAAGCTCTAGGAGCAGGTGCGCCTCTGAGCATTCCTTCTGTACTGAGATCTTCATCTATCTCTTCCCAATGAATGCCATAACCTCCACCACAGATTTCCCACTTGGCTCGTTGTTGTTCTGTAGCATTAAATAATCTTGGATACCAAGTTAAAGGAACAGTAATGGTTCGTCCATCCATCAGATCTACGCTAATTGTTTCGTCTGTAAAGTAGACATTCTTAACTCTCTCATCCGCTCGAATTGCCAAAATACCCATACCAAGCCTCCAGTAGAATTTGTTGATTTTCTTGTACTATAGATTGCAATTTGTTCAGTTCTTTGGCACTAAAACCAATATTACTTGCCAAGCTGACTGTTTCCAGCCAAAATTTAGCTGACGAGTTGTCGCGGTCAATATGGACGTGCGGCGGTTCGTTTGGCTCATGGCTTTTGAAGTAAAGTTGCTAAGTATCTACTCGTAGAACTGTTGGTATAATTCTATGTTACACAATGACTAAAATAGCATAAGTCAATCTCATCCCAGATTAAACAGTGATGCCAAACTCCGAGCAAGATGTACCTCAACGCCCTGTTTCGCGGCAATGGATCGATACTCGTTCATGTGCCATAGGTTGTCTGGGCTATGTAGCAGGAATAGTGACTTTGCCAATCGTTATATTTATCTGGTCGAATACACCCGATATTAAAAAGGAAAGATTTTTGGATAGAGAAACTAATAAATGTCAGAAATGTGATTTATCCAACCAAGACCTAGCATTGAGAAATTTAAACAATGCAGATTTCTCAGAGGCAAACCTTCAAAATACGATTTTAGGAGGAGCTAAATTAAAGAATGCTAATTTTTCCAATGCTAATCTTAAACAAGCTGTGCTGCGGCAAGCAAATCTAGAAAATGCTATTTTTAATCGCGCAAATTTGGAGAAAGCAGATTTCCGCTGTGGCGCTGGGACTTGTACTTATCTCGCTAATACAAGCTTTAGAAAGGCGAATCTAACTGGTGCTGATTTTAGATACGTTGGATTTACGCCAGTGGGTGAGATCGGATTACCAAATGTTGATTTTACAGAAGCAGATTTAACTGAAGCTAACTTTGAGGGTGCTAGCTTAAAGGGAGCTTTGATCGAGCGAGCCAAGTTATGTAAAACAACAATGCCTGATGGAAAGATGTCAAATCGAGACTGCTAGATTTGAAAATTGAATAGTTACAAAAAACTAGATGAGGCAATCTTACATGCTAACTATTATTGGTTGCGGCAATCTCAATCGAAATGATGACGCTGTAGGTGCAATTATTGCCCAACGCCTTCAGCAATTTCTCGCCGAAAATCCTTATCCAAATGTCCAAGTTTATGACTGCGGCACGGCGGGAATGGAAGTAATGTTTCAAGCTAGGGGTAGCAAACATTTAACCATTATTGATGCGAGTTCGACGGGTTCCGAACCCGGTGCAGTGTTTAAAGTTCCTGGAAAAGAATTAGAAGCTTTACCGGAACCAAGTTATAATTTGCACGATTTTCGCTGGGATAATGCTTTAGCTGCGGGGCGAAAGATTTTTAAAGATGATTTTCCTCAAGAAGTGACGGTTTATTTAATTGAAGCGGAAAATCTTGATTTTGGGTTAGAATTAAGTCCGGCTGTTAAGCGTGCTGCCGATATTGTTTTTGCAGAAGTGACTGAAATTATGAGGAATTATGCCGGAAATTGAGCATCGCTGCAAGCATCGCGCCAACTTCACAGCTAATATCCTCAAGCGGCGATAATATTAGTAAGCACTCTCAAGGAAAATACCAATGTTAACCACTACAGAAGCATCAAAAATCTTGACGCTAGAAGACTATATGCTCAATCCCCCCGATAATACAGAATGGGTGGATGGGCAATTAGTCGAGAAAAACGGCATGGCAGCAAAACAAGGTCGAATTCAAGCTAGACTCGCTAGGTATTGGGGAAATTACATCATTTCCAGCAATCGAGGTGGAGAAGTTTACACAGAAACTCCTTGTCGCACAGTAGAGCGAGGGCGTTGTCCTGATGTTGCCTACATCACACCAGAATTACTGACACAATTTGGTGTTAACTTTACTGTCTTACCTCAGAGTTTCCCTCTCATTGCTGAGATTGTTTCGCCAACAGATCGAGCGGAAGAAGTATTTACAAAAGTCAGAGAATATTTAGAATCCGGCTGTCAAGAAGTTTGGCTAGTTTTTCCTGAAAGTCAGTGGGTTTTAGTCATCACCCAACAGCAGCAGAGATTGTTTAATTTAGGTGAAGTGGCTAGCACTCAAATTGTTCTCCCAGGTTTTAGCGTATCCGTCGATGAATTGTTAGCTTGAAAAATTAGCGCTTTGGTTGTTAAATCAAAACTTATAGTCTATTAAAATACTGCCATGTTAAACAAACCTAAAAAAAGCTGGACACCGGAAAACTGGGCAAGTTGGAAACCCTTCGGCATCGGCGAACAATATCCTAATAATTATTGGGAAGTTTTTCGCGCCATTTGGATGTCGCGAGACAACCTTCCCTATGCGTGGGAAGTCCTCAATAAAGGTGTCTGCGATGGCTGTGCGTTAGGCACAACGGGAATGAAAGATTGGACAACAGATGGCATTCACGTGTGCAATGTGCGTTTGCGTTTGTTGCGGATGAATACAATGCCAGCATTCGATCCGGCAATTTTAGCGGATGTTTCGCAGTTAAAAGGTAAGCGCAGCGCCGAGTTACGCGATTTGGGACGCTTGCCTTATCCGATGATCCGCCAACGCGGGGAAAAGGGATTTAAACGGGTGAGTTGGGATGAAGCTTTAGACTTGATTTCTAGTCGCATCCGCAGCGCGATCCCCCCCAACCCCCCTTCCCAAGGGGGGAGCAGGAGCGACTTCCAACCCTCCCTTAGTAAGGCAGGGGAGTTGGAAGAATTTGCCCCCCCCTTGGCAAGGGGGGATGGGGGGGATCGACTCGGCTTTTATATCACCAGTCGCGGCACTGTGAATGAAACCTATTATGCCGTCCAAAAAGCAGTCCGGGCAATGGGAACAAATAATATCGATAATGCTGCCCGAGTTTGTCATTCTCCTAGTACTGCTGCACTTAAAACATCCCTCGGCGTCGCGGCAACAACTTGCTCTTATAAAGATTGGATTGGCACAGATTTATTGGTATTTATTGGCTCAAATGTCGCCAACAATCAGCCGGTTACGGTTAAATATCTCCACTGGGCAAAGAAAGCGGGGACAAAAATAGTTTGCATCAACAACTATCGCGAACCGGGAATGGAGCGTTACTGGGTACCTTCGATTGTAGAAAGTGCTTTATTTGGGACTAAATTTGCCGAAGATTTCTTTTTAGTCAATGTTGGTGGAGATGTTGCTTTCCTCAATGGTACGCTCAAGCACTTAATTGAAAATAACTGGCTCGATCCGAATTTTATTCAAAATTATACCGCAGGTTTTGCCGAGTTAAAAGCTGCTCTCAATACGCAATCATGGGCAGAATTAGAGCGAGTTTCTGGTGCGACTAAAGAAGACATGTACGCCTTTGCCAAAATGGTAGGAGAAGCGCAAAAAGCTGTGTTCGTTTGGAGTATGGGAATTACTCAACACGAATGCGGCGAAGATAACGTGCGTTCCATTATTAACCTCGCTTTAACTAAAGGATTTGTGGGGCGGGAAGGATGCGGATTAATGCCAATTCGGGGACACTCTGGCGTCCAGGGTGGGGCAGAAATGGGATGCTATGCGACGGCTTTTCCAGGGGGTAAACCGATTACTGCTGAAAATGCTGCCGAATTGAGTAAGATTTGGGGATTTGATGTTCCTAGCAGCAAGGGATTAATTGCCACAGAGATGATTGATGCGGCGTCTGAAAATAAGCTGGATGTGCTGTTTTCAGTTGGGGGGAATTTCCTGGAAGTTTTACCCGAACCCGATTATGTGGAAGCGGCTTTAAAACAAGTGCCATTGCGGGTACATATGGATATTGTGCTGTCCAGTCAGATGTTACTTGAACCGGCAGATACAGTGGTTTTACTTCCGGCAACAACTCGCTATGAAATTCCTGGAGGAGTAACAGAAACTAGCACCGAAAGGCGGGTAATTTTTAGTCCAGAAATTCCCGGTCATCGAATTGGCGAAGCGCGTCCGGAATTGGAAGTATTTATGGAATTGGCAAGGCGAGTGAAGCCAGAATTGGCAGATAAACTTCAGTTTGAAAATACTGCAGACATGCGCCAAGAAATTGCTTTGGTGATTCCCCAGTATGCGGGAATTCAACATTTAAAAGAAGCTGGCGATCAATTTCAATATGGAGGTTCTCATCTCGCTTTTGGGTGGAATTTTCCCACACCGGATGGAAAGGCGCATTTTGCCGTTTTGTCTCCCTCGCCGAAGGAATTGCCGGAGGGTTGTTTCTGGGTGACAACGCGACGGGGGAAACAATTTAATAGCATGGTGCAAGAAAAGAAAGATGCGATTACTGGTGCTTTTCGAGAAGCGGTGTTGATGAGTCGAGAAGATGCAGAAAAATTGGGATTAAAACAGGGTGATGCTGTGGTTTTGAAGAACGATTTAGGCGAATTGCAGGGGAAAGTTTACATTGCTGCTGTGAAACCGGGGAATTTGCAGGTACATTGGCCTGAAGGGAATGTATTGTTGGATCGGAAGAAGCGATCGCACGTTTCCGGCATCCCAGATTACAATGCGATCGCGCATCTGGAAAAAGCCCTGAATTAAAATTCGGGCTAAAAGCTAAAACCCGTTAAAACGGGTTGTAATATTATCCAAAATCTAAAATGGTAACAGTTATGGATGCAACAACAAGTCCATCTTCACAGATAACCTCCAATCTTTACGAGGAAGATTTCTATGCTTGGACGCAGGAACAAGCTAAACTACTGCGATCAAGAGTATGGGATAGCTTGGATATTGAAAATTTAGCCGAGGAGATTGAATCTTTGGGTAAGCAAGTACGGCAGGAATTAAGAAATCGTTTGGGGATTTTACTCGGTCATTTGCTTAAGTGGGAATTTCAGCCTAACAAACGCTCTAAAAGTTGGTTTATCACCATGCGAGGACAACGGCGTGAAATTCGTGACCTATTGGATGAAAATCCTAGCTTAAAACCCTACCTTCCTGAAGCGTTGCAGAAAGCATACAAAGCTGGAATCGATTTAGCTGTACGTGAAACATCTCTCACTGATGAAAACTTTCCGGATGAGTGTCCCTACGCGATTGAGCAAGTTTTGGATGCTACTTTTTTTCCAGGTCAACCTGTAGAATCGGGTCATAATTGGGTGGTAGATAATTGAATTTAAGGTAGACTTTTTATGGTGACGCTTCTACTCAGACAACTAGACATTCCGCCAGGACAACTACTACTATTGCACGATATTAGCTGGTCGGAATTTGAGTGGAAACTTGAAATAGTAGCGATCGCTGTTAACTACCAGGCGCGATCGCCAACCTGCTTTGGTGTAGTTTAGCGGCAGCGATCGCCAACATTATAGTTTAAAATAGAAGAGACATATAGTGTAGTTAGATTTTTTAAATCCCAAGCAAGAACTATGAGTATTGTAATTGACGATGAAACTTTACAAGCTATCCAAATGTCTGAAGCAGAAATGCTCGCTGAAATTGCAATATTGCTGTTTCAACAAGAGAGATTTACTCTCGGACAAGCCAGCCGTTTTGCTCGAATGAATCAACTTCAATTTCAACGCCTACTCGCCAGTCGTCAAATTTCCCTTCATTACGATGTTACCGAACTCAGAGAAGATGTGAAAAGTTTAGAAGCTAAGGGGTGGAGATGATTGTTGTTAGTAACACTTCACCGCTCAGTAACCTGGCAGCGATTGGACGAATAGAGCTATTACAACAACTTTATGGCAGGATTTTGATTCCACCTGCTGTATATCAAGAAATTATCGACTCTGGGGAAACCGATCCAGCTACACTAGCAATTCAAAGTTTAGATTGGATTGAATGTAAATCTATTAGTAATCAATCTTTATTGCAAAAGTTGCAGATTAATCTCGATCCGGGTGAAGCTGAAGCGATTGCGCTAGCTGTTGAATTAAAAGCCGAGCGATTGATTATTGATGAAAGAAAAGGCAGAAATGAAGCAATTCAACTGGGCTTGCAAGTGACTGGATTGTTAGGAATTTTAATTGCTGCCAAACAACAAGGTTTTATTTCTTTGGTACAGCCAATTTTAGATGATTTGAGAACCAATGGATTTTGGATTCACGATCGCCTGTATACAGAAACTTTGCAGTTGGCTGGAGAATAGTAGGGCGCGTGAAGCGTTCGCGAAGCGGCGCGGATGCGCTTAGCTATCGCGTTAGTGAATCGCACCCCTTTATCTCCCTCACAAAACTTGTTATAAACTAGATAAATAAATCCCCAATCCCAAATCTAAAATCTAAAATCTAAAATCTAAAATCCTATGCCTTCTCCATTTCCAGGGATGAATCCCTATTTAGAACATCCAGATTTTTGGTCAGAAGTTCATCATCGGTTAATTACGGCGATCGCAGATGCCTTAGCACCCGATCTCCTGCCAAAATATCGCGTAGCAATTGAAAAGCGCATCTACTCCAGCGAAATCGAAGACGATCTTTTAATCGGTATTCCAGATGTCTCAATAGCTTCTAAGCGTAAGCAAACTGTATCCGGAGGGGAATCGCCTACTAACCAAACTCAATCTGCTGTCATGCTTGCTTCTCTCATCGAACCAATGGCTGTCACCGTACCTATGCTGGAAGAAGCCAGAGAAGGCTATCTAGAAATTAGAGAAGTTAGTACAGGTAAAGTTGTGACCGCGATTGAACTTATTTCACCTAAAAATAAACAAGCTGGTAAGGGAAGAGAAGCATATGAAAAGAAGCGACAGAAAATTTTGGCAAGTAGCACGCATTTGGTAGAAATTGACTTGATTAGAAGCGGAAAACCAATGCGAATTATAGAAGATGTAAAATCAGATTATCGGATTTTAATTAGTCGCGGAAATCGCCGTCCTAGAGCATATTTATATGCCTTTAGCGTCCGCGATCCGATTCCTTCTTTTCCCCTACCGTTACAATCGGGCGATCGCGAACCTTTGGTACAGTTGCAGGAACTTCTAAATGGGGTATACGACCGAGCCGGATTTGACATCGTACTCGATTATAATCTAGACCCCGTACCAAAACTCAAACCAGAGGATGCAATTTGGGCTTCGGAATTGTTGCGATCGCACTCACTACGCGATCGAGTTGAGTAAGCGATTTTCCTAACGCGATCGCGCAGATTTATCCACCTCGCAAAAGTTGTTGTAAACTATATCAATAAATCCCCAATCCCAAATCTAAAATCTAAAATCTGCAATCCCCAATTAATATGCCCCAATCTAAACCCTATCAACCACTACTTTTACGCCTCCTCCACGGCGTTAATGCCATCCTCGTCATCGGTGCAGCAATTACCGGATTTTTGGTTTACGATAGCTGGGATGGTCGATTTGGCAAGCTGGGATTAACTTTAAAAAACCGAGAGTTCATCGATATTCACGGCACGTTTGGGTTTTTCTTTCTGCCGTTTATGATACTGTTTGCGATTTACAGCATTCGTGCTGGTTCTAAACGCTTGGTACAACCGGATTCTTTGAATAAACTGACGCAAGTTGGAAAACCTATTTGGTGGGTAACTCTCCAACGGTTGGGGAATACGCTGATGTTAATCGCAGCAATTTTTGCTTTAGTTTCGGGCAAGTTTCAAGATGAAAATTGGTTGCCTAATGGCGAAGTTAATCATGTCTGGTATTACATCCACCTGATTGCTTGGTGCGGGATTATTGCCAGTCTGGCGATTCACATTTTGATGAGCATCAAAGTAGGCGGAATTCCGCTCATTCTTTCAATGGTTGATACTCAGTTTCGTCCCGAAGATAGTCCGGCAAAATGGCCTGAGAAAGTCAAAGCTTGGCTGCGGCGCCCCCATTTGTGACGTTGATATGAGCGGTCAAAAATTACTGGCGATCGCTCAAACTCCCTCTCAGAAACCGGGTTTCTTGAAGAAACCCGGTTTCTCTCGCTAAGTTTAATATTTTTTCTATTGTCTTGGAAAGCAAAGTATAGTAAATTAATCAGCCAACAGGGAATGGAAAACCATTACTTATTGCTATCTCACCCATAAGAAATCCAAAACATGGACGAAACGAAAGTGTTCGGAATGCCAGCAGAAAAAGGAAGATGGCTATTCATTCTGTTGGGAATAATGGTGTTGCTGTGTCTCGGTACGGTTTATTCCTGGAGTATCTTCAGAAACCCATTAGAAAAGCTGCTCAATATTGGTGCAACGGATAGTTTATTACCATTTACGGTATTGCTAGTCGTTTATGCCGTACTAATGCCAATTACCGGCTTTTTTATCGATAAATACGGCTCTCGCACCGTGACGGCAGTTGGGGGTATCGTGACGGGAATTGGTTATATTTTATCGGCTTTTGCACCTAATATTTATGCCCTGGTATTAACCTATGGCATGATCGCCGGTGCGGGAGTGGGAATTGCTTACGGCGTACCGCTAGCACTAGCAGCAAAGTGGTTTCCCGAGCGAAAAGGATTGGCAGTTGGGTTAACAGTAATTGGGTTTGGTCTATCGCCTTTAATTACGGCACCGATCGCTAAATATTTGATCGATACCTATCAAGTGCAGACAACTTTTCTAATTTTAGGTATCGTTTTTACCTTGATTATTTTGGCAATTTCGACAATGTTGAAGACACCGCCAACTGGATGGAAGCCTGCGGGTTTTACGGCTGCCCAAGCATCAGCAATGTCAAGAGATCAAAGCTTACCGATGATGCAATCTCCTACATTTTATGGCCTGTGGCTATGCTACAGCATCGGCACATTTGTAGGATTGAGCGCGATTGGAATTTCTTCTCCAGTGGCACAGGAAATTATTCAATTAGACGCAGGAACGGCGACGGCGGCTGTTTCTCTGTTTGCGGTGTTTAATGGTTTAGGTCGTCCGATTTTTGGTTGGGTAACCGATAGGTTTAAGCCAAAATATGCCGCGATCGCAAACTATATCCTCATCATCATCGCCTCGATTATGATGACTCAGGCAGGTGCAGGACAAGTCGCAACCTATATCATCGCGTTTTGTTTATTCTGGCTATCTTTAGGCGGATGGTTAGCGATCGCACCCACAGCAACTTTAACTTTATTCGACCCCACAAACTACGCCAAAAACTACGGTATTGTGTTTACCGCCTACGGAGTAGGAGCGTTTTTCGGAACGATCGTCGCGGGGAAAGTTCGCGATACTTTTGGCAGTTATACCAACGCTTTCTACATTACGGGAATTCTTGCCATTGTTGGCATCATCATCGCTGCATTCGTCCTGAAGCGGAGTCCTAAACTGGCATCAGAAGCGAGTTAATTTGATCGGGACTTACGCAAAATTTCCACATATAGGGTGCGTTAGCTTTCTTCGTAACGCACCATTTCTCTTGTGAAGTTTAGTTAATCGCTGGTTACAGGCAATTTTAGCCAACTGCTAAGCTCTCCGGATAACCAGTCAAGTTCTGGTGAAGTCAGAACATTGTTACCGCCCAGTGAAAATTTCTTTCTTCCTGCCCAAATGTTGATCTGAGGGGGAACTGCAATCGTCTGATTTCCTCCCTCGCTACTAGCAACTTGCCTATAATAACGACGAGTGAGTTCAAGTTTTACAATGTTCTGTCGGACTGCGGTAATAGCTGGTAGACACCACAATCCAAACAGTTCGCGAGTCAAAGAGATTTTCAGTGGAGTGATGCGAACTCTCACTCGTCCGAATAAAGTTAAGACAATATAGCCAATGAACCACAACTCCATACCGACAGCTAAGGGAGGTATTGCCAAACTTACTAAACGTGAAACGTCTTCATACTTCAAAATTAACAAAAGGTCGTTCCACAATGATGGCAACGCACCGATATATAAGAGTACTGCAATCATAGTGGGAGGTAAGAGCGCCGCCAGAATATATTGTATTAATCCAAGATGGAAACCGCGTGGCGGAAGCAGAATATCCAATGTATCTCTGGTCTTTGCAATCTTTACTCTGCTACCAGCAGGTTTGGTGACAATTGCCTCATAACTTTTTGGTAAATTTGATTGTTCTAGGGGGGAGCTTGTCAGGTTTGCAATTTGCTTTTCAAGTAGGACACCGAACAATCCAGCCAAAGGGTTTGAAACCCAACCTGGCAAGTTGATATACTTCCCTTCTAGGGCTTGTAATGCTAGGGAAGCTGATGGCAGTCGCAAATTAAGGCTGGGTTGTGTTAGCCCTTGCAGCCAATTAATCAAATTTGGGCTGAGGTTGACTCGATCTTCAAAATGAATTCGCATCTGTTTCTGTGGCAATTTATCGGGATGTTGCCCTGTCGCCAAATAAATTAGCGTCGCCCCTAGCGCATAAAGATCGGAAGCAGGTGTAGTTTCTCCGCCAAACTGTTCGGGGGGCATGTAGCCGTAAGTGCCTACAATTGTTCTGGTTCCACCATGCGCTGCCGTTTGCACGGAACCAAAATCAACTAAATAGATCTCTCCCGGACTATTGCCGCTACGGTTTGTTGTCAATAAAATATTGCTCGGTTTGATATCCCGATGCACAACAGCAGGTTGCCGACTGTGAAGGTAAGTTAAAATTTCTAGTAATTTTGTCGCGATCGCTTTGATTTCTTCCTCGCTAAAAGTCCGACCCGACTTGATCCAATCCTGCAAAGATCTTGCCTGAATATAAGTTTGAACTAAGGCAAATCCTTTCCCCAATTCCGTCTCAATTTCAAAGCTATCAAGATATTGAGGAATCGCTGGATGACCGAGGGATTTAAGCACTTCTGCCTCGCGCTCAAACAGTTTGAGGTCTTCCCAAGTAAAATCAGGGCCAAACAATAGCAACTTAATAACAACATCAGAGTTTGTTTGTAAATCAATTGCTAAAAACGTTCTTCTACCAGTCTGACGTCCTAGTAAAGATTTGATTTGATAGCGATCGCCTACAACCCGATTAATTAATTGATCCATTGTTTTTGCTTATAAGCAAGGTTAACACCCTTAGATATCTCTACAGTTTATGCGATCGCTCTTTCGCTTCTTGCAACATTTTGTTACGCATATTGCTCTGATTTTTATACAACAGGTTGGCGTTCGCGTAAGCGTGCCGGAGGCATATCGCTTTTTGTTCATCTTTCCCTCTCCGGCAACCCCAACCTACTTGAAACTGGTGTATTATTGGTAATACAACTGACAAAATCGTCCAGATTGGGATAACTATTTATGCAACCGATTCGACAAGGCGACGTAATTTTATTACCAGCACCGCAAATTGAGGGAGAAAAGCTGTCTCATTTGACACTTGCAGAAGGTGAGGTGACTGGGCACAAGCACCGGATTAGCGATGGGAAAGCGGAATTGTACGAAAAAGATGGCACGCTTTACCTGCGCGTCTTTTCAGACACCGCTACTTTAACCCACGAAGAACATCACGCAATTTCGGTTCCCCAAGGGAATTGGGTAGTACGAATTCAGCGGGAATACGAACCGCAAAGTTGGAGATACGTGGCGGACTAGGTGAGTCAAACTTAATCGCTAAGCGATCGCATATGATTTGTGTGCGATCGCACACGCATGTTGTAGGCATCTCGCCTCTATTTCTAAAATCATAAAAACTCTCTTACTTTATGTCTTCTCAACCCAACCAAACAACTAATTTTACCACCTTTGCCGACTGGTGTTTGCATAAAGATAGCCTAAGCCAAGCAGCAAGGTATACATTTGAAATGCTGTTAAACTGTACTAAAACTTCTGACTGCTATGAAGCGGATAGGATACTTTCAACCCGGACTTCTCTGACTCTCTATCATCATCAGATCGTAGATATTAGTCCGCTGTCTGCCCTCACCAACCTGACATACCTCTATCTCAATAATAATTATCAACTCGCAGATATTAGCCCCCTGTCTGCCCTCACCAACCTGACACAACTGCATCTCAACTACAATCAGATCGAAGATATTAGTCCTCTATCTACCCTCACCAATCTGACAGAACTGTATCTTAACTATAATTATCAAATCGTAGATATTACTTCCCTCTCATCTCTCACCAAGCTAACTTCCCTAGAACTCTGTGGCAATCAGATTGCAGATATAAGTCCAGTCTCATCGCTTACCAATCTGACATATCTTTCTCTCTTCCACAATCAAATAACAGATATCAGTCTACTGTCTTGCCTCACCTATCTAACATACCTGAATCTCAACACCAATCAAATCGCAGATATTAGCCCCCTCAAAGCCCTCACCAAGCTGAAAATATTGTATCTCAACAACAATTCAATTACAGACCTTAGTCCACTGCAATCCCTTGACCAACTAAATTCTGTATGGATTTATGGTGTTGATTTGCCCAAAAAATATTTTTGTCATCAACACCAGTGGCACGCAAAATGGATTTTGGAAGAAGAAAACGCTGAAGTGCGTCGATTGCTGATTCAAACTATTGGCTACGACCGAATTTGTCAAGAATTGCAAGCGACTGAATTAGATTCATGGTGCGAATACACCTTATTAAAAATCGATATATTTGATGATTTCGATGACGACAATAACGAATATCCAACTTACCTATTAAAAATGACATGCCCTAGCACCGGACATATCCACGCCTTGCGCGTTCCACCTGATATGAAATCGGCACGGGAAGCAATTCGCTGGGTGAATTGGGGCATCGACCCAGAGGAATTTGCGGTGCAGACTTGAAACATAACTTTAGCTATCAACCTTTCCCGATACTACTTCGCTTGGGAGTATCGGGAAAAATAGCGATCGCCAGCCCCTTATTCAGCAGCTTTCGCTCTGTTAATTGCACCCAAGATTTCATTTGCAAGTTGTGTCACACTCCAACGCTCAAACGGACAGCTTACCGCTTGATCGCCTGGTTCCTGTAGCCATCTCAAGCATTCTTCCACCTCAGAAGGTCTGTACGCATCATCGATCAGAATGCGAGTTAACAGATGAGACATGACCATAGCCTGTGAATCAGTAAGAACGAGCATAGCTATCTCTCAACTCATTACACATAAGCTTAAGATAAAACTGTCAGTAAGTCAATTGTCTTACGCAAGCTATTGCCTGTGAGATGATCGGAAGATGGCTAAACGCAAGGATCAAAGAGAATTTAGGGTTTACGTGCCTGAAGAAGTCCACAGGCTACTACAAAGCATTGCGGCGATTCGAGATAGTTCGGTCAATGCGGTGGTGAATGAGGCGATCGAGTTCTGGCTAGCTGACGAAAAGCAGCAGAAGACTATAGAAAGACACCGTTTAAACGATCTAGACGAACCTGAATCAACCTAGAAGAATTTTTGATCAAAACTGGAAATTATCGCGATCGCCGTTAACTACCTGGCGCGATCGCAAAGCTTTATCATTTACACTAAAAGTACAATAAGTCAAGCAAAAAGAACAATGAAAATTCAAGTCACCGAGCAAGGCGTAATCATCCCCAAAGAATTTTTTGAAGGGATTGAAGAGATAGAATTGCGTCGAGAAAATGGTTGGATTGCGCTCGTACCAAGTCAGCTATCCAACAAACCGCGATCGCTAGGATTACACCCTGATGCAATTGAGATGAGCCACGATTTTGGTCAGCCATTACCTGATGAATTTTGGCTGGGCAACCTAGCATCGGTAAGTTAAAATAAACCTATGAATGTTGTCTATCGTCTAGAAGGTGTTGAGTTTGAATGGGATGCCAATAAAGCACAGAGCAACATAGAAAAACATGGTGTAACTTTTGAAGAAGCCGCCGAAGTTTTCTTTGATCCTTTTTACAAAGAAGGTGATGCCAGTGCTAATAACGAACAACGTTACTGCATAATCGGCTATTCCCTAGCTCCACGCCTCTTGCTTGTCGTTCATGTAGAACGTGGTGTGAGAATCCGGCTAATTTCTGCTCGTCCTGTTACCACCGCTGAAAGAAAGTTATATGAATACACCTGAAGAAGAACTAAAAATCAACTGGCGCACCCGTCCAACGGAAACTGTTTCAATCGAGATTCCTCAAGATACATTAGAATCGCTCAAAAAAGTAGCAGCCAGTAAAGACATGCCTTTGGCAGCTTTAATAAAGTTTTATATTGGTCAAAGTTTACGACAAGATTTAACTAAAATATTTGCAGAAAATCTATTAGAAAAAACCGCAAAGGTTCTATCGCGACATATCGAATCTGAAGAAGAAGTTTCAACGATTATTCGAGAAATTAAAGCCGAAACTACTAGGTAATTAAGGCAGATGTAAAATTGAGCAACCCTAAAACCAAAGGTAAAATCTGGATCGTCGAAAACGGCAAAATCCGTCCTCGCACCGATTATCTTGCCACAGAAGAACCTTTGGAAATTCGCCTTGTTGCCGGTGGAAGGCGTCGCAATGTAGCAGTTACCATGAGGACGCCTGGAAATGACTTTGAACTCGCCGCCGGATTTCTCTACAGCGAAGGGGTAATAAGCGATCGCGCCAATATCCGCCGCATTACCCATTGTGTAGACAAAGAAATCGAACTCGAAAATCGCTACAACATAGTCAATGTAGAAATCGCCGCCGAAGAACTTCCAGATTTGGCAAGTTTAGAACGTCACTTTTATACAACTAGCGCCTGTGGCGTGTGCGGAAAAACGAGTTTAGAAGCATTGCGGCGGCGAGGTTTTCCACCAATTCAAACCCAAATCAAAGTATCCCCAGAACTAATTTACAGTCTACCCGAAAAACTCAGAGCCGCGCAAGGTATTTTTACAGTCACAGGTGGATTGCACGCTGCTGCTTTATTCAATTCTGAGGGCGAATTATTAGCAGTGCGAGAAGATGTGGGGCGGCACAATGCGTTAGATAAACTAATCGGATGGGCTTTACTTACTAGCCAATTACCGCTGGATAATCATATTATTATGGTCAGCGGCAGGTCGAGTTTTGAAATTATGCAAAAATGCCTCGCTGCTGGCGTCCCCATTGTTTGTGCTGTCTCCGCACCGAGTAGTTTAGCAGTATCTTTAGCCCAGGAATTTGGCATCACTTTAATTGGGTTTTTGCGGGGAGAAAGGTTTAATGTTTATGCGGGAATCGAGAGGATTGGGAGTGCGATCGCATAATTCTTGTAATTACTTGTTCCCAGGTTCAACCTGGGAACACAATGCCTAGAGGCTCTGCCTCTGGTTAGCGATCGAGGCAGAGCCTCTAGAAATTCCGTTACTAGGCAAGAGCCTAGTAACGAGAAAAAGGGTGCGATCGCAAATTAGCATTTAGAAAAATTTACAAAAGCTCTCCTGATGCACTAAATGTTCTACGTAGATCTAGGTAAAGCTAAATCCACTTACTAAGAGATCATCAATGACTATAAAAAAATTAATCGTTGCACTACTAACTTTAGGTAGTGTAGCAGTCTTAGCCTCCCCAGCTTTGAGCGTGCCTGTAGAGATCCTTTTGCAGACAGGAGGAGACGACTTACGGGCAGGAAGCTACGCCAACTTTTATATCAAGCTGCGAGGCAGACCGCTAATCGCACGCAACAATATTACAAGAAGGCAGAATCTGGCTAACAATTCCCTAACTCGACGCACAATTGATATTCCTGAATTAACTTCGCTGAATCAAGTAGAATACTGCGAAATCGAACATGTTTCCCAAGAAAGCGGTGGTCAAACAGCAGATAACTGGAATTTAGATAGTGCTGTTATCAGAATGCGTAGACCTTCCGACAGCGCTCTTGTTACTATTTGTGAGAGGACAAGACGACATCGATTTGATGGTAACAACAGACGCCTTACGATTAATCGCGTTCGCTAAGCTAGCATCATTCCACCATAGTGCGATCGCGCTAGATTGCGTGCGCGATCGCATGATTTTTTAAAGCGCTATCTTAGTATTAGATCTTACTCCCCATCCTGCTCATGACTACTATTACCCTCGCACCAACATCCTCAATATTAGCTTCTCGTACAATTACCATCAAAAAGCAGTTGATAGTTGATAGTTGATAGTTGATAGTTAACTTAACTCACATCTTGCACCTACCCGATAAACAGCCCTGAAATAAATTTCGGGTTGAAAGCTTAAGTTAGCTTTAGCTAACTAATATCAACGTTTTAACCCGTTTCAACGGGTTTTAGCTTTAAGCCAGAAATTTATTTCTGGGCTTGGTGCAAGATGTGAGTTAACATATTGGGTTTCGCTTTACTCTAAGCTAATCAATTACGAATTCCATCATTATCGATCGCACTATAACCTTCAGTACTCATCAATCCCAACCAAGGATCGGAATTAGGGGTTAAAAACAATTCCGCGTAAACTTTTTCATTCAAAGCACTGACATTATTAATTGTTTCATTACCCTCGATAAACCATTGATGAATTTGACTGTGCAGCATATACTCATTTCTGACTGTATCTAATGCGATCGCACTCTCAAAATTGCTCACAACTCGCTGCAAGTTCTCCGCATTTCCGTTAGCAAAGCGTTTCGCACCAATCAAAGCGATGCTGTTGCTATCTAACTTTGCATCGCTCGCATACAATTGAGCAATTCGCTGCCAGGTGGCTTCATCAGTAATTTCTCGTAGGGCAGCTCGATTTATAGTAGCAGGCGATACATTTGAAAGCATTGGCCCTTCCACCCGCGCTTTACTCACTGCGATGGTTCCCGCGATCGCAGCGCTAGGAGGTTCGCTATTATCGGCGGGCATTCCCAGCAACCGGGGCGGATTTTGAATCCCCAATTTGGCTAAATCTGCCGCCCATTGACTTTGAATCGCGGCGAGACGCTGACGGTGATAATCGCGCAGGAAGTTTTCCCGTTCGGCGCCTGGGCGTTGGGTATAATTTTTGACAACTTGTTCGCCTTCAGCCAATTGGCGCCAGAAAGCTTTTGGGCCATATAAACCTGGAATGGCATCAATCGGGCGACCGGAACTGTCTAATATGTAGTGGATGCTGTTCCCTGTAAGGGTGCGTTCTAACTTGCGTCCGTCGCCAAAATCGACTGTAACTTTAGGCACATCGCGCACAGATTCCCAGTGTAAGATATAGCGATCGCGCAAAAATTGAGCAATTTCTGCATTGGGATACAAAGCGACGCGGAAAAAGCGGCTATTGGCACAACTTAAATCTTGGTCGAGTCTTCCCAATAATCGCAGAGACAGAATCGGTTTACCAGTTGCGATCGCTGCGGCTTTAGCTTGTGCTAAATCGGTATACCAATAAAGTTTAGAAGCATAACAATCTCTTTGCTGACAAAGTGCATCTAACGCCTCGCGCATTTCCGGCGAAGGGTTGTTTAGAGAATCGCGATAGGTATTAAGAAATGTTTCTAAACCGCGCGGCCCTTCGGCGCGCAGTTGGGCGACTTGTTGGGCAAGTTGCGAAGAATTGGAAACTCTTTCACTATAAGCTGTTGGCACAAAACCCAAGCTGATAACAGCGAAAGTTATCGCAGTTTGAATTAGTTTCGATTTCATCTTTTTATTCCTCGCAACAGGCCCAAATCAATCATATTAGACTAAATGCGGAATCATTAGTTCCACCTGTTTGATATCGGATGATGGAGACAAGGAAGACAAGGAAGACAAGGAAGACAAGGAAGACAAGGAAGACAAGGA